>Ga0307376_10006235_pt1 | contig 10600 bp, 8 predicted proteins | sample TR2MG_FD_202536 | JGI IMG/M metagenome (GOLD analysis project Ga0307376, IMG submission 202536) | Soil microbial communities from Risofladan, Vaasa, Finland - TR-2 | ecosystem: Environmental > Terrestrial > Soil > Coastal area > Acid sulfate soil | place: Finland: Risofladan, Vaasa | collected...
TTGCATAGCTTAGGCACGCCGCTAGCGTTCGTCCTGAGCCAGGATCAAACTCTCCATTGGAAAGTTGATCGAGCGACCGCATGCGCTGAGCCAACTCCCGACGGGGTCGAGATGCTCTGCGCCAACTACGGTCGCAGACGTACTATTCTGCGCAACCATCCGAACACTGTTCAGTTTTCAAGGACCGGAGGGAACCCCCCTCAGACGAAGCAACGAGAGGCTCAAGGCCCCTCGAGGCTCTCGTCCCGGCTTTTAAGGTTCCCCGATAGCAAAGGTATATTGCCACAATCGCGCTGCCGTGTCAATACCCCTCACGAACTTTCGGCCCCAATGTGTCGCTCCCGCACGCGGGCAGGTAGCCCCCTCTGCGCCGCCGAAGTCAACCCCCGACCTTCTGCGGAGGTGAACCCATGGATTATCGACGCATCCTCGTTTTCGGCGCCCACCCCGACGATGAGATCAGGATGGCCGGCACCATGGCCAAGCTCGCCGCCTCCGGCGTCGACGTCTACGTCGCCATTATGACCGACGGCTCCGAGGGCTTCCCGGATCCCACCTGGCGGGATCGCATCGTCGCCATGCGCGCGGCCGAGATGGAGGAGTGCGACCAGGTCGTCGGCATCAAGAAGCGCTTCCGCATCAACTGCCCCGACATGGGCCTCGTTCACGGCAAACAGGTCTTCAAGGACTGCATCCGCGCGGTGCGAGAGGCGAAGCCCGACGCCGTCTTCACCCACGGCCCCGCCGGCATCAACCCCGACCACATCGCCACCCACCAGATCACCCTCCCCGCCGTCTGGCAGGCCGGCCAGCCCGTCGCCGCCGACCTCGGCGAGCCGTGGCAGGTGCGCCAGCTCTACTACTACAAGGAGGTCGCCACCTCGGTTCTCACCGTCGGCCCCTCCGTCATCTTCGACGTAACCGGCTACGACCACTACCCCCTGCTCGCCAACGCCACCCAGGTCTCCCAACACACCCTCTTCGGCAGGACCAGAGCGGAGCTGGAGGCCGAAGCCCAGCGCATCAAAGAGGCGCACCTGCCGGCCGTGGAAACCTTCTGGATGTCGGAGCGCTTTCGGCTGAGCGACTTCCCGCCGCGGGAGGCTTGACCGAGGCTATCCCGCGGTCAACCGCGCCACCCGGCGCTTTCCCACGCGCACCAGCATCCCCGTCCGCAGCTCGACTTCCTCCTGCGGGTCGGCGATCCGCCGCTCGTCCACGTACACCCCCCCGCCCTGCACCAGCCGCCGCGCCTCGCCCTTGCTGGAGGCGAGCCCAAGCTCGGCGAGCGCCGTCGAGATCCACACCGGCTTCCCCTGAAGCGAGGCCGGGATCGCCACTTCTTCCGCCACCGCCTCGTAGTCCTCTCGCGTCTGTTCGCGGGAAGAGGAGAAAACGCTGAGGAAGGTCTCGTCCGCCTTCCCCGCCGCCTCCGCGCTGTGGTAGATGGCCACGATCTCCCGCGCCAGCCGCCGCTTTGCGTCCCGCGGGTTGAGGTCGCCGGACGTCATCTCCGCCACCATCGTCGCCACATCATAGGCCGACACGTCGGTACACAGCTCGAAGTACTGCTGGATCACCTCGTCAGGGATGGACATGATCTTGCCGAAGATGTCGTCGGGTGGTTCCATCACCCCGATGTAGTTGTCGAGCGACTTGCCCATCTTCTGGACCCCGTCGGTGCCGACGAGAATGGGCATCGTCATGATCACCTGGGGCTCCTGAGGCGGCCCGAACAGCCCGAGTCGCTGGAGCTCTCTCCCGGCGAGCAGGTTGAACTTCTGCTCTGTCGCCCCAAGCTCGACATCGGCGCGGACGGCGACCGAATCATAGCCTTGAACGAGCGGGTAGAGCAGCTCGTGGAGCCCTATCGGCTGCTGCTCCTGGTAGCGTTTGGCGAAGTCCTCTCGCGCCAGAATCTGAGCGACGGTGTGGGTGCGGCAGAGCCTCATGATCTGCTCGAACGTGAGCGTGCCGAGCCACTCGCTGTTGAAGTGGGTCTCGGTCCTCGCGGGGTCCAACACCTTGAACGCCTGCTGCTGGTAGCCGGCCGCGTTTCTCTCCACCTCCTCCCGAGTGAGCTGCGGGCGCGCCTCGTTCCGGCCGGAGGGGTCGCCGATCATGCCCGTGAAGTCGCCTATGATGAGCACCGCGATGTGGCCGAGGTCCTGGAACGCACGGAGCTTGCGAAGCGGGACGACGTGGCCGATGTGCAAGTCGGGGCCGGTAGGGTCCACGCCGTATTTCACCCGCAGCGGCCGCCCCGACTTGAGCTTCCTCAGCAGCTCCTCCTCGGGGATGAGGTCGATGGTGTTCTGGCGTATCAGCTCCAGTTGCTTCTCGGGAGAGAGATCCATGCGGCGTTCCTGCTCCAACACGAAATAACGGTAGGGCAGGCCTGTTCCGAGCGAAGTCGAGGGAAGCGTCGCCTGCCCCGTCAGCCTTGTTCTGCCCTATTGTGCGTATGGGGAGAGCTTCTGTCAACTACGCGGCACGCCGCGAGCCCGCCTCTCCTACAACCACCCCGTCTCCCGCGCGAGCAGCCCCACGTACCGCGCGTAGTTGGGCCACGACACGTCAGACGGGACGCCGTGGTCGCATCCAGGGATGTACCCGCCATCGCGGATGATCGGCGCGACCCGGGCGATCTCCGTCTCGATCGCGCTCCCGCCCTTCGCCATCGCCCGCTTGTCGATGCCCCCGCGAAAGGCCATCTCCCGGCCGTACTCCCTCCGGAACGCGACCAGGTCATTGCCGGCCGCGACCTCCATCGGATCGCAGACATCGATCCCCGCCTCGATCCACACCGGAATCAGCTCGCCCACATAGCCGTCTGAGTCCATGGCGTAGACCGGGCACCCCGCCCCGCGGATCGCCTCGCCCCACCGCTGGTAGACCGGCAGCAGATACCTCCTCGCCATCGCCGGCGAGATCATGGTGTGCTCTTTGAAGGCCATGTCCTCGGAGAGATGGAGGGCATCCGGAACCACAAACGTAAACAGCTTCGTCAGCAGGCTGAGGACGTACTCCCCCCAGAAGCCGATCATCTCGCCCACCCACGCCGGATCGTCGTAGAAGAGCGTGCACAGGCGCTCGAACCCCACCCATTCCCGCACCTGCCAGAACGGCCCCGGCAGGCTCACCTCCACTACCCAGTCCCGCCCCGCAAGCCGTCGGTCCAGCGCCGCCGGGTCATCCGGAAAGCGCGCCGGGTCCTCCGGATCGTAGCGCCTTTTCATGCTCTCCCAGTCGGCCCGGCTCTCCACCGGACACCTTATCCACCGCCGCGTCACGAAGTCGATGGCATTGCGCAGGTACTCCACCCCATACTCGCTGCCGATCTCGCAGATATTGCCCTTCCAGTCCTGCACGATCTGGGAGCTCTCGCGCCGCTCCAGCACCAGCTCCTCGAACTGGGGGATCATGCGCTCGTTCAGCGGAAACCCGGGGCCGCCGCGGGGCCACTCCAGCCTCCCGCCCGCCTCCCGGTAGGCGTACTCGTTGACGTCGCCCACATCGACCGGGAGGCCCTGCGCATACCACGCCTCTCGCGTCGACTTGCGGCCGTGCCCCGGCTGCAGCGGAACCCTGTCCGGCGAGCCGAACAGCACCGTCTCCAGAAACCGCTCCCTCTTCGTCATCTGAAAGCCGCCTCCGCCCCTGAACTTCGGCGTCGCGGGGGTGATGACCTTCCGGCCAGGCGAGCGGTGAATAGCGGGGTCGTAGTCGGTGGCAGTGGGCACTGCACGCACCCCGCCCCTTGCCAAGGAACCCCCTCTCTGCACCGCCCTCATCGCAAGGAGAAACCCGTACGCGCCTCCAACGCTGACCGCCGCAGGCAGACCGTGCTCCGCAAGATCGACGCTAGGCCGCTACTGCCGGAGAAGAAGCAGGCGCTGCGCGAGGCAACGCTCGACCTGCTGGATGACCCGCTCGTACGCGGCCTCGCGATATACGGCTCCGCCAGCCGCGGTGAACCTAACCCGCGCGACTTGGATCTGATCGTCCTCGTGCCCGGCAGGGAGACCTGGACTCGCCGCCGAGGCGCTGGCGCCGCTGGGGGGACTGGCGGGGGAGTATGAGGTGTTCTACAGGTAGGGCACGGTGGCGATTCGATGGTCTCGCTCTACGCCCTTAACTTCCCGCTGATCGCCTTCAGAAATGCCGGCAAATCATCCGGCGTCCGCGACGAGATCAGGTTCCCGTCCACAACGACCTCCCACCCGGAGCGTCAGCGGAGGCGGGAAGCGCCCGCAGGGCGCGGACCTATGCCTCCCCCGCGGCCGCTCCTGCACCCCGCCCCTCCCTGTGCGACAACTCGCACATCGGCCGGCCTATTGTGTGCACGTTGACCAGGGAAAGCGCGAGGGCGCTCGGAACAGAAGCCACCGGTTCCCGTAGGGGGACCGAGACTTCGTGAAAGGACCTTAGGGCGTTGAGGCTCGATCGCCGAGAGTTCCTGCGATTGGCGGGAATGAGCGCTCTGGCCGGCTCGTTCGCCGGGATGGCCGCCGCCGGTCCAAACGGAGAGGGAGGAAAGGGCAACATGCCAGAGATGTTTGAGCTTCCGCCGCTGCCGTACGCCTACGACGCGCTGGAGCCGCACTACGATGAGGCAACCCTCCGGCTCCACCATGACAAGCACCATGCCGGCTACGTGACCGGGTTGAACGCCGCCGTCGAGCAAGTCGGGAAGATGACCGCCTCCGGCGACTTCGCCGGCGCCAAGGCCGCCGCCAAAGCGGTGGCCTTCCACGGCTCGGGCCACGTGCTCCACAGCCTCTTCTGGACGAACATGAAGCCGGGCGGGGGCGGGGAGCCCACCGGCGACCTGGCGAAGGCGATCGCCGGCCAATTCGGCAGCTTCGACGCCTTCAAGAAGCTGTTCCTCGCCACCACCAACTCAGTCGAGGGCTCCGGCTGGGGGATCCTGGCGCGCTGCCCGGAGATGGGGATGCTCGCCGTGCTCCAGGCGGAGAAACACGAGAACCTCGCCGTCTGGGGGCTGGTCCCGATCCTCGTGTGTGATGTCTGGGAGCACGCCTACTACCTGAAATACCAGAACAAGCGACCCGATTGGACGGCGGCCTTCATGGACCACCTCGTCAACTGGGACGATGTTGCTCAGCGCTATGCCGCGGCAAAGATGTAGCTTCGCCTCCGAAACCACACGCGACCGAACGACGCCGCCGACCCGGAGCCGAAGGCGTAGGCGGGGAGCGACGGGAGGGAGCGGAACCAGGAGAAAACGCGGCACGGCCCAGCCGCCGCGCCCCTCAGAGCCCCGCGCGGAGGCGGACCGGAGCCAGGGGCACCTCCGGGAGCCGCCTCCCGACGGCATCGAAGACCGCGTTCGCAACCGCGGGGGCGACGGCGCACAGTGCGGCGGTGGCGCCCCCCTGAGGTGGCGAGTCCGGGGCTGGCAGCACCACGATCTCGAGGGCCGGCGCCTCCCGGAACGTCGGAATGGGATAGGAAGCGAAGCTCCGACTCAGAATCCGGCCCTGCTCGTAGCGCACCGCCTCCTGCAGGGCGAGTCCCAATCCCATGACCACGCCTCCCTCGATCTGGTTGCACAGGTTGTCCGGGTTCACCACCAACCCGCTCTCCTGCACCACCAGCACCCGGCGGACGCGGACCTGCCCGGAGCTCCGCTCCACCTCCACGTCCGCAACCACGGCCGCGCAGCTTCCTGCGTCCGCGGCGCAGGCGAAGCCGGCCCCGAGCCCCGTCGGCGGCCGCCGGTCCTCCCATCCATAGCGCTCAGCCGCCGCCCGCACGACCCGCTTCATGCGGGCATCACTCCCTAGGTGACGCAGCCGCATCGCAACCGGGTCTTCACCCAGTTCGCTCGCCACATAGTCGAGGTGGACCTCGCGGGCGAAGGCGTTTGCCGACCCGCCGAGGCCCCGCCAACGCCCTTGTGGCAGCGGCGAATCGCACTCGTACACGCGGACCCGCTGATTGGGAAAGGTGTAGGGGGGCTCAGCTCCCCGGGAGCCGCAGTTGAACACATCGGCATCCCAGGCCGCGATCTCCCCTTTCTCCGTCACCCCGCAGCGCACGTCGATCACAGCCGCCGGTCGGAAGGAGTTCCACGACATCTCTTCCTCCCGGCTCTGCGAGAGCAGGACCGGCCGGCCCACCGCCCGCGCCAGGCGTGCCGCCTGGACCGAGATGTCGGGCGCGTCTTTTCCGCCGAAGGCCCCGCCCACCGCCGGGACGATCACCCGCACTTTCTTGGCGGACATTCCCAGCGCCTCGGCGACGGCCTTCCGGTGGTCGAACGGACGCTGCGTGCCGGCGTACACCACGATCCGGTCGCCCTGCGCAGAGGCCAATGCCGCGTGCGGCTCTATCGGCGCGTGGGCTGCGAACGGCGTTCGATAGCTCGCGCTGTAACCGTGGCGGGCGCCGGCGAGCGATGCCTCCACATCCCCTCGGACGCCGAGGCGCTCTTCGAGCTTCGCAGACGCCCTGAGACCCCTGTAGAGCGCTGCCATCGAGGCATGCGCGCCTTCCTCCCAGGTGGCCTGAATGCTCCTCAGAGCCCGCTCCGCGAGGTCGGGCCTCAGCGCCACGACGCCCACGAAGTCGTCCTCCTGCACCACCGCGATCACCCCGGGCTGAGTCGCCGCGGATGCAGTCTCGGCCCGGACGAGCTTGGCCCCCAAGCACGGCGGCATGAGGACCTTGCCGTAGGCCAGCTTGGGGAGGCGCAGGTCCGCCGCGAAAGCAGCCTTCCCCGTCACGTATGCGGGACCGTCAATCGCGGGCGCCGACTTCCCCACGAGCGCGTATTCCGCTCGCGGTTTCAGGGGGGCCGGCTGCTTCAGCCTGCGGACGAGACGCTGGCCCCGGGCGAGTTCCCCCAGCCCAATCGCCGTCTTGGGATCGGACGCCAGCACAACCCGGCCGTCCTTGAGCACGACCTCGGCGCGGGGTACCCCCCACCTCTCAGCCGCCATCGCTGCCAGGATCTCCCGCGCCTCCGCGGCCGCCTGCCTGACCGTCAGGCCAATGGTGGAGATGGCGGAACTGGCGCAGACCCCGGGATCGTCCGGCACGCGATCGGTGTCGCCGAGCACGACTCCGACCGAAGACAAGGGCGTCGACAGCTCCTCCGCCGCCAATTGGGCCAGCTCGGTGCGGAGGTTCTGCCCCACCTCCGGCGTCGGCGCGAACACCGTGATACGCCCATCCTCCCCGATCCGCAGCCAGGCGTCGACGTCCGCCACTGTGCCCGCCGGGGCACTCCCGCCCCCGCCCGCCTCGAGCGATCTCCCGATGCTGAACAGAACGACGACCCCGCCCGCGGCCCGGAGGAACTCCCGTCGCGTCAGGCCGGAGGCATCCGGCACGCCATTCGAGCTGTCGTCTGCTCCCCGAGGATTCATGCTCTACTTCCGCATCTTCGCCGCGGCCGCCTGGATCGCCCTGACGATCCGGCTGTACGTCCCGCAGCGGCAGAGATGTCCGGCCATCTTCTCCCGGATGGTGAGAGCGGTCGGATTGGGATCCTTGCGCAGCAGGGCTACGGCCTCCATGATCATCCCCGGGGTGCAGTACCCACACTGGAATGCCTGGACGTCTAGGAAGGCCTGCTGGACCGGGTGGAGACTCCCGCCCTTCCCCTCGAGCCCCTCGATCGTCGTGACGGAGCGGCCGTCGGCATGCGACACGGGCGTCGTACACGCTCGGACAGGCTGCCCATCCAGCAGTACCGTGCAGGCGCCGCACTCGCCGCTGCCGCAGCCGTACTTGGTCCCCGTCAAGCCCAGCTCCGTGCGCAGCACGCTGAGCAGGCTTCGAGACCGTTCCGCCCCAAGCGAGTGTTCGGTCCCATTGACCCGTATGACGATTGGGCGCGCCGTTTCGGCCACTGTTGCCTCACCCGCACAACGTGTTCCGCGCGAAGCGTGTGATTCCCTGCGGGTCGGCGGCACAGGAGCGCGGGCGCCCACCGGTGAATTGATGACATGCCTCACGGCGAGAGAGCGATGTGAACGACGAAGACCGAGCCGATCTCATCACCCACCTCACGGAGTTGCGGACACGCCTGATCCGTGGGCTCCTCTACGTCATCGTCGCCATGACCGGGGTCTGGTTCTTCTTCGATCCCGTCTACCGGGTCCTCACCAGGCCGATCATCACTGCCCTGAACGAGGCCGGCGGCGAGATGATCGTCACGCAGCTCATGGAGGGGTTCCTGGTCAAGATGGAGATCTCGTTGATCGGCGGCCTCATCCTCGCCGCCCCGCTGCTCTACTACGAGATCTATGCCTTCGTCGCGCCCGGCCTCACCCGCAAGGAGCGCCGCACCGTACGCCCCTTGGTCCCCATCTCCGGCCTGCTCTTCCTCATGGGCGCGGCCATGGGCTACCTGATCACCGGCCCCTCGGTGGAGTGGCTGCTCCGCCTCAATCCCCCCGACACCGTCGCCCGCTACCGCCTCAACGAGAACCTTCTGCTTCTCCTGCGGTTCTACCTCGCCTTTGGACTCGGCTTCCAGCTTCCGATCGTGATCATCCTGCTGGCGAAGCTCGGGCTCGTGGACTCCCGCCTGCTCGCCAGGCGCTGGCGGGAGGCCGTGGTCATCGTCTTCGTCATGGCCGCCATCATCACGCCCACCTGGGATCCCATCACGATGACCATCGCCGCGCTCCCCATGGCGCTCCTCTACCTGGGGACCATCGCCGTCGTCAAGCTCATCGAGCGCGGAGAACGACGCCGGCGTACCGAGGGGGACGACCTCGCCGGATAGCCTGCTCCTCCACGGGGGCGACGCTGACAACCAGAGTCGTCGCTCCTCCTCCGCGGGCCGCACCGGTCTGCCGTGCGGCAGGAAGCAGCGCTCAGTGCAGGGAAGTGATTTCGCTCCAGTGGGGGTCCTGGTCCGCTCTTCCCGGATAGGGCCGCGGGGATCACAGAAGGCAACAAGGGCACAACATGTCAGACAGCCGTGGTGCAAAGCAGCTCGTCCGGCCGATCAGCCGCTGGGCGATCGTTATCTTCGTCCTCTTCTTCCTCTCCGGCATGACGAGCCTCGTCTACGAGGTCATCTGGGTGAGGAAGTTCGGGCTCGTCTTCGGCGTGACGACGTACGCCGTGAGCACCGTCTTGGCCGCCTTCTTCGCGGGACTGGCTCTCGGCAGCTTCGTCGCCGGCCGGGTTATCGACCGAACGCGCCTCCACCCGCTCGTCGTCTACGGCGCGATTGAGGGAGCCATCGGAGTCTACGCGCTGCTTCTGCCGCTCCTTCTGAACCTCGTCGAGGCGAGCTACCCGACGGTCTATTCCCAGGTGGGAGAGAGCTTTACCCTCTTCACCCTTTTCCGATTTCTGATCTGCTTCGTCTTGCTCGCTCTGCCGACGACGCTCATGGGGGCGACGCTGCCGGTGCTCAGCAAGCTGATGGTGGACCGAGAAGACGTGCTCGGCCTCAGCGTCGGTCGGCTCTACGCCGCCAACACCTTCGGCGCTGTCGCCGGCACCTTCTGCGCCGGGTTCATCCTCATCCCCACCGTCGGCATCGCCACCACCACGCTCATGGCCGCCCTCGGAAACTTCCTCCTGCTCATAGCCGCCATCCTGATCAGCACGTGTGCCGACTTCGCCGTGAAGGGCGCCCAAGAGGCGGCGGCCGCGGCAAGCCCGGCCCCGACCCCGCGGGACACTGCCGGCCGCCCCATTCTCGCCCTTGCCTTCGCCTCGGGTCTCGCCATTCTCGCCCTCGAAGTCATCTGGACCAGAAGCCTGGTGCTGGTCCTCGGCTCCACAACCTATGCCTTCTCCACCATGCTGACCGCCGTCCTCGTCGGGATCGCCCTTGGCAGCGCCGTCTTCGCCCCGCTGGCCGACCGAACGTCCAACCGCGCGGCCTGGGTCGGGGCGCTCCTCTTCCTCGGTGGCTTCGCCGCCGTGCTCGGCCCCGCCATCATCAATCGCCTCCCCTTCGTCTTCCTCAAGCTCTTCGACTGGGCCTACGGCGCCTGGGCTCTCATCATCGCCACCCAGTTCGTCGTCTGCTTCCTGCTCGTCTTCATCCCAACCTTTCTCTCCGGGGGCAGCTTCCCCATCCTCGTGCGCATGTACTCCCGCGGCGAAGAGAGCGTCGGCCGGACCGTTGCGGACGTCTATGCCATCAACACCCTGGGCGGCATTCTCGGCTCCCTCCTCGGCGGCTTCGTGCTGGTGAAGTTCCTCGGCCTCCAGCCCTCCCTCACGGTCGCCGCCCTCTTCCTCATGCTGGTGGGCGGGCCGGTGGCGATGTCGATCGCGCGGCCGTGGGGCGCCGCTTCCCGCACCGCCGTCTCCGTCGTGATGATCGCCATCGTGGCGGCGCTGGCCTTCGTCCATCCGCGGTTTGACACCAAGGTCCTCTTCGCCGGCTGGGGGCCGTATGCGGGCGGCTACTACGCCAGCCGGATGGGCGGCTCCACCGTGGACGTCACCGACCGCCACATGAGCCGACTCCTCTACCACAAGGAGGGGGTCACGGCATCTGTGGATGTCATGGAAACGGCCTGGGGCGAGAAGATCATCTCCGTCAATGCCAAGCCCGTCGCCACCACCTACCTCTACGACATGCGCACCCTCA
>Ga0307376_10006236_pt1 | contig 10599 bp, 14 predicted proteins | sample TR2MG_FD_202536 | JGI IMG/M metagenome (GOLD analysis project Ga0307376, IMG submission 202536) | Soil microbial communities from Risofladan, Vaasa, Finland - TR-2 | ecosystem: Environmental > Terrestrial > Soil > Coastal area > Acid sulfate soil | place: Finland: Risofladan, Vaasa | collected...
TAATTTTTGGCAAAAGTTTTTCCGGCAAGTACTGCAAACAAATCAGTTCTTCTTTGCAGAGGACAAAAGCGTGTTCAACGGCATTTTCAAGCTCGCGTATGTTTCCGGGCCAGTCATAGAGCATCATCGCAGCCATTGCCTCCTGAGTAAGGCCCAGAATTTTATCCTTCTTTTCACAATTGAATCGCTCGATAAAATGGTCCACTAAAAGAGGAATGTCCTCTTTTCGATCTGCAAGCTTGGGCAGGGTCAATTTTATGACATTAATTCGAAAATACAGATCCTCCCTGAATTTGTCTTCTTCAACCAATTTGTCCAGTTTTCGATGGGTTGCTGCAACAACCCTGGCATTGGTCTTTGCGGGTTTTACGGATCCCAAAGGTTCATAAGACTTTTCCTCAAGAACCCGTAAAAGGCGAATCTGCATCGCATTAGGAATATCCCCGATCTCATCTAAAAAAATAGTGCCGTTCTGGGCGCGTGCAAAACGTCCCGGTTTGTCCTTTTTTGCATCGGTAAATGCACCGGCCTTGTATCCAAAAAGCTCTGACTCGATCAGGGTGTTGGGCAGGGATCCACAATTGACCGGAACAAAAGGCCCGTGCTTTTTGGGACTGTTATGGTGAAGTGCCCTGGCAAGCAATTCTTTTCCTGTGCCGGTGGCCCCTTCTATTAAGACGGTGGCATCGCTTTCAGCAATTTGTTGAAGGTTTGAAAATAATTGGAGCATCTCTTGATTTTTGCTCACCATATTTCCAAAAGAGTAATCTCTACGAAGCGCTTTTCGTAACTGATGAACAACACTTAAATCCCTGAAAGTCTCAACACCGCCAATTATACGGCCTTTGTTATCTTTTAATATCGTGGCATTGACACTGATGGGAATGCGTTTATCATCTGAACGGATGATGTAGATCGGCATATTTACAATCGGAATATCGGTATTTAAAACTTTGCGGAGAATACAATCTTTTTTACTACACACATTGGCACTGAAGACTTTTGAGCATGGCTGTCCAATGGCTTTTTGCCTTGGGATCCCGGTAATTTTTTCTGCCGCTCGATTAAACGACGTGATGCACCAGTCCAAATTAACCGTAAAGACGCCTTCCCCAATGCTGTCAAATAAGATATGGCAATTTTCTTCTATTGAATGCCGAATATGATTCATTTAAGTCTCGTATATTTCATAAATAAAATTGAAAATAATCTATTGTTTATTCAATAATCGTTCCAATTATATTAATAATGTTGTTCAGGCATACCTGATTATACATTAACACTCTGTAAATGCTGACATTATTTTTTAAATTCAATGTGAAGATAAGCAAAGATAAATCTGCAAACAAATTGATACATCGTTTTTGCGTTACTTTATATTTGGGTTGAGCGGTTCAACGTTCAAGGTTCCGGTTTGATAAGCCCTAACAGGCTCAATCCAAAAGGGTTAGGCCTAAATGAATTTCGATAAACATCAAAAACAAGCACTTATCGATCACCTGGGGGACTGCTGAAAGGGTTTCCGGAACGCATGTTTACAACTTTAATAGTCTTTGTGCCGTCGAAAAATACATCTTTATTCCAACCATGCGCAATTATTTATAGAAAACCGTTTGAAACCATAGGGCATGACGAGAACGTTGCCGAACGTTGCAATTGTAATATGTAACGTTTTTTTCTTTGTCAACGGTGCTTTTTATTATTAACAAACGGTTTTGCACCAACAGCCATGATTATAAACTTTACCCGTGTTTCCTTTAGGTTATATATTATAAACCTTCTTTGAACAGACGAATACTCTATATGGCATGATTGTTGAACCCTAAAAACATCAGAGGAAGCAACAACCCCGCTTTTAACGGTATTGCCAAAATCTTTTAAGTGTTCAACGCCAGAACTATTCATTTTAACTTTAACCAAAAGGAGGCAATAATGAAAGCTATCAATTGTTGTAAGGCCATGGAAATGGAACTGACTGCATGGAAGGCTATCATCTACGACATCGTGCGCAAAATGGATAAACTTCCAGGGGGTTCAAAAGAAAAATTTCTTCCGAATATCGAAGATCTGCATATCATGGTGGAAGAACTCGATCAACGGATCGAAGATATTCGGGAAAATTGTACCCCGGAGACAGGTATCATTGATATCAGAACACAAAAGGAAGGATTCGATTATGAGCTGTCCAAGCTCCGCGTAAGTGCAGAAGACGCCATGAAGATTCTCGGTGCCGGAGACTTCGGAGGCTAACCATTCGCAGGGTGATGGCACCTACTGGGTCTCATCAAGGGTTGCTGTTGGCTTTCAAATGGCAGCTGCCCTTGTGAGATCCATAGATTCGCATCACTCCGGCCATCCAAACAATAAAACATTCGTGGCATAAAGGGAAAAAACAATGTCTGTAAATGTATTGGAAATTAGGGACAGCAATTTTGAAACAGAGGTCATCCAGTCTGATAGGTTGGTCATCGTCGATTTCTGGGCGCCGTGGTGCGCTCCCTGCAAGTTAATATCCCCCATCGTTGAAGAGCTGGCCACATCTTTTGGCGACAAAGTAAAGTTCACAAAATGCAATGTCGATGAGAACCCGATTACTCCCCGAAAATACGGAATACAAGCCATTCCTAATCTTATTTTTTTTAAAAAAGGCAGCATTGCCGATCAAATCGTGGGTGTAGAGCCCAAACCAATACTGGAAAAAGCGATTTTGGATCTCCTTCAAGGAGAATAAAAAGGCGCTTTGATCTCTATAGCGTTTAACCACGATATGATCGAGCTTATAGCTATAGTGGAAAGGAGGAAAATATGGCGATTGAGGTTTTTATCAGGCGAAAATTTGTAAAAGAAAAAGCGGATGAACTGGCGCCGCTCATTGTAAAATTACGGTCCTTGGCCACCATGCAACCCGGTTATATTTCCGGTGAGACATTAAAATGTATCGACCCGCCCGGTGAAACTGACTATCTGGTCATCAGCACATGGCAATCTGTTGAGCACTGGAAAAAATGGCTGCACGGCAAAGAAAGATCCTCCATACAAGAAAAAATAGATGCTGTAACCGCAGAAAAAACCGAATACAGGATCTATGAACCGCTGGTGGGTGGTATTATGCCTAAAATGAATTGAAGACGGCCAGGGTTTGGTAAATACGCATATCATGGGAGATATGTCATGGAATTAAGGAGGTAAGTTATGTGCGCACTCATTTACGACGAACACAACCTTGACAAGCCCATGAAAGAAGTGATTTCTGTTCATGACAGCAGAAAGGAAGCAGAACAGGCCCTGGAAAGCCGCAAGAAGGAACTTGGCAGAAAAGTGTGGGAATGCAACACACGGGTGGTATGGATTGAAGGGAAAATTAATGCCGGGAATTTTGTTAAAACGGGTCAGTATTCCACCTGGCGCTCAGGTGAAAAAATTCCTGAAGGCGAGCTCTATTCTGATACGGATTAATGCCGAAAATGCATAATTGTTGGTTAAAACCAAAGAAAAAAGCCGACGCAACCAGAAGATTTTATCAGGGTTTTCAGCAATATTTTATATATAGGAAAATATTTCACGAGAATAGCCGTTTCAATCTGGTAGAATAAAGTTTCACCTGTTCTGGATACAGCAACGAAGTTGTTGATTATTGAAAGCGGGAATCAAAAAGAAGAGTCTCGTTGTGAAGTATATCTGGTTAAGCGGGATATATCATAAAGATGTTTTTTTATCCGGGGACTTGAAATTGACGTCCTGATTTGTGGTGCTGTTTCACACCAATTTTCAGGGATGTAAAAGCAAGAATTTCCTCCTCTCTCCTCCGGTGGGGAAAAAAGCCAGACTGAGGTCAGCTCACAACACCTCCATTCCCAACCGGAGGGCGAGAGTTTGGACGAATAGAATTGGACTTTATTTCTGACACGAATTTTGGTCCTATAGTTCATGCAAGCTAGGTAAAGTTCCCTATGCGAAAATGGACTCCCAAGAAAGGAGGAAGAAATGACTGATATAAATGATCTGAAATCTATCATAATGTTAACCTATCTCAAAGATTACATGTTGGAGAAGATAGCAAAGATTACCAACATAAAGGATTACAGAGGCGGTGATTATATCTTCAAGGAAGGAGATGAAGCCAAAAACCTCTATGCTGTCATCGATGGGAAAGTAGGGCTTGAAATTGAGAAAAACTCCAGTACCCAGATATCCTTTAAACATATCAATAAGGGCATGACATTCGGCTTTAGCGCTTTAGTGGAAATCGAAGATAAAAGTTACATGGACTCTGCCAAAGCACTTTCAGATACAAAACTTTTTATATGGAAAGCAGAGGATCTGGAGGCCCTATTTTCCCAAGACTGCGAAATGGGCTTTTTATTCATGAGAAGAATTGCCAAGATTATCAAAACAAGGCTACAAATCAGAAACGTTCAATTTCTCGATATATATAAATAACTATATTAGGTTCTTCTCCAATTTAGTTGGAGAAGAGGGTCCAAGGATCCCAGGGGTCCAGGATTCAAGGGTTTTTTTCTAAAGACTTTATCAGTGCTTTAACATTCCTTCGATTTCTGCGATGTCTTTTTTTAGTGTACCCAATTCACCTTTTTCAATTTGCTATATTAGAAGGAATAGACACAACAGACCTTCTTATCTAAGAAGTTAGACCGTATTTTTCTTCCTTTGGGAGTTTTGCTGTTATTCTATATCTCTAAACAGAGTTCGTATGACTTTTGTCAGACTTTCAAATCTTTGTAATTCTTTAGCATTTCACTCGAACCCTTGAATCCTGGACCCTTGTACCCTTTGGAATCACAACTACTCAATTGGAGATGACCCACTTATTTTACCCTAATTAACTACAACTAATCGGGAGATGATCCCTATATTATTACTTTATTCTTCACAAATCTTCCGTCTAAACAGTATTAAGGTGTTTACACTTTAAGATAATTTCTTAACCTTAACCCCATAGATGGATAAAGTGGCGGTTGATGATTCCGTGCCTGAATCTTCAATTTCCGAAAAAAGAAGGTTTATAACCGAAATCATAAAAAAGCAAAAGGACAAACCCCGCAAAAAGGATTTGCCCCATTGAAAAAACGATATCACACCATTTATTTAGGCATCATTCAGGTTAAATATAAAACAGGAGGAAATCGGGGGGTAATTTAGAAGCTAAGATTAAATGCGTATTCTGCAAATTGTGACTATAGAATACTTTTTTATAATTATTCGTTGTGCCGTTTTATTTTTAGGTCGTTGATTTTATAAAGGATCGTTTTATAACTGATTTTTAAAATTTTACTTGCATTTGTACGATTCCAACCCGTTTTATCAAGAACGAATGAAATGACCTCTTTTTCTATCCGGTCAGTGGCTTTTTTTGTGACTTTTTTAAGGGAAAATGAGGCTTGATCTGATGAATAATCACCTTTAAAGTCTAAAAGCACATCAACAATTGAAGCCCCCTTCAGAGCCAATTCTTCGGTCCTGCGTGCAGTGGCAGATTGGTTTTTTAAATAAAGATCGTGAATGATTTCTTCCCAATCGCCAATAACCATTGAGGTTTTTAAAACATTCTGAAGTTCTCTGACATTTCCGGGCCAGCTGTATGCCATCAATTTTTCCATGGCATCAGGGTCGGGTTTTGGAATCCGTTTTTTATCAAACTGAGAGAAATATTTTTCTATGTAATAGTCAATTAGTAGCGGTATGTCTTCAGGTCTGTTTCGAAGAGGGGCAATATATATTTTAATAGTATTGAGGCGATAGTAGAGATCTTCTCTGAAAAGCCCTTTTTTTACTTTCTGTTCAAGTTCTTGATTCGTGGCTGCGATAACCCAGGCATCTGTTCTTACCTCTTTTTCGGAACCCAGCGGCGCAAACTCTCCGTCTTGAAGAACATGAAGAAGCTTGGATTGCAGCGAAAGAGACATATCCCCGATTTCATCTAAAAATATAACCCCTTTATGGGCGAGCTCGAATTTTCCGCGCTTTTTCCGATCAGCTCCGGTAAATGCGCCCCGTTCGAATCCAAAGAGTTCACTTTCAAGCAAACCATCTGGTAAAGCCGCGCAGTTAACCTTGATGAACGGATTGTCTTTTCTTGGAGATTTATCATAAAGATTTTGCGCAACAACTTCTTTGCCCACACCACTTTCCCCAGTGATGATGACGTGTAAGCCTGTGTCTGCAACGTGGTAGATCAGTTCCCTGATTCTCTCGATGCTTTCGCTTGTTCCGATTAATGGAGTCGCCACGATTTTTTAATCCTGAATTTTGTGCTTTTTGGAAGAAATTAGTTCCTTAATTGCTTTGTCAAGTTCGGAAAGTTCAAATGGTTTTGACAATACCTTGTCCGCTTGGGATTCTATAGCAAACGCTCCAGGATACTCCCCCCATCCTGTTATGGCAATAACGGGTGTGCCAGGGAATTTTTTCTTGATTATTGAAATAAGGCTCATTCCACTTATTTGGGGCATAACGAGATCTGTTATGACCAGGTCAAATCCTTGTTTATCACTTTCAATGAATTTCAGTCCGTCCAAGCCATCAGAAGCTGAGACGACATCGTACTTTTTATCTCTAAGAAAATCGTAAAGCGTGGCCAGAACATGCTCGTCATCATCAATTATAAGCAGCTTAAATGGTTTGTCCATTTTATTTAATCCTCGATTATAATAAGCAACAGAGCCCTTTGGATCGATTTTTTTGCACCACATATTACATGTTTAATCACCAAACACCTTGTTCTTTTCTGAAAATTTAAATCCTAAAGCCAAAATAATCTTACGTCTTGTTTCCATCCTGCAAGGCATGCCATTTTCAATCCGTGCAATGGTGTAGGGGGATATGTTGGCTTTTCTGGCAAGTTCAGACCTGCTTATCATAAGAGATTCTCTAATTTTCTTTAAGGCGTTTTGGCTCATTTGAGTGAACTTTATAGGAAAATTCTTTGTCGGACAATTTTTAATTATATCATAAAGTTGCAATTTGTTAGTGTCAAGTAAAATTATATATAATTATTATATAATTTTACTGAATTAGTATATATTGTAGCATATTGAATTAAATTGCCATATATTGTATGGCTGAAAATCAAGAAACTCAGTAAAATCGACCTGTTTTATTACAATGCCTGTTTAAGTGCCTTTGCTGGAAATTGAGCATCTTTTTTCTATCCTAAAAAAAAGTCATTGAGTTGAAAAAATCGCTTTACGAAAGAAAATGGTGTGAAAGGATAAGGTAATGAACAATAAATGAGGGTTAAGATTCCTAAAGAGAAAAAATTAGCAGGTGTGAAACGGGTTTCAAATCTGTATATTGTGGTCGACTTGTTGAGTCGTTGATACCTGACTTCACACCTACATTTTCAATTGTCGAAAAATGAAGGTTTCTTGCTGAAGTGGAACAAACGATTTTTTACGAATTCATGAAGATTAGACTGTATTTTTTTTGCAGCAGTCCTGCGGGGCTGAACAGACCGACTGACATCCCACTTCTTTGAGATCGCTGTGGCCGTTTTTATATTCATCGATGGCCTTGTGCAGAGCTTTCACCGCAAGCTGTATGCAATGGTGTTTTTTGGCGGGAAGATCGACAAGCTGAGTGAACACATCGCCGTCATTAAGAGTTCTGGCCTGGTCGAGACTTTTACCTTTGACGATATCGACGGCAGCCATGGCAGCGGAGATCGCACCCGGACAGCCAAGGATCTGATATCTGATATCGGTAATTTCATTCTGATCGATTTTTAGGAAGATTTTGGCGGTGTCCCCGCACGAGCCAATCATCTCGGATACCTGGTCCGCATCGGGCAGACTGCCCATATACGGTTTTTCCATGTAATATTTAATGGCTTTTTCCGAGTATCCGCAATCGGAAAGCATCTTGCATTCGTCCGCGGTATCTTTTTCAAATAAACTTTTAGACGGATCTTTCTTTTCACTATTTAATGGATACATTTAACGACTCCCTGATGTGAATATCAATTTTAAAAAAAACCGCAGCAAGAATAGAAATAAAAACTACGGATGTCAAGTCAGTATATTGTAACTTTTGAAAGAAGTATCATCACGTATTAACCCTTCTTATATTCTTGACATGTCCTACGTTTCTTTTTAAAAAAGTATCTTTTAATGAACTTGATCGTAACGGAATTTTCTTTTTTTAGCAGCGAAGCCGGGTTATATAGAATCACGGAGCAGCTGAATAACCTCAATAGGGGTATGACTTTAATAATTCAGGAGGAATAAATGATTAAGATATTACTGGCCACACCCGACATGGAAACTTTTCGCGAATTTGCTTCAGATCTAACACAAAATGAGGATGTTGAACTGTCCCGGGCCGAATCCGGCCAAAAGGCTTTGGACACGGCATCCGACATTCCTTTCGATTTGGTTATCGTTGATGAAAAACTGGGCGATATGACCGGAATTGAATTTATAGAAAAACTGCTTTCCGTAAACCCGATGATCAACAGTGCCGCTGTAAGCCCTCTTCCGCCGGATGAATTCCATGAGGCCAGTGAAGGGTTGGGGGTTTTGGCCCAGTTACCCCTCCGGCCGGGGGCGAAGGATTCAAAAGATCTGTTGGAGCGCCTGAAAAACCTTACGGTGAGCCTGCGTAAGGTTTATAACCCTGTCCCTTAGACCTTCTCATTCAACCCCACCATAAATATTGACTATCGTCGAGCCGATCGAATTATTTTGAGTAAAAGCCCAAAATAATCTTGACAAAAGGACCTGTTGTCATATTATTATGGGCATAAGCTCAAAACATGTCGTCTCAAACCGATATAATTTAATTGTGTTTGAAGCTCGATTAAAAGAGCTAAACTGTTTCAAAAATATTGAACGGTGAAATTTTTCAAAGGGAGGTGAAGATTATGCCAAGAGGAGATGGCACAGGCCCACAGGGTCAGGGGCCAAGGAAGGGAAAAAGTCAAGCCGGATGTAAATTCGGCAATGGAGGCAGAGGATCGGGCAAAAATCCCGGCCAAGGTATAGGCAGTGGCAAAGGTAGAGGACAAGGCCGGGATAAAGTCGGTGGAAAAGGCTTAGGCAAAGGCGGATCCCAGAAAAGTCGAAACTAAAGAAAAAGCGGATACGCATACGTTATGAAAATATAAGTTTTCAATAACATCCATGAAGCTACTCAAAGTAGTTTGAACGTACAAAAGGAGATTAATCTTATGCCAGGATTTGACAGAAGCGGTCCAATGGGAGCAGGCCCAATGACCGGCGGACAAAGGGGTTTTTGTAACCCTGCAACCAGAGAATATGAGGGGCAGTTTTTCGGAGCCCCCGGGTTTGGCAGAGGAATGGGCTTCGGCCGCGGTTTAAGGGGCGGTTTCGGCCCGGGTATGGGGCGTGAATTTGGCAGGAGAGGTTGGAATCGGCCTTCATATTATCCAGCCGTCGAACGAAACCCTGAAGCGGAGCTAAATATGCTGAAGGCGGAGGCGAACTCCGTAAAAAACAGCCTCGATATGATTAACCGGAGAATCGCTGAACTGGAAAAATCTTCCGAATAAATCGCTTCAGCTTAAAGACGGGGGCTAGTTATCATGGGAAATAGCCCCCCTCTGCCCTTTTTGTAAACAAAGAAATATTTTTTTAAGTTTCATCAAATAAGGAGTTAACTCATGCCCATATTTGAATATCTTTGTCTAGACTGCGGAAAAACCACTGAAATCATTATCATTGGCTCAGACGACTCGCCACAATGTGATTTTTGCAACAGTCATCACTTGAAAAAACTTCTTTCAGCCCATTCATCCATGTCCGGGCCCCTTAAAAACAATATGCCCGGTCTGGGAGACACTGCATGCTGTGGATCGTCTCCGGGTGAAGCCGGCTGTGCAGGACCCGGCAGTTGCTGTGGAAAGAATTTGGATGGGGTGTAAAAAAGTGACTGAATCCAGAGATATGATTACGGTTCACGTAAATATTGAAATTACTGCCGCATCGCTGCAAACAATTGTTGAGAATGTGAAACACATTGCGGGCCGTGATGAAAAGGGAGTGTACCGTGTGGATACCGCAGATAAAGTGGGTGAAATGATTTCTCGGTTCCTTCAGGACAACGACTTTGAGCGTTATATTAAAAATATTAAAAACTATTGAAATTTATTCGTGGCCCTGGAGATTTTATTTGTTAAATCGTTTAAATTATTAAACTAAAAGAGAAAAGGAGAAAAAATGGCAGTAACGTATCCGGAAATCGGCAACAAAGTCGTGGCAAAAATCATCGAAACACAAGGGGATTGCACCATAGGTATGAGAGTTGGCGATGAATTTGAGTTAAGCGTTCATAAATGCGGTGAATTCTGTGGTTACTTTTATCATAATATCCTTGGGTGGGTAAAAACCTTGCAGTTTGGGGGTACCTTTCCACTTTTTGATGATCCGGATGTTCAGGTTTGGGAATGTCCCAATGGCAACAATCGTGTAAAGGTTGAACTCAAGAGAATTAAAAGGTAATTTTCTGTTGCAGTTGAAAACAATAAGGACGCTTTACACATCTGAATCACAAGGACGGGCAGTTGTAACTCTCAACTGCCCATTCATTTAGAGAAAATTTTGGCGTTCTTTTTCATTAGCAGCT
>Ga0307376_10006239_pt1 | contig 10597 bp, 7 predicted proteins | sample TR2MG_FD_202536 | JGI IMG/M metagenome (GOLD analysis project Ga0307376, IMG submission 202536) | Soil microbial communities from Risofladan, Vaasa, Finland - TR-2 | ecosystem: Environmental > Terrestrial > Soil > Coastal area > Acid sulfate soil | place: Finland: Risofladan, Vaasa | collected...
GACCTAATGGACCTCTTGGACCATCAGTACCTTTAGGACCTAATGGACCTCTTGGACCATCAGCACCAGTTGTATTTGGACCTTCAGGACCTAATGGACCTCTTGGACCAGTTGGTCCTAAGGGACCATCAATACCTTTAGGACCTAATGGACCTAAGGGACCTAAAGGACCAGTATTACCTTTAGGACCTAATGGACCTAATGGACCTATTGGACCTAAAGGACCTCTTGGACCTAATGGACCTAAAGCACCAGTTGTGTTTGGACCTTCAGGTCCTCTAGGACCTGTTGGACCTATTGGACCATTGTTACCAATTGGACCTTCAGGTCCTTTATTTCCTTGAGTATTTGGACCAGAAGGACCTAATGGACCTAATGGACCTGTTGGACCTATTGGACCGTTTATACCTTTAGGACCTAATGGACCTAAGGGACCTAAAACACCAGTATTACCTTTTGGACCTAATGGACCTCTTGGACCATCAGTACCTTTAGGACCTAATGGACCTCTTGGACCATCAGCACCAGTTGTATTTGGACCTTCAGGACCTAATGGACCTCTTGGACCTGTTGGACCTATTGGACCATCAATACCTTTAGGACCTAATGGACCTAAGGGACCTAAAGGACCAGTATTACCTTTAGGACCTAATGGACCTAATGGACCTATTGGACCTAATGGACCTCTTGGACCTAATGGACCTAAAGCACCAGTATTACCTTTTGGGCCTAATGGACCTCTTGGACCATCAGCACCTGTTGGGCCTAGTGGACCTCTTGGACCATCAGCACCTGTTGTATTTGGACCTTCAGGACCTAATGGACCTCTTGGACCTGTTGGGCCTATTGGACCGTTTATACCTTTTGGACCTAATGGACCTAAGGGACCTAAAGGACCAGTATTACCTTTAGGACCTAATGGACCTATTGGACCTTGATTACCTTGAGAACCACCACCAGTTAAAGTAGAGGAGTTACCCCTAACCTTTAGATTATTTGCTGATGAGTCAAACCATATGTCTCCTGTTTGGACTGATGGGGGTGTACCTGCTACTACTGGAATTTCTAAGGAAGTAGCATTATCTATATTGAAAGAAGAATCATTAATAGTAAAAATGGTTGTTGAGCCACTTTTAAAAACCAAATCTCCGGAATTAAATTCTAATTTGACCTGGTTACCCGAGTCATCATAAAAGTCTAAGCTTCCTGAGGTTGGTATTATTTTAACATTTTTAGCCATTATTGTTCAGCTTTATATTCAATTATTAATGGTTCCTTAGCTTTACGTTCAGCATGTATAATATAATGAACATTTACTATTGTACATTCGGCCCCTACATATATTCTATTTTCATCTAGATTAATGCTTTCTATCCAATGGGGCATAGAAGTACGATTATTAGTTAAATGGACTGTAATGCTATCTTCATAGACTAAATCTTTCCAATAATCAGGTAATTCTATATAATTTTTATTAAATAATTTACCTCTAATATACACACCCCTTTCTGGTCCCTCAAGGACACTATAACGAAGTCTCCATCCTTCTTTAGATGGATGTTTAATATCAAAGTTTTTTTCTTCAGCATTTAAAACACCGTTAATAGTTACAGTACCACCTTGTTCAATGGTTATAATAGCATCTGAAGGGGATACATTAGTATTAGAAGCAGTGTTATTAAGTGCGATTTTAAAATCACCTCTACCCCAAGAATCACCTCCACTATTATCAAAATAAATACCACCTTTTATTCTAACTAAAGTATCTGAGTCTTCAGTTTTAAATAAAATACCAGCAATTGAAGTATCAGTATCAGATTCAATTAAAACTTGAGCATTAGATCCTGATTTAAAGTGAGCTAAAAGTAAGGGGGTGTCTGTACCTACACCTAAATTTGTACCATCAAATACTAAATTAGCCTCAGCATTTAACTCACCAGCTGTTCCTGTAGCTGTTGTAACTCTATTATTAGCATTATTAGCAATAGTTGCGTTAGCTCCTGCAGGTTGTACGTAGAAATTTACGGGATTAGGCCCAGAATCTACACTACCACCGGGACCTGTTAAATTAGAAACTGTAAATGTAAAATACCCAGTATTTTCAGTAACGTTAGTTATATTCCATGAATAAGATGAACCAGAATATGTAGCAAATATGACAGAACTAACACCTAAAGCACCGTAGTATTCTGAAAAATCTACATCTGATGAACCTGTGATTTGAACACCACCTGAACCAGAACCATAGGAATCGAATGGAATATTATGTAAACTAATAGTAGTGGCAGAAGTCCATGTACTATTGTTAATTACAAACGAGCCTGTTACAGGGGTGCCTGTATCTACTATATATGAATATCCTTGTTGGTAAAAATTAGCCATTGTTTAATTATTTTATAGTCCGGGTGATTTACAGATAGTAAATACTTCACCTGTGGGTATTGTATATCCTGTATCTCCCCCATTAAAAGTTACATTGATTAACATATTAGGAGTTGATGTGCTTAATCCTCCTAAATTAGTTACTTTAAAGTGAGTTATTTTGTTATTCCATGATATAGATAAAAAGTCTCCTAATACAAATCCGTTAAAGAATGTAATACCATTAGTACTATTCATAGCAGTATTATTTAAAAATATAGCTATAATATTAGTATCTACAGTACCAAATGGTGGGGTATAGTGAACTCCTCCTACATATCTATCAAATCCTCCTTCTTCAGCAGTAAGTGCTGCTGTTGAAAAACTAGAGGCCATAGTATAATCAATACAATAAGCCGCAGAAGTACTTACTGAGGCTGCCGCTACTCCTAAACACATTTCCGGAGTACCAGTTATTGAATATTCATTTCCCGAAAGATAGGATACTTGAAAACTCCAAGTACCGGTTCCACCACCACCTGTACTAGTTGGTTTTGTAACTCCTGTTACTTGGAATGATGTTTTATTTGAACCAATATATAAAGTAATTACAGAACCTATACCAATACCATTTAACAGACTATATTGATTATTACTGTTATTATCTACATTATTAATATATAAATAAGTAGTACCACTACCTATATCTCCGGTTACACCCCATTCCCCTGTACTAGGGTCACCTGAAGCATAATCCCAACAGGCAACAGTATTAGCTTGTGAACCTGGGGTAATAGTGGATACTTCAAAACGACCATCAGTGTCTCTCCAAGTTATGTAATAACTAGGGCTAGTTTCCTCAGGTAGATTAGGGGCAAACATACTTTCCGAAAAGTATGATGAGCCCGTAACTATAAGTCCGTTTCTTACTTTAAATTCGTTTGCCATTGGTTGAGTATTCTACTATAAATATTAAAAAAAATTATCGAGACGATTTACAAATTGTAAAACTATCTCCTGTTGCTATTGTGTATCCAGAATCACCAGTAACATATTGAACTGGGACGAATATTATATTATTCCCAAATCCATAAGGTCCAGGAGGGTTACATACAAATTTAGTAGCATACTGACCGTATCCTATTTCTACTTCTCCATAAAAATTATTAAAAAATGCAGCTGCTGGACTTCCGTTTAGGTCATTGGGGTTTAGAAATAATCCTTTAACATTACCATCTACAGTACCTTGTGGAGATTGCCAATGAACCCCTCCTATTACTCTATCAAATACTCCATAACCCGAACTAATAAAAACATTATCAGGGTTAAGTTCCATTCCATAATCTAAACAATTAGGAGAAGTTCCAGTATTATCTGAACGGGTCATACCTATACCTAAACACATTTCAGGAGTGCCTACTACAGAATACTCGTTTCCTTGAGTATATGTTACTGAAATTTCATAGAAATTATTGCTTATATTAAAAGTAACCCCATTAACCTGGAATGTAGTGGCGTTACCTCCTACATATAATACAATAATTGAACCGTTTCCTAAATTTTTAAAGAAAGATGATTGATCAACTCCATTATTATCGGTTTTATTTATAAATAAGGTGGTGGTTGAACTACCTACACCACCATCATTAGTTTTCCATTTTCCAGTAGTAGGATCTCCTGTTGTATAATCCCAACAGGCTAAAGTATCTTGTGCACCCGCAGCTCCGGTAGAAACTTCAAAACGACCATCGGATTGTCTCCACGTAATATAATATTGAGGAGAAGTCTCCTCAGGTAGGTTTGGAGCAAACATACTTTCTGAAAAGTATGATGACCCTGTTACTATAAGTCCGTGTTTTATTCTAAATTCGTTGGCCATTTTGCACTATTCAAATGTATCGGGTATACATATTAAAAAAGAAGTGCCCTCGTAAGGGCACCTCTAAATTTAATATTTAATTAACCTTATGCTCTAAACTCTCTTACAAAATATTGTAACGTGTAGTTATAAGCATCTGCGTTAACACCTTCTACAGTTAATTTATCAGCTGCTCCATAAGTAGTAACAACTGCTTGTAAAGTTATACCTGAAGTATCACCTATATCTGTTGTAGTGGTTTCATCAAACACATAGTTATTGATTCCACCAATTACTGTAGATCTAAATGTACCTGCTCTCATATTACCATTACTATAGTTCCAAACTACATAATCGTATATTATAGTATTCATTTCACCACTAGTTAAATCTACTGAACCAGTTATAATTGTAGTTGTAGTACTTGCAGTTAATGTTACTTGATTAGATTGTAGGTATGATTTTTCAAGCGTTAAAGTATTACCATCAAATGTTAAGTTTGCTTGAGCAACACCTGCATTTGGGTTACCTGTAACAGCTGTAATAATTCTATTATCAGCGTTATTACTAATAGTATTAAATCCAGTACCACTTGTACCTGATGAACCTGCTGTACCTGATGAGCCTGCTTCTCCTGAAGTTCCTGAGCTACCTGATGTACCCGATGAACCTGATGAACCTGATGTTCCTGAAGAACCTGATGAACCGGATGTTCCTGAAGAACCTGATGAACCTGATGTTCCTGAAGAACCTGAAGAACCTGATGTACCCGATGAACCTGAAGTAGAAGAAGTACCTGATGAACCATCTGCACCTGATGTACCAGCACTACCTGCTGTACCAGACGAACCTGATGGACCTGATGTACCAGCACTACCTGCTGTTCCTGAACTACCTGATGTTCCTGAACTACCTGAAGTGGATGAGGTACCAGATGAACCTGCTGTTCCTGAAGAACCCGATGCTGCTGATGTACCAGATGAACCTGCTGTTCCTGAACTTCCTGAAGTAGAGGATGTACCTGAAGATCCTGCTGTTCCTGAACTACCAGCTGTTCCTGAAGAACCTGATGTTCCAGATGAACCTGAAGTTCCAGATGAACCTGAAGTTGATGATGTACCTGAACTACCTGCTGTTCCAGATGAACCAGCTGTTGATGAGGTACCTGATGAACCTGAAGTTCCTGAGCTACCTGAGGTAGATGAAGTACCAGATGAACCTGCTGTTCCTGAGCTTCCTGATGTACCTGAACTTCCTGATGTTCCAGATGAACCTGAAGTAGATGAAGTACCAGATGAACCAGCTGTTCCTGAAGACCCAGATGCTGCTGATGTACCTGAAGAACCTGCTGTTCCTGAGCTACCTGAAGTTGATGAAGTACCAGATGAACCTACTGTTCCAGATGAACCTGCTGTTCCTGAACTTCCTGAGGTGCCACTTGAACCACTTGTACCTGAACTTCCAGATGTACCAGATGAACCGGATCCTGTTGATGTACCTGATCCACCACCATCTCCTGATGTACCTGCTGTACCGGCAGTACCTGAAGATCCACTTGTAGATGATGTACCTGCTGTATTACTTGCTCCAGCAGCACCTGAAGTACCTGCACTACCTGATGATCCTGAAGTACCTGAAGATCCACTTGTAGATGATGTACCTGCTGTATTACTTGCTCCCACAGCACCTGAAGTACCTGCACTACCTGATGATCCTGAAGTACCAGATGAACCTGAAGTTCCTGATGTATCTGAAGTACCGGATGAGCCTGCTGTACCTGCAGTACCTGTAGTACCTGAAGATCCATTTGAACCTGAAGTTCCTGATGAACCTGAAGTTGTTGATGAGGCGCTTGTACCACTTGAACCTGTTGTACCTGCTGTACCACTTGAACCATTTGAGCCGGAGCTACCTGATGTACCTGAGCTACCTGAAGTTTTACTTTCTCCTGAAGTTCCGGATGAACCTACTGTTCCTGATGAACCGGCTGTTCCTGATGAACCAGCTGTTCCTGATGAACCTGCTGTTCCGGAAGTGCTTGAGTTTCCTGAAGTACCGGATGAACCACTTGTACCTGTAGTACCAGAAGTAGCATTTATGGGATTGCCTGATGTACCTGAAGTACCAGCTGAACCTGTTGTACCTGATGTGTCTGATGTACCAGATGAACCACTAGTACCTACTGTACCAGAAGTATCACTATTTCCACTTGAACCTGCTGTACCTGATGATCCTGTTGTACCTGAAGTATCCGAAGTACCTGATGAACCTGAAGTTCCAGAGTTACCAGATGTACCTGAAGATCCACTTGTTCCTGAAGAACCTGAAGTTCCTGATGAACCTGCTGTACCTGAAGTACTAGATTCGCCAGATGTACCTGATGTGCTTGAAATACCTGTTGTACCTGAAGTACCCGTGTCTGCATCTCCTGAAGTACCAGAAGTACCAGCGCTACCTGTCGTACCTGAAGTATCTGATGTTCCTGAACTACCTGCTGTACCTGCTGTACCTGAGGTTTCGCTATCACCAGTTGAACCTGAAGTTCCTGTTGAACCTGAAGTTCCTGATGTATCGGATGTACCTGATGAACCTGATGACCCTGCTGTACCTGCAGTACCAGTTGTACCTGAACTACCATTTGATCCACTTGTACCTGATGAACCTGAAGTTGTTGATGAGGCGCTTGTACCACTTGAACCTGTTGTACCTGCTGTACCACTTGAACCATTTGAGCCGGAGCTACCTGATGTACCTGAGCTACCTGAAGTTTTACTTTCTCCTGATGTACCGGATGAACCTGCTGTACCTGTAGTACCACTTGAACCATCTGAACCTGATGTTCCTGATGAACCTGCTGTTCCTGAAGTTGAGCTTTCACCTGAAGTACCGGAAGTGCTTGAAATACCTGTTGTACCTGAAGTACCCGTGTCTGCATCTCCTGAAGTACCTGAAGTACCTGCACTACCTGTTGTACCAGATGTGTCTGAAGTACCACTTGAACCTGAATCTCCTACAGTACCTGAAGTACCTGAATCTCCTGTTGATCCTGAAGTACCTGCTGAACCTGTTGTTCCTGAGGTATCTGAAGTTCCTGAGCTACCTGCTGTACCTGCTGTACCGCTTGAACCATCAGAACCTGAAGTACCTGCAGTACCTGAAGATGATGAATTACCACTTGTTCCTGATGAACCTGCGGTACCAGTTGTACCTGAACTACCATTTAAACCTGAAGTTCCTGCTGAACCAGAAGTTCCTGAGGTTTCACTTTCTCCTGATGTACCCGAAGAACCTGCTGTACCTGTAGTACTACTTGAACCATCTGAACCCGAAGTACCTGAACTACCAGTAGTACCTGAAGTACTAGATTCGCCAGATGTACCTGATGTACTTGAAACTCCGGTTGTACCTGAAGTACCAGCATCTGCATCTCCTGAAGTACCTGAGCTACCAGCTGAACCTGTTGTACCTGAAGTATCACTTGTACCTGATGTTCCTGAATCTCCTACAGTACCTGAAGTACCTGAATCTCCTGTTGATCCTGAAGTACCTGCTAAACCTGTTGTTCCTGATGTATCTGAAGTTCCTGAAGTACCGGATTCACCTGCTGTACCTGAAGTACCTCCTGAACCTGAAGTTCCTGAAGTATCACTATTTCCTGAAGTACCTGAACTACCTGCTGTTCCTGAAGTGCTTGATTCACCTGATGTACCTGATGTACTTGAATTACCTGTTGTTCCGGAAGTTCCTATATCTAAATCACCTGAAGTACCTGAGCTACCAGCTGTACCTGTTGTTCCTGAAGTATCAGATGTTCCTGAGGAACCTGAATTACCTGCTGTACCTGTAGTACCGTTTTCTCCATCTGTCCCTGATGAACCTGATGAACCTGATGTACCACTTGTGTCTGAAGTACCTGAAGTACCGGATTCACCTACTGTACCTGAAGTACCTCCTGAACCTGATGTTCCTGAAGTATCACTATCTCCTGATGTTCCTGAAGAACCTGCTGTTCCTGATGTTGAGCTTTCACCTGAAGTACCAGAAGTAGAAGAAACTCCGGTTGTACCTGAAGTACCAGCATCTGCATCTCCTGAAGTACCACTTGTTCCTGCTGAACCTGTTGTACCTGATGTATCACTTATTCCTGATGTTCCTGATTCACCTGCAGTACCTGAAGTACCGTTATCTCCTGTTAAGCCTGAAGTACCTGCTGAACCAGCTGTACCTGATGTATCACTTGTACCTGAAGTACCGGATTCACCTACTGTACCTGAAGTACCTCCTGAACCTGAAGTACCAGAAGTTTCTGAGTCGCCTGAAGTTCCTGAAGAACCTGCTGTTCCTGAAGTTGAGCTTTCACCTGAGCTTCCTGAAGTGCCGCTTTCACCTGCTGTACCTGAAGTGGCACTAGCATTGTCACCTGATGTACCTGAAGTACCAGCTGAACCTGTTGTTCCAGAGGTGTCGGAAGTACCTGATGTACCTGAATTTCCTATTGTACCTGAAGTACCATCATCTCCTGTTGTACCTGAAGTACCTGCACTACCTGAATTTCCTGAGGTGTCACTTGTACCTGCAGTACCCGATTCACCTGCTGTACCACTTGAACCATGGGTACCAGAAGTACCTGAAGTTTCTGAGTCGCCTGAAGTTCCTGAAGAACCAGCAGTACCTGATGTTGAGCTTTCACCGGATGAACCGGAAGTGCCACTTTCACCAGTTGTACCTGAGGTGGCACTTGCATTATCTCCACTTGTACCTGAAGTACCTGCTGAACCTGTTGTACCACTTGTATCGGAAGTACCTGCTGTACCTGATTGACCCGCTGTACCAGAGGTTCCATCATCTCCAGTTGTACCTGAAGAACCAGATTCACCTGCTGTACCTGAGGTATCACTTGTACCTGATGTACCAGATTCACCTGCTGTACCACTTGAACCTCCTGTACCTGAAGTACCTGAAGTTTCTGAGTCGCCAGAAGTTCCTGAAGAACCTGCTGTTCCTGAAGTACTAGATTCACCAGATGTACCTGAAGTACTGGAGACACCTGTTGTACCTGAAGTTCCTGTATCTGAAGCACCTGAAGTACCACTTGTTCCTGCTGAACCTGTTGTACCTGATGTATCTGATGTACCTGAAGTACTACTCTCACCTGCTGTACCTGATGTTCCTTCTAAACCAGTTGTACCAGAGGTACCATTATCTCCTGATGTTCCTGAAGTATCACTTGTTCCAGCTGTTCCTGATTCACCTGCTGTACCTGATGTGCCAGCATCCGCGGAAGTACCGGAAGTACCTGCGGTAGTAGATCCAGATGTACCAGATGAGCCATCTGTACCTGAACCGCCGGAAGTACCTGAACTTCCCACAGTTGTAGTACCTGAAGTACCGGCTGTGCTATTACCACTTGTACCGGATGAACCATTAATTGTTGTACCTGATGTACCATTTGTACCCGAAGTATCACTAGTACCTGAAGTACCATTTGTGCTAGCACCTGAGGTACCGGAAGTTGTAGATGTACCTGAAGTACCTTGAGTACCTCCTGAGGTACCTGAAGAACCATCTGTTCCTGAAGTAGAAGAAGTACCTGAGGTACCATCTGTTCCACTTCCTCCACCTCCAGTTATGTATACTGTAGCTATTCCACTAGCACCAATAGTAACACTATCAACACCTGAACCACTAAAGTTAAATGCTGTTGCTAAACCTACTCCAGCATCACTTGCTGATACTGGGATTCTTGAATCTATATTTACTAATACACTATCATTATCTGAACCTGAGACTGTTACATCAACTCCTGAACCAGTAAAATTAAAATTTCTATTATTTTGGGATACTAATGAACCTGTGTAATATACATCTGAGATCACTAAATCATCAAAAAAGTCTTGAACTTCAATTTGATAAGCAGCTTCACCTGAGCCGTTAGGTAAATTAGTAAGACCTGTAAGGGTTTTTGAGAATATAGGAGATAAAGATTCACTTGTAGTTAAAGCTACAATAGGTAATGTTGTTGTTGCTGTATCTAGTAAATCTCCACTATCAGCTTCTGTACCTTTTTCACTCCAAGATATAAAAAATGACATATTAAGACCACCTGCATCTCTATAAACAACATCTGTAATGTTATATTTATGGAATCTACCGGGAACTGTAACACCTGAGTTGGCTGCTTGTCCTAAGATAGAATATATAGGAGTAGAACCATTATAGTCATCTTCATTACTACCTGTTATAATATTTCCTGTTACTTGACCTTGAGGATCTAAGAGAGAGGCTGAAGAATAAAAATAGGTTCCTACAGCTGGGGATATTCTAGCTAAACCCTGAGTTACTGTTGATGTAGGAGTAATGTCTATGGTAATAGTATTT
>Ga0307376_10006245_pt1 | contig 10592 bp, 10 predicted proteins | sample TR2MG_FD_202536 | JGI IMG/M metagenome (GOLD analysis project Ga0307376, IMG submission 202536) | Soil microbial communities from Risofladan, Vaasa, Finland - TR-2 | ecosystem: Environmental > Terrestrial > Soil > Coastal area > Acid sulfate soil | place: Finland: Risofladan, Vaasa | collected...
CTCTGCTGCCGGTTTTAGAGCCGAGAAGTATACCGTCGGGGTCTCAATTCCGATTTCGGACGCGGTCTGAACTACGTTGACGACTTCGTCCTCAAGGGTGCCGAGGACAGATGCCAGCATCGGGATGACCACCTTACGCAGGCGTAGGTCATTGAGAGGCTTGAATGCTGAAGACACCATGAACCCCAACATGTTAACGCCGTTGGCGGCGTACATGATTCCCCGTGACATGGTAACAATGTCGAAGTTACTGCTGTCATCCTTCATGGCAGACAGATAGCGCAGGGAATACTTCAGAGCGGCTTGAATCATTTCGCGCGATACATCGGTAGCCTCCCTGGCAGAGTTTGGCTCAAACGTGAGCATCATGGATGCCGGGAATGACTGCAGGGACGCGAACGATGACCCACCATCGGAAGTGTACACCTTGACTACCTGTTCCGCTTCCTCGTATGAGAGCGTGATTTCAACGAGATTGATCTTGTTGAGTACGTTGGCGAGTATCTTGGGATTCGCCGTGAACTCCGCGCGGTCACCGCCGGTACAGGTCACATCGAGTATGCACAGAGCCTTGAGGTCGTTGTTGGTGCCCGACACTTTCATCTTCCCGTCCGCTACGGACATGAGGATGTGGCCCCGTTCCTGCTGGATGATTACCTTCGACAGGGCGCTGCGGGTGATAGCCACCGCCCTTTGCAGATCTTTCTTCGCTACTCTTATCTCCATCTTGTTCTCCTTTCGCGCCCAGGTCAGGACTCAATCGTCGCGAGCTTCTGGGACGCAGTGTTTATTGCCGCCTCGAACTCTTCAATATCCGTGGCGAGCTTATTCTCCATTTCAGAAATTGTCGTTTTCAGAGTCTTTGGGTTGTAGCCAGCTTTCTTCACCTCCTCGATGAGGGCCGCAAGCGACTCCCGTTTGGCGTTGTACTGCTCTTCCAAGCGAATCTTTCTCGTTGACAGCTCCTGTCGTTTTTTCTCAAGAGCCTTGAACCTCTCAACTTGGTCAGACATCCGACCTCCCTATATTTCTAGATCCATTACCTGCCCGGACCATCCTGTGATCAAACTGTTCTTATTCCTTTTGTCTGCGTTAGCCTGCCTCTTCTGCTGGAAGGCCTCGCAGTCGTACTTGTACGGACACCATTTGCAATGTTTGCTCAACATCACTTTAGGTGAAAACTCAGTATCCTTCTTAATCAGGTGCTTCACGGTTGCTAACTTGTCCCTGAAGGACATGATGGTTTCAGCATCGAAATCTATGTACTTGATCAGCTTGAACCTGTAGTACAGAAAGCCTACTTTACCGGGTAGTTTTCCGTTCTTAAGTAGATAGACGAGGGCATAGAAGTATAACTGTTCGATGTCCGCATCCTTATCGATCTTCATTTTGCCCTTGCCATCGATTATCTCGGCGGCACCATCGGGGGGCGTGTGAACAAAGTCCATCCGGCAGGTGATGATGTCACCAGATTTCTTGAGATTTATCCGATATGGCACCTCTGATTTGGTGTGTTCCCAGAACGTGAACTTTCTCATGTTCTCAAGAACATCTTGGAGTGCCATCTCGAATATGTCCTCGGACGAATTTTTGACCCACGGATCCGTCCATATGACGTAATTCTCATCAAGGATGATCTTCCACATCTCTCCGAGCAGATACCTTACCTCTTCGTCTTTGAGTATCCTGCCGGTCTTGCATATGCGATTGGTGTACCGCTCAAAGAACTTCTCCACAAGAAGCCCGTAAAGCGCGAAATACCTGCTCTCCTTCTCGGGCGGCTCCACCTTGTCGCGCTTCATCTTGTACAACCGGGGGCAGTCCAAGTACCTTCTATATTCAGTGTATGATATCTTCATGACATTTCCTTGAGCGTTATGTCAGCTTCTTCAAGGTAGTGCCGTACACTTTCAAGCACCACTTTGTCCACATCGAGGGATGTTAGAGCCGCCTCAAGCCTTTCCTCACCGGGTTCCTCAGACTCCTCCACTCGTAGCCTCTCGACGAATGCCTCGGCCTCGTCCATCTTCTTCTTTTCTTCGCGCTTCGCCTCAAGGTCGAATATCTCCGATGATGGCTTGACTTTCAGCCTTACCGATTTGGTGTCTACTCTGACGGTGTCCCCGTCTCGTGTTACCTCGACGTACCCTATCCTCGGTATGCGGTCAAGGTTATCTTCGACCAAGCTACCTCGGCTCACCGCCCCAACGTTCACGAAAGTCACCTTGCGACCCTCGTGCTGTATGCTAGTGATGCCTTGGTCTATGTGGTAGTGGCCCATAACAAACATGTCATCGCCGAGGGCTGCAATCTCCGGGTAGGAGTAGACTTTCGTCCCATGGAGGGTGCCGCCGCCCAGGCTAGAGTACAAGTGAAGGACGGATATGCTGTAGTCCGACTCCCTGGGAGCCTTTGGCATCAACTCTATGTCCGGGTCCTCCACGAACGGGAACCCTCTTAAGTGTACTTCGACACCATCATAACAGACGACTCTTTCGTCCCGGATCTGATGAAGCGCACCGCTGGCATATAGAACGCTTAACGGCTGCTCGTTGAATGTTTCGTAGCTGTCGTTGCGAAGATCGTGGTTGCCCTCTGTCGCATAGACAGGTGCCCCGTAACCTTTGAACATATCGATGAGTGCTCTGTTCAAGTTGTGTGGGTTACGCAGGGGGTACTTGAGGTTAAACAAGTCGCCAGCAAGGATATAGAAGTCCACGCCCAGCTTGCGCCCGGCTTGCCCTATTTGAGCAAGCTTGGCGAGGATGTCGGCAAGGTAGTCATCAACCCTTGACTCGGGGTTGATTGCGCTTGCATGGACATCTGTGAAGGTCAGGAACTTCATGCGGCTTTAAGCTCCTGGTTGCATAGTGGACATCTATCGAATTCTGCTCTCTCTGTTTCGATAGATTTCAGTTCGTCTTCGCACTCCTTGAGGGATTGCTTCACGGTCAGTACCTCGTTCTTGACCCCTGCAAGGGATTCTTGCTTTTCCCGGGTTGCCTTAAGTTCCGCTATCAGTCGTCCTATGCCATCAGACGGTTCTTCTGGGATGGAAATGTTCTCGATACCCCGGAATTTCGACTCCGACCGTACAGTCTCTTCATACCTTGAAAACAAGGATGCTGCCGCAAGGTATTTATCCGATGCCTCTTGAATGGCAGAGTCATCGGGAATGGAGACTTCCTCTATTGCTGACAGGGACTTCACGTCATTCGACAGCGCAACCATACGAGTCATCATAGAAGAAGCTGTATCATAGCTACGAATGTCATCGTCAAGTCCATCAAATTCTGGCAAGCTAACATCCTGTGCCGGCTTCAATCTTCTGCAGGTCATGGCGACAGATGTTATGGAGGATGCCCAAGTTTTGGCCCTCTCCACCGCCGCCTCTTCCGACTCTATCCGATCATGCTCGCTTTTCAGCCTGTTCAACTCTTCCACAACCCCATCAAGATTTTCGTACTTTTTCAAATCCTCCTGGGCATCAGCGAGATCTTTTGTTCGTATCTTCAGAAGCGATGCGTTTGACCTTTGATCCTTACTACATAAATCCGAAGCTTTGTATAGCCTGTCGAGCCCGTACACGGACGCCACGAGGTCGGCACTTTTGGTATCCTGTTTATCTACAAGGAACAGGGGTGTGAATTGATCTGCATAGTGCAGATTGTACTTCTGCCCGGATACCTTTACAGTACCGTACCCGAGCTTCAGAACATCGTCTGGCGGATCATCGCGCCCTATCTTGGCATACTTTTCATTGTTGACGAGGTAGTAATTGTTACCTTCCTCTTTGTGCCATATGAGATCAAGTTCCGGAGCATTGATTTTAACTTCGCAGAACGTCTGTCCCCACCGGATAAACTCAGTGCCCTGCTGGTTAACCAATGCTGCGTTGATGGCTCGCATGGCGGCACTTTTGCCGCTGTAGTTTGGCCCCACGACCGTTGTAAAACCGTCAATTTCTATAACGGCGTGGTCGATGGACTCGTAATTTGTGATCTCAACGCGAATCAAAACTTACTCCTCGGCACCTATAGCGGCGTTCAGTTCCTCAAGATCCTTGGCATCTTCCTCACCAAGTTCCAAGTCATCAACGGACAGACCCTTCACCTTGCGGATCGCCTTCAACTCGTCCTTCTCACCGGCAGTCAGGTTGCCGACGCCTTTGGATTCAAGCGCCCTCATAGCATCGTTCATCTCAGCCTCGTCTCTGCTCGGGACGAGCTTTGGCTTGATGGCCTCAAGCACCTCTGGGGTGTCCTCAAGGTGCTTTTTGAGCGCGCTTTTACCCTGCACCTTGAACTGCAAGCCGGTGTCTTTGTCGCCCCATGAGAACCAAGCACCTTCCTTCTTGATAACCTTGCGGTTGATGGCAAGTTCAACGAGAGACATGATGTTGTCGATGCCCTGCCCGAACTGGATGTAGATGGGACCGGACTTAAACGGCATGTCCAGCTTGTTCTTTTCGATGACAACCTTCACTGTCTGGCTAACGGCCTTCTTTTCAGACAGGCCCGTGATGTCGCTTATCTCCTCTACTTGTTCCTTCGTCGAGGGCTTCATGTGGATGCGTACATTGGAGTAGAACCGCACGGCCTTGCCTCCCGATGTAATCTCGGAGGGGCCGAAGTCGAATCTGTCCGTCTTGATCCGGCTACGCATCTGATTGATGAGGACCAAGCCGCAATTCCTCTTCGGCAGTCTCTTCTGAATCCAATTCAGCCATGAACTCGTCAGTTTAGCGTGTAGCCCAACCTGGACGCCTTCATCCGCGTCGGCCTCAAACGCAGCCCTGGGTATCATAGTTGTAACCGAATCGACGATGATGATAGCCGGCAGAAGCATTACCATGGCCTTGCCAATGAGCTTAACGCCGTCCTCGAAATTGTCCGGCTCAAGATGCAGGAAGTTTGGGGGAGATGTGTCCAGGCCCATGTTCTTAATGTATTGGAATTGCGTCCTGAGACTTTTCTCAAAGTCGGCATACACTACGCGGAAGCCGGCATCTATGGCTTCTCTGGCGACGTGTAGACCAAGAGTCGTTTTGCCGCAGCCCTCGTCCCCATAGATCTCAGTAATAAAGCCGCGCGGTATACCTCCAGGCCGGTTCTGATGCGTGCCATCTCCTATGAGGCGGTTTACCACCCACGACCCAGTTGAAACGAAGTCAATTTTCTTCTTTATGTCCCCTAAGACGCCAGTCTTCTTCAGGCTATCTATAAAGGTGAGAGCTTCTGCATCGGTAACGCTATTCTTTGTTGATATCGGGGCTTTTCCCTTTTTCTTTTTCTGCATGGCGTTCGCTCGCTCTCCTTTTGATGCTCTTAAAATCAAAGAACAATTCGTTCTCCCTGTAGACGATGCCTGTCAAATCAGTAACTCCCTTCTTTGGCCCGCGCGTGTACGTATGCTTGCCACAGAAGGTGTGCTTTTCATACTCCCCGAGGTCATCCGTCTTCAGGGTCTTGTCGATCTGCCAACGGTAGTACTTCTTGCCAAAGATGCCAGCCCAATAGGCGTCGGCTACATCCTCTGCCAATCTTTTTCCTTGAAGCCCCAAAGCCGTCTTAGCCCCATCTATCATGTGGGGCTTGTGAACGGTGGCGACGCTAATGTCTGGAAACACCAACTTCTTTAACATCTGTGGCGGGAAACACACCACGAAGGCTCCAGCATCAAGAAACACACGGTGCAGGAATTGGTTGAGCGCGAATAGAATCTCAGTGTTCCCGGCACCAAAAAACGGCGCCTCCATTCCTATGAATTTGATATTGTGCTTGGATATCATGGATGCCACATTCTCGGACTGGATAATCAATCTCTGTACGGTGATGCCCTCTGTCCGAGAGGTCTTGAGAAGTCCTTTCTCAATCACTTCGGAGTCCGGTGCATCAGTATCGAGAACGACGTACCCCGTCTTTTGCAAAGACGGATCCAGCCCGAGAATAATGGCCATCTACTACAGACTCCCTACAACATCACCGAGATTCATGTCCACCGCCGCGTCATCCGCGCCGGGGGCATCGATACCCAGCTGCTCGCGTACCTCAGAAATGCTGAGGTCGGCGGCAAGCTGCCGTGACAGCGTTGTCCTGATCTTCTCGGCCTCCGCTAAAATCTTCTTCTTCAGTTCCTCTTTCGACCTCCAGTAGCATTCCTTGCAGTTGTTGACCTCAATGGTCTGGAAGTCTTCGTTTGTGCATGTGAGAAGCAGGTCATGCTGATCCAGCGGCCATTCCTTGCCGAGAATGCGCAGTTTCTTGTACATCGTCTCGCTGAAGATCCACGGAATCAACTCGTAATCCTTGAGCGAGTTCTTGCCGTTCTTCTCGACGATGTCGTAGACGATCAGAACGCACGCAATGCGCCTCTTGGGCAGGTTGCCCTCGTAGCTGTGCTGACAGCAGATTTCCTTCTTGTCGTCCGTGCTCTTGCACAGGTAGTACCTGTCCTTGAAATGGCACAGAGCACCGGTACATGGTGCCTTTCCCTCTGCGTAGACGATAGAAACGCGGTCAGTCTTGCCAGCCTTACCTTTGTACTTCTTGAACCTGGTAGGCTCAATGTCTTCCCTGTCAAAGCCAAATTCTTCAACTGCCATGATGACAATCCTCTCTCTCCCGCGCTCCCTACAGGAACTCGCGGATTGTGTCCCCAGGTCTGTAAACAACCCTTTTGCCGCTTACAGGCCTTTCGACCATTTTGTTACTCTTTTTGTCGAACACCTTAGCCACTTTCCTTCGCACGCCAACAACCTGAAGCGTGCCGAGCCCGGGCGGGAGCCTTACCTTCCCAGTGACCAATAGCTCATGAAATAAGTATTCAAAGACCTTCTTGGACATCTTCTTGCGGACAGCTCTGCAGTCCAGCTTGGCGGCCGCACGGTCACCCAGCTTTTCTCGGACGATATCCTTCATAGCGTCCATGACAAGGTCAGCGACCTCGATGTTCTTCTCATCACTAGACATCGAGACTGCTCAACAGGTCTTCTACATCGAAATCATCCCCTCCTGTGGCGGTTTTTGGAGGGTCCTTACTCTCAACCGTTTCCGGCGTACCGCCTTCATCGGACAAATCAACCGAGGTTTTATCCTCAAGTATATCCCCCACGTCGGAGGTTGAATCGAATTCTTGGTCTACTACCTCAGAGACCGCCTCTGAATCCGATGCCTCCTTCAGGGAGTCATCCCCGAGAATGTCGCCCAAGTCGATATCGAGCCCACCTTCTCCGGATCCTCCGCCGTCATCGCTGGCGACCTCCGTCACGTCTGCGTCTAGAGCGTCTTCTGGCTCGACTTCTTCTGTGACTGCCGATTGAGCAGATCCGTCTCCTTCATCATCATCGCCGTCGTCGAGGGCTTCAAGGCCCTCGTTGGACTCCGGTGCATCCTCGGTGATGAACGAGTCAAGTGAATCGAGTTCGTCGTCAGTGCCGCTACCTTCTCCATCGGAGGGGGTGTCCGTTTGGTTTGTAGTCCCCTCGTCCGTTGAGCCGTCCGGCTGCACTGCTTCCTCACCCTCTATGGACGACTCGACATCGTCCAATGTCATTTCTCCCTCAAGATCCTCAACCTCGCTAAGACCGTCCATGAGGTCTCTGACCTCTTTGTCATCCTTGGTGCCTATATTGAGTCGGGATATTTGCTGCTCCATAATGCGTATGAGCATGCGTATGTCTGAATTGGTGGTCCTCATGTTCTGTTGCACGAGCTTGATGGACGACTGCAGATTCTGCAGAGCTGCCACATCGTTACTCAAATCGAGGATTTTCTTGTGATCGGATTCAAGGAGTTCGTCAGCAGCAGACTCTCGCTCTTTGCCTGTCGGTAACTTCTTGATATCGCTGTCGTTCAGAAGTATTCCACGTTTCTTGATGTCTACGCGGGACTGCTCTATCTTGAGGCTCTTGTCTCGAGAGGCATATTCGCGGGTGACCTCGATCATACGCTTCTCAACCTTACGCATGGCTGAGTTACATTCGAGAATTTTCTCTTGGAGGGTGGACGGCCGTGGGTCCTCGTCAAAATCGAGGTCAACCTTGATCGCCAATAATTCTTCGTAGATGGCTGCGATATCAACGCTGCTCATTCCGTCTCCTTTATAGCCGGGCGACACGTGCGCCCTCTGTTTGCCTTTTGGCCCTGTTTGTGAGCCATAAAACCTGAAACCTTTAACGTCTACCCTAATATACTACCATGGGTGGTCGGATTTAACCTAAATACCCATGAAAGCCTTCACAAAAGCTGCCCCAACTTGGGGTACTATTGCGTTGCCGTATCCCTTGAGGAGCGCGACCCTCCCCGGGACTTTGACTGTAAGCGGGTAAGCACCTTCAGCCCCGCATAAGTCCATTCCTTCGGGAACCCCATCATCCATGCGCTGAAGAAGGGATTCAGCCGGTATCCTTCTGGTTTTTCCATCGAGACATGTGTGCCAGACACAGGGTCCGTTCCAAAAAGGTGCGCCGTCGCTTGAAGATCGCTTCCCCCGCTCTCCATCCTCCCCAATTCTTTCTTTCTCTTCGCGCTCTCCGCTCCACCAGTTATCGTTCGCGGAGTTGGGTAACCCGCCGCTATCGCCGCTGTTTCCATGGGATTCCCGGCGTTGACTCCCCTGGGATTCGGACCCTTCATTGGTCCTCCCGTCGCACTTGTTGGACTTGGCCATCCCGCCGTGTCGGCGATCTCCACTAGCGTGTTCCCTGAGTGGTGTGCGCTGTTCGGATTGCTCCGCACCGCACTGTTGTTCACTGCGTTCGCAGAGTCCATGACAGTCGCTGTTGGCCACCCCGACCCACCAGAGGCGCTGTCTGATGTGCGGAGCACCGACCCCCGCAGCGCACAAATCGGCTGCCCCAACACCATATCCCAATGTTTCCAGATCAGAGCGTACTCCGGCGAGCCACATCCTTCCAGCGTTACTCGCAACTTGTTCTCCAAGGACATTTGGAGGGTAGCACTTTTCGATGAGACGGAAGAACTGGGGCCAGAGGTGGCGCGCATCGCCTGAACCTTTTCGCTTACCGGCTGTTGAGAACGGCTGGCATGGACAACTTCCCGTCCAAATGGGTCGGTCTTCAGGCCATCCTGCAAGTCTGAGAGCAAGTGGCCATCCACCAACACCGGCAAAGAAGTGGCATTGGGTGTATCGAAGAGGTTCATCGTCTCCAACATCGGCAATGCTTCTTTCATCTACGATACCCTTCGGTATAAGACCGTCTGCCATCAGTTGCCTAAGCCACGCCGCGGCTTTTGGGTCAATTTCGTTGTAGTACACGCTCATAGATTCAACATTTGTTTTCATATGAGAGAAGTATCCGCAGAGTTTCCGCCGCGCGATAATCATCCGGATTCGGGAACAGTGACCTGATGGTGCGCCCCTCACCCTTCTGCCACTGCTTGATGCGCTCGGCGAACAGCGTGTTGCGTCTCTGTATCTTGTCGTTCGCAATTGCCTTCTCCAACGCACTTGCCTGTCCGAGCACTATCACCTTGCGTTTCGCGCGCGTCAAGGCCGTGTAGAGAAGGTTCCTCTGAAGGAGCATGCGGCCGTGTGCCTGGATGAACGGCATGATGACTAGTGGATATTCCAGGCCCTGCGCCCGGTGCACCGTTATCGCATAGGCCATACGGAGCATCTCATCCGCTATCTTCATCGGTATGTCGACGCGCTTGGTGGTGTCGTTGTAGTCCTCGATGTCCACCGTTACATGGTCGGGGGTCACGAACGCCACCTTGCCGATGTCGCCGTTGAACACCTCAAGCTGGTAGTTGTTCTTCTTGATGATTATCCGGTCGCCCTTGCGTATGGACACCCGATTCACCATGAACTCCTTTTTGCCCGGGGCCGGCGGATTCAAGGCTGCTTGCAGGGCCTCGTTCAGGGAATCCACACTCAAAGGGCCGTTGTTGCGTGGCGTGATGATCTGGAAATGCTTACGGTCGCCCGATACGCGGTTGTGCTCCATGATCTGCGTTGCCAGGGACACGATACTCTTCTCCAAAACTTCGTGGTTCTTGCCCGGCACGAACCATATATCCGCTTTTCTATCGTTCTTGAACAAGGATAGGTTGGTGTCGCCATCCCGTATCCTCTTGGCGGCCTTGATGATGTCCGATTGGTTCTCCTGACGAAATATTTTGTCGAGGAAAATCGTCTTGACACACCCAGATTCTATCAACTCCTTGAGTACTGAACCAGGCCCCACCGATGGTAGCTGGTCGTTGTCACCGACGAATACCATTTTCGTGGATGGGAGCATCGCCGACAGGAGCCTGTATAGCACCTCTTGATCGACCATTGATGTCTCGTCCACTATCACGGCCTGCGTAGGATACTTCACCAGAGCACCAAAATCCCATTTGTCCCCTTTGTATCCGAGGCGCCTGTGTATCGTATAGGCTTGGCACCCGGCAGTTGTTCCCAGCTTCTTGGCAGATATCCCTGTAGGTGTCAGAAGTTCAAAGGAGGCGTTTATCATAGTCAAAATGGACACGAGGGCCCTGACGATGGTCGTCTTCCCGGTACCGGGACCCCCCGTAATGATGAGCATTTTGTCGTTGAGGAATGATCGTACGGCATCCATTTGT
>Ga0307376_10006246_pt1 | contig 10591 bp, 9 predicted proteins | sample TR2MG_FD_202536 | JGI IMG/M metagenome (GOLD analysis project Ga0307376, IMG submission 202536) | Soil microbial communities from Risofladan, Vaasa, Finland - TR-2 | ecosystem: Environmental > Terrestrial > Soil > Coastal area > Acid sulfate soil | place: Finland: Risofladan, Vaasa | collected...
TAGTCGGCTTAAATTTTAATAGATTTTTAATTACTTTATTTCTTTTCAAGCTTCTTGGACCAAATGAAAGAGGATTCCTTCCACTTATATCTGCTTTTATAAAACCCTTTGTTCCAAAGATATCTAATGTTTCTGAAGGTTCATTGCACCAAGAAACGCTAATAAGTCCTAATGTATCGTTCTTAAATCGAAAAAGAACGTTACAATTATCTTCATCTTCCATTTTTATACAAGAGGTATTAAAATTTATTCCGTTAACTTTATCGTATTCTTCTAATAAATATCGTAAAATATCAATGCAATGGACCCCTAGATCCAATAATACACCACCACCAGCCTTTTCGGAGTCAAAAAACCATTTCTCTTCAGAAAGTGCCTGCCAGGACTTATAGGGTCCATAATGACTGAAGTAATATTTCACTAGGTTTATTTTACCAAGAACATCGTTCTCTATTATATCCTTAAGAAGTTTAAAAACAGGATTATAGCGCTTTTGGAAGGAAGTAAAGAAAATTATATTTTTATATTTTAATTTCTCTTCAATTTGGGATAATTCGACACGAGATATAGCAATTGGTTTTTCGCACAAAATATTACAGTCTTTCTCAATAGCCTTTAACACGATGGGAGCGTGCAAATAATTTGGAGTACAAATACTTACAATATCTAATTCTTCCTTATCAATCAAATTTTTCCAACTATCTCCACCAACATACACATTGGGAATATTAAATCTCTCAGAAGCTATTTTAGCGTGGTTTTCTGTTCTAGATGCGATTGCTACTAGATCGCAATTCTGATTTTTAGCATACCCCATTAAATGAATTGTCCCAAAGCCACCAGCACCAATTAATCCAACTCTTAATTTTGTAATACACTACCACCTACTTGCAGTTTAAGTTATTATCATTTAATTGATTTGCTTATTAAATAATGTTTTACGAAACCAATAGATAGAATTAAGAAAGAAAATTGCAAAAATTAATAGTATGGTAATTTAAGCTACCGCAAACTCAAACATCGGAAGTTCGCGTCGCTTTTTATCGTTGTAAAGAGGTAAACCAGATTGTTTGAATAACTCAGGAGTTTTGAATTGAGTAACAACAATACTACATGAACTCGAGATTTTCATTGAAGCTATTCTTAATCGATCTCTAACGACAGCTAAATTCTTTAAACTCGTGCCAACATCGCAAACGACAGCTCCTGCTCTTACTCGTGCACATACTCCAGTCGATCTCCCAAATGAGTGTCTCATACCGCTCTGAACCCGATCAGCTCCAGCAAAGGCCAACATCCTATTCTCTCGATATTTTTGAAAGGGTTTGGGTCTTACTCTAAAGCGATAATTTGCTCTTCCTAATTTACTCTGTAAAGGACTGTTTATAGTTATACGGATTGCTTCCAGAGCATTTGAAGAGATTTGGATTTGCTTATCTACCTTTAAAGAAATTACAAGTTCCCAATCCTCCCATGGAATTGTTTTATTCCCACCCCAGAAGCGAACTATTTTACTCTGAGCCCCTCCTCTTGCGTATTCTCTCCTATGATTCGCACTACGCTTATGCTGATATGGTCTTCTAGTCCACGCAGAGTAGCAATGCCAAGGTCTTTTATGTGCCATAATTGAATCAATTTATAAAATAATATTTACAATTAATAAGAATTAAAATTATAAAATGTTATTAAATTCATTCTATGAAGAATAGTTAAAAAATTTTATTAAAATACAGTTTTTTACGTTAAAAGATGAAACTATGATTGATAATTACACTTCTTTTGTTAAGAAGACAGAGATTTTATGTAATGGGTTATTTTTAGACGAAAAATTGATTGATCATTATAAAAATCAAGGAATTGAGATCTCATACGGTCGTAAGGGAGGCGCGGGACCGTTAGGTGGGAGATATTTTCTTTTTGAGAATCGAGCAATTGTAAATGCTGCTCTGTGGAATGATCCTTCAATATCAAATCTTGTTGTTCGGGAAAATGAGGACGGATATTTCTTAATTTATGACATTAAAAATAAATCAGAGCATAGTAGATTGAAATTAGTTCAAAATCCAACTTTTTACAATCCTGAATACATTACCTCTGACGAAATTCCGATGAAAAAAATTGCTTTAGTTCACGGGTTAGATTGTTTATCAAGTACGATTTACCAAAAGTGTGTGTATCACGCATGCGGAGAGGGTTGTATATTCTGCGCCATCGAGTTAAGTTTGGAGAGTGAAGCGACAATTGAAGAAAAAAATTCAAAGCAAATGTCTGAAGTGATTGCAGCCGCGAAAAAGGAAGGAAGATGTAATCATATGACTTTAACGAGTGGTACAGACGAAACGATTGATAAAGGTGCTAAAAGATATATTGAACTTTTAAATGGTATTAAAAAAAACTTTCCTAAACTCCCTATCCATGTTCAAATTGAGCCTTTAGAAGATATTTCATATATTGATGAATTAAAAGACGCGGGTGCTAATACAATTGGAATCCATCTTGAAGTTCTCGATCAAAATATAAGAAATACCGTTTCTCCAGGCAAATCTCGCATAACCTATGAAGCGTACGAAAAAAATTGGAAGCATGCACTTGATGTTTTTGGAAAAAATCAAGTTTCATCCTATCTTTTAACTGGTTTTGGTGAAACTTTAGAAGATTTCATTTCAGATGTAGAAAAAGTAATCTCTTTAGGCGTAATTCCATATATCACTCCAGTTAGGTCAATTCCTGGGCGGGAGAAGATTTCTACGATTACATCGGATAAAATGGTAGAAATATACACAAAAACAGCTAAATTGATGAAAGATTACGGAGTTAATCCTTTAAAAAGTAAGGCTGGGTGCGTTCGATGCGGTGGATGTTCTTCTATTAGTGATGCTTACAAAAGCATATAATTTCTTAAATTAATTAATACCCTAAACTCCCTTCATTGAATATTTCTTTTTTACAAATATTTATATTTGAAGCATTAGCACGCTATATCTAGCAAAGAGTTATTATAATAAGAATTAATACATTTAAATTCTTATCAAAAACTAGGTTAATTAAGTTAAAAATAATATAACCCAGTTTTAATTTGTTAGGAAAGAGATATTATTATGACTGAAATTGATGAAAGTAAAACCTTAAAACCAACCAAAACTGAAAGACGCGAAAAATTTACAAATCTATCTGACATAGAAATTAAACCTCTTTACACTCCAGAAGATATCGAGGATCTTAATTACGATATGGACTTAGGAATACCCGGTAAATTCCCCTTTACTCGCGGAGCTTACCCTAATATGTATCGTGGCCGATTGTGGACTATGCGACAATTTGCGGGATTTGGGACGGCTGCACAAACAAATACACGATATAAATTCTTATTAGAACACGGTACAACGGGTTTGAGCGTTGCTTTTAGCTTACATACAATTTATGGTTATGAAGCTGACGATGATACTGCTTTAGGTGAAGTAGGAAAGGAAGGTGTTTCGATCGACACTTTAAAAGACATGGAGACATTATTCAGTGGAATTGATTTGTCTAAGATTTCTACCTCCATGACGATTAACGCTCCTGCTTCAATATTACTTGCGATGTATATAGTAACAGCAGAAAAACAAGGACATACTGCTGATAAATTAAGAGGAACAATTCAAAATGATATCTTAAAGGAATATATTGCCCAAAAATCATGGATATTTCCACCAGAACCATCCATGCGATTAATTATAGACACTATTGAGTATTGTGCTAAATATGTACCCCAGTGGTATACAATTTCAATTTCAGGATACCACATAAGAGAAGCAGGTTCAACCGCAGTCCAAGAGCTCGCTTTTACTTTAGCTGATGGGTTTGCATATGTGGAAGCAGCGATGAAAAGAGGTTTAGATGTTGATGATTTTGCTCCTAGACTTTCCTTTTTCTTCAATTCTCATAATAACTTCTTTGAAGAAGTATGTAAATATCGAGCTGCTCGAAGGATATGGGCAAAAAGATTGAAAAATAAATATGGTGCAAAAAAAATAGAATCAATGAGGTTGCGCTTTCACACCCAAACTGCGGGAGTATCGTTAAGCGCTCAAGAGCCAGAAAACAATATTGCTAGAGTTACGATACAAGGCTTAGCAGCTGTTTTAGGAGGTACTCAATCTCTTCATACTAATTCATTTGATGAGGCATTGTGCTTACCAACTGAAAAAGCAGTTAAAATCGCTTTACGAACGCAACAGATCATTGCTCACGAATCAGGTGTTGCCGATACAGTAGATCCACTCGCGGGATCTTATTATGTTGAGTGGCTAACAAATAAAATGGAAGAGGAGTCAGAAGTATATTTTGAAAAGATCGAAGCTTTAGGTGGTGTGATTCCGGCGATTAAAGCAAATTTCTTTCAAAAAGAGATTGCCACTGCATCATACAAATACCAGAGAGAAGTTGAAGCGAGAGTTCGAACTATTGTTGGAGTAAACGATGTTCAATTAAGAGAACCTTGTGCAACGCCCTTATTAAAAATAGACGAAGATGTTGCGAGAGAGCAGATTGAAAATTTACAGCTTTTAAGAGATCAAAGGAGTAACGAGAAGGTTCAAGCGAAATTGGACGCTTTAAAAGAAGCTGCAAAGGGTACTGAAAACTTAATGCCTTATATAATAGATGCAATAAGAGAATATGCCTCAATAGGAGAGGTTATGGCTACTCTTAAAGATGTTTTTGGTGTGTATGTAGAAGATTCAATTTTTTAAATGAGGATGTTAAAATGGGAGAAAAAAGAAAGATAAAAGTATTAGTTTGCAAACCTGGGCTTGATGGACACGATAGGGGTGCAAAAGTCATAGCTCGAGCCCTTAGGGATGCGGGGATGGAAGTAATTTATACCGGACTTCATCAAACTCCAGACATGGTTGTTCAGACAGTTCTACAAGAGGACCCAGACGCTGTAATTCTAAGTATGTTATCTGGTGCTCACAAAGCATTGTGTCCCGTAATTATGGAAAAACTGAAGGAAAATGAAATTGATGATGTTCTTATAAGTGTGGGCGGAATCATACCTGACGAAGACAAACCCTTTCTAGAAGAACATGGATTAAAAGGATTTTATGGTCCCGGAACCGAGCTCAAAACAATTGTGGAATTTGTCAAAAACAATTTAAAAAGATAACATACTATGGACTATTCCGATTTAATCCAAAAACTACTAAATGGAAATGCTCGAGCAGTTGCGAGGCTTATAACTTTAGTAGAAAATGACATTATAGCTGCTGAGAATATTATTAACGCTATTTATAGCCACACAGGAAATGCATATATTTTAGGGATAACCGGATCACCAGGAAGCGGTAAGTCTACTTTTATATCCACTTTAACTAAAATTTATGCCAAACAAGGTAAGAAAATCGGAATTATCTGCGTAGATCCTACAAGCCCTTTGACTGGAGGTGCACTATTAGGGGATAGAATACGGATGAAAGACAACTTTTCCCTTAAAAATGTATTTATTCGAAGTATGGCCAATAGAGGACAGCTCGGAGGATTAGCGAGGGCAACGGAAGATGTTGTAAAAATATTAGACGTCTACGGATGCGATATAATAATCGTAGAAACTGTAGGTGTTGGACAATCGGAGGTAGATATCTTTAAATCGGCTCATTCTGTAGTTGTTCTTTTAGTACCTGGGTCAGGAGACGATATTCAGGCTATTAAAGCCGGAATTATGGAAATTACAGATGTTTTTGTCGTAAATAAGATGGATTTAGCTGGTGCAGATAAAAAGATTGCCGATATCATGCAAATGTTAGAATTAAGAATAAATTATAAGTACGAATCTGTAAAAGATGAAGAAAACATCTTACTAAAATCTAATTGGACTCCCGAAATTGTTAAGGTTAATTCAATTACAGGTGAAAACTTTGAAAAACTTATTGAGGTGATCGATAAACATAGAGATTTTTTATCTGAATCTGGTGTTATGGCAAACTATCAGAAAAATAGGATTAAAAGTGAAACGCTTCAGATTTTAAAGCATAAAATCACGAAAAAAGTAGAAGGTCTGATTAGATCCAATCCCACAATTGACGAATATATAAGGTTAGTTATGGATAAAAGCCTAGATCCCTATTCCATGGCTAATTTGATCATTAAACTGTTAGGGTTAGAATAAAAGACATTTTTATTAAAGGACTGAATAGTAATAGTTTTAATTTTAATCCCCCCTTATAAGATATATTAAATATTAAACGATAGTTTTAAAAATGAAAAGTATAACTCTTTCAAGAAATACTATTTTAAAATACCGTATACTTGTTGCTGGACTAAGTTGGTTAACTTTTATAGCTAGTGCAGTTAATTATGCCCTAAATATCGGCCCAATTCTCGAGTGGTTTAATGGATTTAAAAGTTTTACTTATCAAACAAACTTATTAATTACTATATGGCTTACATTAGCAATTCTATGGCATAACAAGCCAGAAACTCTTGAAAAAATCACAGGACCTCTCAAAGGTGCTTTTACGCTCTATATCACAATAACATTTATTTTCTTTGCAGTTCTTTTAGCCCCCCTTTACCAACCCACTGGATTTGCAGCATTTAGCAATGTCGTTTTGCATTATCTTACCCCAATCGCATTTATAATCGACTGGATATTAACAGAAACTAAATTGAGATATAAATGGAGCTACCTACCCTATTGGATCATATATCCATTATGTTATTTAGTGTTTGCTTTTATACATGGCACATTTACTGGGGACTATTTATATTTTTTTCTAGATATCAATGTACTCGGCATTTTAGGGTATTTTGTATTCGTCTCAATTTTAATTACAGCAGGTTTAGTTTTGGGATGCCTATATATTGCTATTAATCGAAAAAGAACAAAAAGCTGATAATTGAACAAAAATAACGATATTTATTTAATTCTACAGCCGACTTTTTTTCTAATTTTATTTATATTAAAAAACCTTATAGATTATTCAATCTAATACACAAGAGTGCATTCGAAGTAGGGAAGCTAAATTACTTGCTCTTTTTTGGATCAACCCATTCAGAATAAATCTCTTCAACAGCAAGAACTTTGCTACGATGACATTCTCGGCATTCTTCGTCGATTGTCTTCTTAAATATATAATCTCCTTGCTTAAATTCTCGAGAATACTTGGTATTACATTCTTTACATTTTAAAACGGTCGTCTTCTTTGGTATAAAGCGATCTTTTCGATCTAGTATATCTCCTAGATCTGGCAACGGAGGGAATTGAGGTTCTTCAGCCATTATTACAACTTTAAGTATGTTTAATCTTTGTATTATTTAAAGGTCTACAACTAATAACTTTTTAGGTTTACAATTAAAAGTAAAGACGATTATTTATGCTTAATAAAAGTACCTTTATTGTATTCATTAAAAGCTAATCTTAATTCTTCTTCAGTATTCATAACAATCGGACCTCTCCATGCGACAGGTTCTCCTATTGGCTGACCAGAAATTAAAAGAAATCTAACGGATTTATCTTTAGTTTGTATTAAAACTTCATCCCCCTCTTTAAAAATTACAAGGTGCTCTGCACCAACAATTTCATCCTTAATTGGATCAAAAGTCGCTTCTCCTTCTATGGCATACGCAAAAACATTATGAGTATTAACTATTGAATGCTTAAATTCAGAATTTGGCTCTATAGAGACATCTAAATATTCTGGATCGGTTATTACATCTTGAACAGGACCTTTTACACCATTTACTTCCCCACAAATTATTTTTACTTTCACATTATCATTTACGACGACTTCTGGAATTTGGTCTTTGGTTATATCACGATATTTTGGATTCATCATTTTATGAGATGCAGGTAGATTAGCCCACAATTGAAAACCCGCTAAAAGGGAATCACTTTCATCTTTCTTTGGCATTTCTTGATGTATTATACCACTTCCGGCAGTCATCCACTGCACATCACCAGCTCCGATAATACCACTGTTTTTCATGCTATCCCCATGTTCTAATCGACCATGAAGCATATAAGTAATCGTTTCAATCCCCCGATGAGGGTGCCATGGAAATCCTGCCATGTAATCATTTGGATTATTTGAGTGGAAATCATCTAAAAGCAAAAATGGATCTAATGAAGGATCAGCATATCCAAACGCTCGTTTCAACCTGACCCCCGCACCTTCCATTGTTGATCTACTTTTTAGAGTTACTCTCACTTCTCGAATTTTTGACATTTCCTTTCTCTTTATTTTAATATTTTAGTTTAAATGCTAAGTTTACATAACTAAACTCAAGTTATAAAAAGTTTTTATTATAAATCATAAAATAATATGATTATTGTCCTTGGAATTATAAATAGTAGCCTTTAAAATAAGAAAGAAGTGAAAGTAGATAATTTTTTAGGAGGAAAAGGATTATTTATTATTGTTTTCTATTTTGTCTTGTTCTTCTTTAGGTTCTTCAACTTCTTCTTTTGGTTCTTCTTCACTGTTAACAATTTCTGTATCTTTATCTGTAACTTCCAGAGCGTCTTTTACTTCAGTTTCCTCTTCGGGTTCGGGTTCGGGTTCGGGTCCAGGTTTTGGGGGAGGGGGTTCGCGAGATATAATAACTTTTGTATATCTCAAAACATTTTTATCCATCTTCCAGCCATCTTGTATAATTTCTATTATCGAATTGTTAGGAAGATCGTCTTTTTCGAGTGAACTTAATGCTTCATGGTAAGAATAATCAAAAGGATCGTTAATTTTGACCTCAATGGGTTCTGCCTTGTGAAACTTTAAAATACTTATAAACTGATCATAAAATTGCTTTAGGATGACATTATTTTCATCATTTCTCTCTAATGCTTTTTTAAAGGAATCGTACAATGGTAAAAAAGATTTTAAAGCAAGACCAGTATATTCGGTTCTTAAATCCTGACGAGTTTTATTCCAACGCTTTTGAGCGTTTTCGAACTCAGCTTGTAGTCTCATATGTTTATTTTTCCAAGATTCACTTTCTTTTTGGTATTTTAATAGTGCTTCTTTGTCTTTTTTGTTGGTTTCTTTAAGTTCATTATATTTAGCAATTAAATCATCAAGATCATGGTATTCTAATACTTTCTGTTCTTCGCCCTCTAATAGTTTAACATCCTGATCTTCTACCTTTTCTTTATCGACGTTTACAACTTTATCCTTAGATTCAGTATTTTCTACGTTAGAGGATGGTATATCTCCATTTTTTATTGAATCTTTACTCATCTTTTCTATTCCCTTTTTTTTTCGAGTCATAATTTACAGACGTTTTAATACGATAATTATTAATTATACTGCTAAAATATGAAAACTCTAATAATTTAAGATAATTTAATTTTGAAAGGAAAAAAAATTTTTTGTTTTTAATTTTTTAACCATGTTATTTCATAGTAAATCTGATATATTATATCGTTTAGTGTTTTATTTTTAAATGAACTCCTAGTCATAAAATTAAAAAAATATTAAAAATTATATCTCTCATTGAAATTAATAGAAAATAAAAAAATTATATTTAAATTAAATTCTACTAATAATCTTAGGAGAAGTGAATTAAATAATGAGTGAAGAAAGCAAACCGAAGAAAAAAGAGAAGATTATTGGAATAGACTTAGGAACATCTAATAGCGCGTGTGCGGTATTAAGTGGAACAGGCCAACCAGAAATCATCCCAGCTGCCGAAGGACGGACCTTAGGGGGCAAGGCATTTCCATCGTATGTAGCATTTGATGAAAGTGGTAGAAAAATTGTGGGCGAACCAGCTAGAAGACAAGCAGTCTCTAATCCAGATGGAACGGTTACAGCGATCAAAAGGAAGATGGGTCTATCGTACAAAGCGAAAATAAAAGTAGGTGCGGAATGGAAAGAATTCGCACCAGAAGAGATTTCTGCTATGATTCTAAAAAAAATAAAGAACGACGCAAGCGCTTATCTTGGTGAAGAGGTTAAAAAAGCAGTTATTACAGTTCCTGCATACTTTAATGACGCTCAGAGGACAGCAACAAAAAACGCAGGTGAAATCGCAGGCCTTGAAGTAGTACGGATGATTAATGAACCAACAGCAGCATCTTTAGCTTACGGTCTCGATAAAGACACAAAAGGTAAACTTCTAAAAATATGTGTTTTAGACTTAGGAGGAGGAACCTTCGATATCACTGTAATGGAGTATGGAGAAGGAGTTGTAGAAGTTATGTCTACTGCTGGTGATACTCAACTCGGAGGCACAGATATGGACAACGCTATAATTGATTGGGTAGCGGGTAACTTCCAAAAGAAAGAAGGTCTTGATCTTAAGGGAGACAGCAAAGCAATGATCAGAATCAAAGATGCTGCTGAGAAAGCTAAAATCGAACTCTCTACTACATTAAGTACTCAAATTAATTTACCCTACATTACTCAAAAAGATGGAAATCCTGTTCACATAGAAGTTGAACTCACAAGAGCAAATTTGGAACAACTGATTGAACCAACTCTAAGAAGACTTGATCCTATAATGAAGAGAGCAATAGCCGATGCCAAAATACCTCCTCACGAGGTTGATAAAATAATTTTAGTTGGAGGTCCTACGAGAATGCCTTCCGTTCAGAAGAGGTTTAAGGATTTCT
>Ga0307376_10006249_pt1 | contig 10587 bp, 15 predicted proteins | sample TR2MG_FD_202536 | JGI IMG/M metagenome (GOLD analysis project Ga0307376, IMG submission 202536) | Soil microbial communities from Risofladan, Vaasa, Finland - TR-2 | ecosystem: Environmental > Terrestrial > Soil > Coastal area > Acid sulfate soil | place: Finland: Risofladan, Vaasa | collected...
GAGGGCTGGTAATAATTAGGTTGACAAAATTATCAGGAAAACTCCTCAATACCGTCAAGGAATCTCCACAGATAATACTGTCCGTGAAATCTAGGGTCGTTGATATCATACTTCCAGGTCATCAATAGGATTTTTTCTGTCATATGAAGAAGCTAATTTCTTTTCGGCCTTTTTCAAATCTCCCAGTACCCTTTGAATCATTTCTCTGTTTTCTGCAATCTCTTTTTTCATCTGTTCTAATTCTTCGAGAGTGATTGTTGTAGTTGGAGGAAGGCCTTCGAATCTTGACATCCATCCATTCATCTCAGCCACGTACGGGCCAACAGATACTCCAACTGTACCATTACTCTCATGGACATCCACTACCTGTCCGTAGGGTTGCCCATTAATATAGAGCATGGATCCATCTGTCGTGGATGTGTATGTGGTGGATGTTGTGTATTCATTACTCATCGTTACTTTCCTTTCTCCAGCCTCTTCGCAATTGCTTTTGAATAGCCAGCTTTTAAAATTGCGTCAATCGCTTCTTGAATATTATACCCGAAAAACTTAATTTCTACGATTTTTTTATCGGTATCAAAAATAGCGTATGAAGAATGCCTTGAACCATCTCGAGGTTGACCGATAGAACCTGGATTTATTAAGTAATATGCTCCATTTTCAACCTTGGACAAATCAAAATAAACCGTACCATCCTTACTCCCTAAATTCAATGAGCACTTTAGAATTTTTTTACCAAGTTCAAAAGAGACATGGCTTTTATAGTAACGACAGAAACTGGTACCATGAGTATGTCCATGAAAACAGATATGAGCGTCGTTCCTTTTAACCAAGCTATCGAATGCCCTTTTTGCGTCAATAGTATTAAGAACATAATCAAATGGATCCAAAGGAGAACCATGAATCATAAGAAAGGATAAAGGTTCATTTTCAGGGACGACCAACTCAAATGGCAACTCTTTCAAATACTTTTTCTGATTATCTTTTAAAGTTTCACGAGTGTATTTAATGCCAACCGAAGCATCATAACTCATGCTACACCAATCTGACATATGAAGATCGGAGTAAGCATTAAAATCATGATTACCAACAACAATCTTTCTAATCTTAGGATGATCACGAACAATATTTAAACATTCACAAGGATTAGCATTATAACCAACAATATCTCCGAGACAACATATCTCATCGACATTTTCTTTTTCTATGAGAGCTAATCCCTCTTCTAATGCTTGAAGATTGGAATGTATGTCTGAAATGAATGCATATCTCATTATTTTCCTTCAACGGTTGCTTACCCCAATATCTCTAAATCCTTTGTATCTAAAATCTGACCCTGAATGGCAAAGCCTTTAGTAAATCCATCTTGCTTAATCTTCTCCAACCACTCTTGACTAATTATTTCTGCCTCATCTAAAATATTGTCCTGATAATGTTGAAGAATCATCTTCTTTTTGATATCATCAGGCAACGTTTTCAGATCTTCATAATGAGCATGAACTCCAGATTTAAAAGGATACGTCTCGCAATCCTGAATAATCAAATCAGCATCTTTGTAAAAATCTAGAATTTGATTGGGACAATACTGAGTATCTCCGGTATAATAAATTTTTAGGCCAGTATCAGGATCAACAAACATCAGCCCAAAGGAAGGGACAATAGAATATTCATCAATTATGTGAATAGACTGAATAATCCTGAATTCAATACCTTCCCAATAAAACTTTCCATTTTTCTTGACCATAACAACATCAAAATAATCATGCAACGTTGTCTTCTTCCCCTGAATAGATTTTAACCCCCCCTTGAGACAGTTGTTCCATAACTCACGAATTAGCTCATTGTTTCCAATTAAACTAACCTTCTCTGTCACAGCAGGATCAAAATAGGTAATGAAAGCAATATATTCAACGCCGCCTATATGGTCGCTATGCAAATGAGTTACATACAAGGCATCAATATCTTTATGACAAAGACCAACACCCTTCAACGAAAAACGGATATCGGCACCGGCATCAATGAGTAGATTCTTTCCATTACGACGAATGACAGTATTGCTTTGAAAATTCTTCATTGTAAAAGCCGATCCTGTCCCAGCAAATATAATTTCCATATTACTTCTCCTTTGCTTCGATGTATTTTCTTTTTCCTAAAAACAGTTCTTCATGTCAGGATAATAACCCACTATTTCTTCTTCAAAAGGACAAGTAGCACAACATTTCACCCTTTTTTGATTTGAGGTTTTTCCTACAGAGATTTGAGTGTTGCTTTAGTTTTTCTACATTCATTTTAAATCGTCCTCATACTTGATCCACTTGTTATTTTTGTCTTTCATTTCCACTTTAATATTAGATGGGTGCATGTCTCTTTCGACCTCCTTTTGAATTTGATCTTCGATGCCCAGTCTCCTGGAGGTTTCTATCTTAATCCATCCCTGGAATTTTTTGGACTCTGCCATACGTCGAAAGGCCAATTTCCTATTTTGAAATTGACTTCTTGTATCTTCTGCTTGTCCGACTGCTCCGCTATCTTTATGAGTACATCTGACAGCGCTGGATGTTTTGTTTTTCTTCTGCCCACCACTGCCCGTTCCACGATAGTAATCCCAATCACAGTCTTTGGCTGTCACGGAAATAATAGGTTTTCGTTCTTTTGGCTCTTTCGACATTATTTATCTCAGTGATTTGGAATAATAATTTCGCCATCGGCAGGATTATCCGGATCAATTCCATCGTGAAACATTGCGGGTGTCATTCCAGATACTCTCTTAAGAATGTTAAGAACATATTGATTAGCCATAATGTAACGATTGGCCTTTATGAACTCTCCATAATTAAGACGGCAGTAATCACAAGCAAAGGCTCCAACCGCCCCACTTCGAGAGATTCCTGCATGACAATGAGCGACAAGAACACCCTCTGTTTTATCATTTTGAAGGTCATCTACAAACTCCACTATTTTTTTAGCCTGAGACTTACCAAATAAAACCACCTCAGGACATTTCTCATGAGACTTTTTGTAATTTTTGTCTGTAAGGTCTGAGAACTCAACCGACAATGATTTTTGCATGCCCTGTCCCTTTAGAATCTTGAGAGACTCATCGGTTAAAAGAGGCCCATCAAAGCAATCGTAGATGGATACAAGGTACCAATGCTCATGAGGAAGAGGCTGGAGACCTTGAGCCGCAAGATTCATATGAAAGCGATTATAGACTTTTATTGACTCGATCATTTCATTCACCTAACATCTAAAGTAAACTACCAATCCCAAAACAGAAAGAACTCCTAGAGCAACAAAGAACCATAAAGGTGCAGAGACCCCGAAAAACAAAACATCTAAGGTAAACGCCCACCCAAAAAATATAGCCAAGAACAAGAGGGGTAGAAGAACTACCACCTGAAACTTCCAAGGTTCTTCTTTTATTTCCTTTAGCCTTCTTCTTTTCATCATTCACCAAAGTGGAGGCGGGGGGAATCGAACCCCCGTCCCTAAAGCGATTTTCCAAATCTCTACATGTTTAGTTAATGCAAGTCATTAACAACTTTGCCGAACTCGTTACAGCCAGTCATCTGCATCGGCGGTCTGGCGTAGGTCGAAATACTGTTGCGAGGGTTACGCCTTCCTCGTTCCAGGTCTCAATGTTTGATAAGTCGTACTCGCGGGTACCCTGAGACAATTCGCCGCTTTCCTATCGCAGTTTAGGCTGCGAGGGCCATAGGTGCGTTAGCACTTATGAAGTAGAAGGCTTTTTTGCGAGGCCAACCTTGCTATTCCTCGACATGCTATTTGGACAATCTGATCTTTAGATCGAAACCAGTGCGCCCCCTCTATATTATTATTCTTCCTTCTCCTTAATCCATCCTACATTTTTCGCAGCTTCATCAAAATCTTTTTTATGTTCTTTTACGTCTTCGCCTGTTTCTATCTTAGCTATTATTTTTGGATGACGACATTTAGTGCATATCTCCATCAATAAGAAAGGAGGATGGAAGCCAGCAATTGTTTTCCGATACTCTTCATGTGTACAAATATCTCTCCCAGCTTCCCAATCTAAATATTCACGTGACGACACCCTAAGCTCTTTGGCACGAACACTAAATGTCTTTCTCAGCTTTCTTCTTTCTTTTTTGACTTCGGCTCTCTTTGCCAATTCGTCATCTAATTCTTTGCCATTAAGCTTAATCATGCTCTCTCCTAAAATTGGCGGTCCTAGAGGGATTCGGGACTCGGTTTTCTCATTATTTGCCTACCTTATATTGTAAAGTTCTAGTAAGGCCGCCCATCCGGAAGGGAGAGAGCTAGGAGCTTCGTCTAATTCTTTTCCATACTTAACAGCCATTTCAAGAAAATACCTAGCATGGAAGAAGGCCTCTATAAATGGACGAGTGACCGTATCAAAAATGGAATTATGACTAATTTCAAACTTCCTATTTTGACATGTTCCTTCCATATATATTCTCTCAAAATATGGATCGAGCCTGTAAACATTCTCTCCTTTTTCATTAGGATTAATTTTTCTGAGAAGCTTGACAATATCTTCTGTAGTTCCTACCAAATCGTAAACCTTAAATGAATGATGATAGAATCGATACATACGATCTTCATACCAAAGTCCTGAAACCGATTCAAGCTCCTTTTCAAGTTCAGGAAGATTGTCTTTGATGTTCTTCAGGAGTACATCGTGTTTGGCATATCGCTCGTGCATTTTTTTTTGAAACTTATTGTGGTTGTCGATCATTCTTTGAGCCTCTTCTTTGTCAATATCAAATACTATATCCTCGGGTTCAACATGATCTGTCAACCAAACATTGTTATCCGAAATGAAAAACTTAAATCCCCTATACGTCCTTGTCTTTGCTCTAACCATCAACACAACTGGATTTCCATGTCTTTGTCCAACCTTAACAGCCGTATCATAATCAGAAGAAAGGTGGACATATTGCCTGCCACTTTTAATGAGTCCTTTTTCCTTTATGGATTCAATGTTCTTCTCAGCAGTACCGTGGAAAAGATAGAAAGGTGGTTCTTTTTCTTCAAGATTCAAATCAACATCAATAGAATGACCTTGACTGGCTCTGATTTTAGTTTTGTCATCATTGAAAGCAAATCTTTTCTTATTATTGGTAGCAACGATTTCTTCCAATATTGCCATTGTCATAGAATTATTCGCAACACACTTTTGCAATAATTCATCAACGTTCGCCCATCCATTTTCATCCAGTTCAAGACCAATCGTTTCGGGCTTATGGCGAAGGACGAGACTAAGAAATTTGCTTTTCTTTGTCAAATCATTTTTATCCATGATGCTATTATAAATGAAACGGGATGAAAATCAAGCAGTATTTACTTTTATTTCATGGATGGTGGGAGATATAGGACTCGAACCTATAACCTACAGAATGTAGATCTGGTGCTCTTCCAATTGAGCTAATCTCCCATCAATTCAGATGCATTAATGAGTTTTTTAGTTAGATCTAATCTATTTTCACATCCAATTAGCCATTCTTCAATTTCTCCGAATCCAAATGGTTTCCTCATTACACAAACGCCCATCTCATCTGCATCTTTTCTTAAATCTTCTGTCCAATAACCAGAAACAACAAGAATATTAGCGGGGGAAATACAACACCCTTTTTCCAGTTGACCCTTGATAAAGCTTATGCCATCAACATGAGGCATTTTGATGTCTGAAATAATAATGTCGGTACACACAACATCTCCAGAACAACGACATTCCTCATGCTCATGAAGTGGACAAGCTGACGGGTCTAAAAAACCAATAATCTCATAACCCCTAGTCTCCAGTATCTTTTTAAAAAGAAATTGGATTCCCTTGTCATCTTCAAAAACTAAAACTCTTATTTTTCTACTCATGGCTACAAAATGGTGGTTTTGATGTATTACTGGTTGAAACCGTACTAATCCCAATTTGATACTCTGGTTTATATTATTTCAAAACTCCTATTGAGATCCCCTTTATTTTGCTCATTGATCGTATAATTTTTCTCTCGTATCATTTATTATTATGACAATATTCTACTAAGTTTTGACCAACTAAAATTGCATCTACACCACGATAGACATCATCCATAGAACTAATCAGAGAGGCTTGGCACAACCATCCAGACCATACTTTTCTGACATCATCTATCTTCTTGTCTTTGGGTTTTCCTGTATCTAAATCCCTAGCATTCCAAACAATTTTTGCATTCCGTGGATAACTTTCAATTTCTTCGATACTACTTGGTTCTAAGAGGCATCTGTTTATTATATCGATATGAGGAACCCGGCCTACAACCAAAACATAGTTAGCACCAATATCCATAAGATTACAAACTTCTTCATTGGTTGGATGAATGCCTTTTGCCAAAATAGCCTTAGAGGTACGACTTCTTGCTTCTTTCAGCTTCTCATAAGATCCGCCCCATCTAGGATCCGTATGAATGGAAATCATGTCTCCATATTCGTTGGCAAGATCAAACAACTCATCCCATGTCTTATCGCTTTTGTAGCCATAAGGAGAACAAGTCTTAACTTCCGCTATTAGTTCCATTTAGCAACCTGATTTTAAGATAATTCTCTTCGTATTTCCATCCATAACTTTCCGAGCATATTTTTTCCATCTTTGTTTGGACCCCATCCCCAGAAATCATCCCTCCACGAATCCTCTATTAATTCTCTATCTCCTGTTGCAATAAGCTTTTGACGTACATATTCATGTTGTTCTAGCTTAGCCTTGAGAATATCACTCATTACGCTCACTTTAATATCTCCCCAATCTGATCTACATTCGTCCTTAAATTTTTTGGCAAGGTTAAATACTTTATGCGCAGATGACGAAGACATTATGGCATCTTGCAACTCTTTATTATGTGGAAATTTTTCCCAATGATAAGCCTCTTCCGACGTTTTGAACAAATTACCCCTCCATTTCAGAGTAAATGCAGAAAAATTTGAGAATACATAGAAATCCTGTTCGTAAAAGAAAACTTGCCTCTCGTTATCAAGCTTATGATATTCAATCGTCGTAGATCTTGGATTTATTTTTGGAGATTTCTCGGCAGCTTCAAAACCCTTATCAAATGCCTCAAAAATAGTTATGGTTGAATTATCACTCCGTCTATCTTCAAAAAATTTCTTCATCTCGTCTGAGTGCTTCATCGTACTGAATGTGTGCATCATATTATCCTATTTGACACAAAGTTGAAAATTAGCTCAGACGCTATCTGCTTTTCTTTCTCTCTCAATTTCTTCAAATGGATCCGATATTCATGTGGATTAACATGCTTTAGTTTATCCAGTATCTTTAAATCTCTTATATCCGTAATAACCTTGTCATCAATTTCATCTATAATACTTCTTCGTAACTTAATCAAAGACTCTTCTCTTATCTGGCGGATCCTTTCTTTTGATAACCCGTACCTAATCCCAAGTTGTTCTAAAGTCAATGGGTTAGAAATAAAGAAAAGGCCATGCATAACATCCTGCTCTTTTGAACTCAGCTTTTTAATGTGCTGTTCCAAAAACTGCATAAGACTCTTGCCAAATATTTTCTCTTCGATATTCTCAGCCATTCCCTCAACGATATCTTCCCATGTACCACTTTCTCCAAATTGTATTTCCTCTAAGGAAAATGGTTTGCTATTAATGCCATCTTTTACTTTCTCAAGCAACGAAGCATGGATGCCAATTTCCTCTATAATTATTTCATCCGTTAAACTGTTTCCATACTTTTCTTCCAAATCGCTTATCTTTTTACGCCACTTCCAATGATGCATAGGAATATGAACCATGGCATCCATTTTGATAGCGCGTTCCATTCTCCTCGTTATAGCATGTACGGCGAGAGTGCTGAAAACAGATTTGCTTGCATGACGACTATCATAAATGTCAACCGATTTAATCAAGCCAGTGTTTCCTATAGAAATTAAATCCATAATATCAAGAGAAGCATGAAAACCATTCATATATTTTATTGCAAACTTTACGACAAGATTCAAATTAGCAGTTATCAACTCCTCTTTTGCTGCTTCTACATCCTTTTCGTTTTCTCCAGTTTGTATAATAATAGAAAGTTCTTTTTCCCGGTTATGAGAAATGCGCTTGAATCCCTCAATACTCTTAAAATAAGATTGTAATGTAGGATCGTTATACCATTCATCCATCAAACTCGACCTCTTTAAAACTTAAGACTTTTCTAAAAAATGATTAACTATTTCTGAAGCTTCTGCCATTTCTCTTTGATGTCGTTCTTCATAAAGACGATCATAACGATCCGGATAAGCATACCTTAACATAATCAAATGCTTATCGTTGAATCTTCTTGATATCCCAACCTTTTTGTCATTATTTTTGTTCCAGTCAGCTATAATTCTCCCCCTTAATTTCCTCAAAGCTCTCGCATGTATTTGTCTTACCCGTTCTGGAGATATGTCAAGTTTATCACCCAATATTTTTAATGAGCTTCCCTTGGGATTAAAATGTAATTCGCTTACAACCTCCCGCTCCCTTTCTTCCAAAAATTTCATATGCTCTGAAAGATACTCGCATAAATTTTTCTTGGCAAGTTCTTCATCAACAGTCAAAGTAGTCTTGTCTTCTACAACATCCTGCCATCCAGCTTCAGTATCTTCTCTAATATTTTCAAGATATGAAACGGCTCCAGACTCAATGCCATCCCTTACTCTCCTAAGACTGCCTTCTGAGATCTCTAATTTTTCCGCAACTAAACAATCACTTAATTCATTGCCATATTCTTCTTCAAGTTCCATTAATGCTATTCTGTGCTTAATATGACTTTCGGGAATATGTATTAACTTGTCTAACTTAATAGCTCTCTTAATAGATCTGTCTATTATTTTTCCAGCATAGCTACTAAATACAGATGTGCTTTCATGAGTAGCATCATAACCCCTAACAGCCCTGAGAAGTCCTATATTACCCTCAGCTATCAAGTCCATGAAAGACAACGTACCATGAAACTTACCCAAAAATCTTCTGGCACATGCAATAACAAGAAAGAGATTAGACGTTACCATTTCTTCAACGGTTTTATCAACCTCATGCTGATCAGTACTGTTTAAAATAATATAGGATAGTTCTTTTTCTCTCTCAACAGAAATACGCTCATAACAACTGATGGTCTTTACATACAAATGTATACCATCATAAGCACCAGCCATTTTCCCACCCCCTTCCCCCAATTATTTTGCCTTTTTATTGTGAGATTGGAAGCGATGTATCTCTCTGCACTTCGGCTTGCACTTATGACACACCTCTCTGTTGGAACTATGCGTTGAAAACTCTGCACTACAACGTGTACAAATTCTTTTCCATCTTTGTGACTTCATTTCTTCTCCTTATCGTTTCGTAATTTGGTGGAGGTAGCCAGAGTTGAACTGGCGACTCCAACACTAGTCAGCATTGTGCTCTACCAATTGAGCTATACCTCCAAATATTTTCTATCTTCTGTCGGTTTGCTGCAATTCCACACATTCATGTGGAAATATAACTCGCGCATTCCAGCTTCGATGATTGTCGCCTCGGCAAGAGACTTCATTTCCTCTGGGCAATACAACAGGATTAAGCCAAGAGAAAACTGCATCTTCTTGTATTGAGATTCTGTTGTTGACCTATTCCCGAATAACTCCCGAGCAAGACACAAATCTTCACAGCAACGCTCTTTATCGGCATAGACGTGGTCTGCCCTACCACCCTCGATATACACATTTGAGTCACCCATTATTCACCGCCTTTTCTGTCGTTTTGCTTCCATTGCTCCAGTGGTCGGCCTTCCACCGGGCCAGCTCCTCCCGCAACGACTGGACCTCTGCCGCCAGCCGGTCATTTTCGGATTGCAAGGCTGCTCGCTTGGCGTTGCTGTCTGCGTAGAGATTGCCGACGTGAGCTGATTCCGTTTGCCACTTTTCGCTTTCTTTCTTAAACGACTGGACCTCTGCCCGTAGGGTAACAATGTCATCGACTCCAATTATTGCTGCCATGTTATTCCTCCGGTTCTGTCGAAAGTTCTGAGCTATTCTCTAGCGACTTGAATCCATTCTCTATCGCCACCTTCTCACACTCCTTGCAATATGTTTCCTTCAGGTGACCCCTAAGCCCCCATGTGTTTAATGGTGATCCACTTGCCATTGTGTCTTTGTTTCCACACAAAGGTTTCCCATCAACAGCAAGATGGTAATGCCAATATCCGACCACACCCTCCCTCAGTGTATCATCAAGAATCATCATTCCGATTCCTCCGGTTCTGTCGGACTATGTTGCAAATCTACAGCGACCCACAGCCAGCACAACGTCTTGGTCGAACCGTAACCGCCAATGTATTTCGATGGCTTTCTATGGAAGAATGCTGCTCGTCTTATCTTCATATGGGTCATTCTCCTTCGCTGCGTTCTGTCGAACCATGTGACCAATCGGTCATAGTTCATTTCCTTCATCGTCCTCAACCGCAGGGATGCACGATGCAGCCACTACCAACAAAAACAATACGAGCCAAATCCATCCCATTCTAAACCTCCTGTTCTGTCGGGCTATGTGATGAATCTTCCTGCTAAAACATGATGTCCATTT
>Ga0307376_10006250_pt1 | contig 10584 bp, 24 predicted proteins | sample TR2MG_FD_202536 | JGI IMG/M metagenome (GOLD analysis project Ga0307376, IMG submission 202536) | Soil microbial communities from Risofladan, Vaasa, Finland - TR-2 | ecosystem: Environmental > Terrestrial > Soil > Coastal area > Acid sulfate soil | place: Finland: Risofladan, Vaasa | collected...
GAGACGCAGGTCTCTTCCACATCATCAATCATTATTTTCGCTGTCGTGTATTTCCCGCTTACTGTGAACATTAATTTTTTACCTCAAAAAGGGTTTTCTCTTCTGCCATCCATCACTCATACTTTGTTTACCTTTATTAATTCGTCAAACTCATTTTCTTCTGGCGGTTCAAATGACTTTTTCATACTATCAATTATTTCTTGCCATTTTTCAGGTGTGTAACCACGTAAATCGTTTTTCAGAACCCGGAAATCCTATTAATACGTAAATTGTTGACATTTATCTATTCCTTAAACTCTTTCATCAAAGGACATTTTCATTTCCGCCTCTTCTTAGTTTTCATACAGATGCCAAATTTCTTTTTGTTTTCTATCCAGTCAACCCATTTCTGGATTTTGGGATTAGCTAGTATTTTCTCAAGAGTACAATATTCTATCGCTAACTCTTTATTAGTAAAAAGTTGATGAAGCATATCAGCACAGTCTATACATATATAAATTGTCTCCTTTTTTAAGTACCTACGGTATTCTGCACGATTCCGGTAAGGCTTCGGAAGTAGGTGATGTTTTTCAAAAGAAGGGGGTATCCTTTTACATATAGGACATTTTTGTAATTCCATGTCTAAACAATCCCCCTACCACTGTAACCAAAAGCATAAAAATTGCCAAACTAATCACTCAACAACCTGACTGAAAAACCGCAACTCTTAAGAAGCATGCTCCTGTAGAGGCCTGCGTCTTGTTTTGTAACACCATAGTAAAGGCGACGGGCGTATGCATTTGACGTATCGATTTCCGAGGCACTCCACCAAGTGCCGTTATTGTTAATATTGGCAAAAATACCATTATTGTTTCGATAACCGCCTGGAATGGCAGAAAAACCACTTTTATTGTTGGCGGTTAAATCATTACCAATGACACCGAGTTCAGTAGAACTTGACCAGAAAACCTTCATAGCAAGTGATTTCGCTACCTTGTTTCCCGTTGTTGTTCCATCCCAATTATACCCGTTGACAATTAAGTAAATATGCAAAGTATCCCAATCTGCATCGGTCGGAACATGCCAGCCTATTGGTGTTAGCTTTTTTGTATTTATTGCATACCAATTATATAAGGCTCCATATTTCTTTATACTATCTGTATTAGTCGCATTTTTGTAATAACAATATTTCTCCGTTGTTGCATTCGCCCAGGTTGCGGTTGAACTAGTAAAAGTAACAGGTGTACCGTCATTGTACTTTGTGGTCTTCAAATTCTCAATTGTCCACACTTGATGCCCTATTTTCACCGCCTGATAAACATTACCGTCTGCATCAGTTACTGTATCCTCACATGTAATCATTTTTATATTTATATTGCTCGTATCTGAATTCGTAACAATCACACGGTAATTCAGATACCCTTCCTTTGTTATTGCTATTACATCATCAATCGGAAAATAACTATTCACCCTGCTCAATGTTGCTGTGCTTATTCCCATTGTACCGGTTATCGCACTAATAGCTCTCCGGCCTATCGAGGGGCTTTTTATTACAAATTCTTTGTTTCCTGCTTTTATCTTGTATAAATAAACACCATTTCCCATATTAGGCTGCGTTATGCTGTGAGTGCCTATACCCATTACTTTTTGTACTCTCGAAACAACCTTCCCCGCAATAGTGTAGGTTATAATCTCTATTGCCAAACGCTCCCGAACATGGACATAAAGCATCCCATTACCGGCGCGTACCGACAGCATGGAAGACAGTAATTGATTGACGTTGAATTTGACACTAACGTTTCCGGTAAGCACAAAGCTTCCATCCGGTATGGTTGTATCTGTAAACCCGTATTTCTCAAGCTTTACTACCGCTCCCACTATAGGAGTTACTCCAGAGGTATCTGTCACTTTTCCGCGTATATTAATTACCTGCGATAAACCTGCAAATACCGCTAACAGAACCGTAAACACTGTCTTAAGCATTGTCATAAAAACCACCCTTAGGTTATTTGGTTATTGATATAATATATTTTATATTTCTACTTTTTCCTTATTCCAGCATCATAAATTTAGAAAGGATATTCCATGCAACTCTGATAAAAATAATAATGAAATAACCGGGTAACATCTGTAAAAGAAAATCTTTCTTAGTAACAAATTTACTACCATCGTACAAATTAATAAGAACCCAAAGCCAATGCCCAAACTGGCAGACACACAATACAATTAAAAAGAGCCAGTATATCTCTGTTAGTATTTCCATTATCTTCTCCTGCTGTAGTGCTTACTGTAATGTAAAGCTTTTCCTCCCGCCGTTGCACTTGGTCTTTTATAGATGTATTTGGATTTAATAGTATGCACGGGGTCTCCGAACCCCACAGGTATTATTCTCCGCAACATCCCGCATTCAGTACACCAACTGTTTGTGTCGCTACCAAAAATAGGTTCCCATTTATGTTTATTTTTACACATTTATCTTCTCCTGCTGTAGTGCAAAGCTTTTCCCCAGTACAGGGGAGGCTTAATTTCACTCCTTAATAAAAGGAGTTTATTTTCTCCTGTGTCTACCGGGGCGCCAATGGTTAAATTTTTTGGTACTTTTATGAGTTCCTTTACAAATTTTTCAGTTATATAGTTAAATAGAACAATATGTCCCCACGTTTTATTAGACTTTTTCAGCCTAAATTTATACTTCACGCTGTCAACTTCAATCTCCCCATACCGGGGTTCCGGTGGCGGTTGTACTAGCATATTTTTATAAATAATATGATAAGCCCTATGATAAGCCCTATGATAATCCGTAAGACCCATACGGCCGTAGATGTCATAATTTGTTTAAATATTTCCGGTATAATTACTGAGGGCTTGAGAATATTTTTTATCTCTACAGATATCTTATTTTTTTCTATATCTACCATAATCTTTTTATTATCTTCTTCTATTACAAATCTTTTCAGATGGGAAATACACGATGGCGACAAGGAATTTCTGAGTTTTCTTTTAAGGCCACCAACCGTATCAGAACTGATTGTTTGGAATTCTCCTGAATAAAAAAGAGCCCCCACAAAAATTTTGCTCTCATGTAAATTATTGATACCCTGACGGGCTTCTAAACAATCCTTTACAAAGACATAGCCCTCCATTAAAATACTAGTACTTGTATAGGAGCCCATGCCCACCGTGAACATAGGAATGAAATAATCAACTTCACTTCCAAATACCGTAACAATTGCTTCCTCGATTTTTTGGTAATTGAGACCTTCAAATGTGTCGTTTAACTCAAGAATAAGCCATCTATTTTCCATTAATTTAAACTCCAAATTTAGACGCCCCTGATGCCCATGAGGTATAGACGTGACCGTTTTCTTGAAAGATCAGAGAACGGATATCCTCACCGTTATTATGATCCTGAAGGCAGTATCGAGAATAACTGACAGCGAGACCTTCATAATCATAGACAAAGGCACCGTAGGGTAATTTCATAATTAAAGTGCCATGTTCTTCACAAGCCCTTATCATTTGTTGTTCAAGTTTCTGGTATACGGAGGGATCAACATTATCCTCTATCCAAATAGTTTCTTTACATCTTTCCGTGTTGTTTGGAACTACAACATTACGGATTGTCATTTGATCCACATGTCCTCTACAAAGTTCTATTAAGTCATGAAATTCTATATCCTGGTAAGAACGTCCCGGCATGTGAAGCTTATTTGTTACATTAAAAGTTATACGACTAAGCATCCCAGCTTTTTGTATCTCTTTTAACAAGTCGGGGTGGAAATCCTCTATATCATCAATAGAGATTGCCACAATATTAAGACCCATAACGGATAGTCTATGGAGATATCCCGGGTTTTTGAACAATTCTATTCCGTTTGTCTGTAGCTCAACGGAAAACTCAGCAAACCTCTTTATAAAAAATTCCATCATTTCCGTGTTACAAGTGGGCTCGCCCTTCCCTGTCAAGAGGACACAGAATACCTGTGCTGCTTTTGCGAGAGTCTTTACCTTATCAGTATTCCTTATCATCAGGTCAACATTTGATTCCGTTTTCCCAGTTATTTTCGATACACAGTAGGGGCAATTTTTATTACAGCCTTTGTTCGGTACTGATATCGTTAGATTACCTGCCTTCATGTGAATCATTCTCCTTTTTTTCCTGTTTTTTCTTTTTTCCCCTACATAGCATGACAGGAAAAAGATAAATACACCCTATCATTGCTAATACATATATATAACTATATTTTGTTTTATATTGTAAAAGGTCTATTTCACCTTCTTTAAGTGCAGAATTATTTAAAATCGCTGCCATGAAACTCAGAACTATCCAAAGAAACGCTAAAAATAAATTTGATGCCCATTGAGAGTACTTCATTTTAATTATTGTACCAATAAGAGCAATTAATAGAATTATAACAAGCGTTAGCATACATTTTCCTCTTCATGTATATTATACACAGATATAATATATTTTATTAACATTTTTAAATAAAAAAGCAATGAAACTAAAAGAAATTTTTTCATATAGTCTCCTTAAGTTGTTCTACTGCCATTTTAAGTCCTATAAGATGGGCTTTACATCTCATGGCAATTATTTTTCCATCTGCAGGCCAGCAATAACGATCTGGCCCAAAGAATTCATTGCCATATTCTGTGAGCCATCCTATCCACTCATGTTCACTGCTCATTGCTAAACTCCCTCCTATGTCTTCGAGGTCTTTCCAGGATTTATCCGAAGACTGTTTCAGAGCCTCTTTGACTTTATCTCTCAGGAAATCGTTATCCCATTCTCGGTCTTTCCAGGATTTATCCGAAGACTGTTTCAGAGCCTCTTTGACTTTATCTCTCAGGAAATCGTTATCCCATTCTCGGTATTGACGGCCGTTTTCACTCGCAACGCATTTTCCAGCGAAGTAAGTTATATCACAGTCAGCCCATTGTTTGAAAGTAGTTAATCCAGAGGAATAGATAGCGTCGCCGACATCTCCTGTCACTATCAGATATCCTGGTACTAATATGTACATTACCAGATAGTTATTATTTTTAGGCCTTTTCCATTTTATTAGTTCAAAGGCGCCGTCTAATGTTCGGGTATCCTCAGCTACATGATCCTGGAACCATTCTTCCCTGATAAATTTATCTGCATTTAGATATGAATCTGGATTCATAATTTACCTTTCAATTATAAAAACGGTTAAAAATGGACGTATTTATGTCTTTAATGTGAAAATTTCTCCTGAAACGGTTGAAGAAGGCTTTTTAGAACCAATTTCCCTGGCTATCCTGCACACATCTACCACATCTTGGGCATGTGCCGTTTTTTGAGCAACCATCAAAACCTTGTTCGATTGGGGCTTTATGCCAGCCCCAGAAATTGCAGAACCATGTACTTTTGCTAAAAGTGCTCACGAGCATACATGGAAAAACAATAATAAATAATACGGGAAACATCCACTCATTTAATTTGGCTCCTTTAATAATCCACCATATGATTGCGATAAAATAGAGGCCAAACGCTATGCAATAATGCATGATGATTATCATCTCCTTATGTTAATCCCATTTCTCTGGGAGAGGGGCATTTCCCATCAGTAATATTTACTGGAAAGGGAAATAGATCAAAATTCCATATACTTGTTTTACCACAATCGGTGCACTTGTATTTAACTCCGTCTGAATTGTCGGAAATAAAGCTGCCGGATGCAGTTAATTCGTTTTCGCAGTCACAGTTTAGAAATAACATCTGTTTGTCTGACCATTTTTCATCTACCCATTTTAAATAAAAGCCGGGGTCCGTAGCTGTAACGGTAGTCATACCCTCATTTTTAACACATTTTTGTTGGATATAAGCAAACTCCAGGAATTTCCATTGGCCCTGCAGCTTTCTCAACCAGATGAATTTTTTAATTATCCGGGTCTTTCCCAACTTTTTCCTATTTTCCATAATTTTTCCTTTTACGCATTTACGTACATGAGTGATCCATCTTTGCCCAGCCTTAACCTTAGCAATAGACTCTTCCATCAAACGAATAGCACCAGCCATATCACCTTTAATTGATTGTTCAAAATGTAAAGCGCCCATAATTATAAATCTCCTGACTGAAGTTTACGACAACGGCCTGCGCTATATTATCCCTTTTTCGCCTGCTTTTTATTTTTTTTCTTCGATTACATCATACCCGGCATCTTCAGCATCGAGAACTTCATTGTAATTGTTTGTCTCCCAGGAGTTCCCATCAGGGCTTTTTATTCTATATCTGCTGAAAGTGATGTCTGGGTCTGGGTTTCTATCTCTGTGTGTTCTTTTCATTTTTTTCATAACACTTTTCCTCCAAGCAGTACAATCCCGTCTGCATGGGTTCCGCAAAAGGTGCGAAAATTTTATGGACTTCCTTAATGATTACATCAAGTAATTTATTTTTTTCATCGGCACCACAGCTTCAACCGCTTCCTCTGAAATCTTTTGGCGAATTGACTTAATAGAATCCAATGACTCAAATCTAACAATTCTATGACAATCAATACAATAATTACAAACAATAGTATTTCCTTCCACCATTTTAACTTTACCGCAAAATTCACATTTTCCTTTATGAGCCAAACTATAACCCCCTTAAGGTTTAATGTTGTCTAACGTTGACACGGGATCATCGGTCCACATTACACCATCATGGCCATGCACTAAAAATTTGCCTTGCTTGTTGGGAGAACAGATACTCCCCCGAACATACGCTTAGTTTGATTTTTCATCAACATTTAATTCCTTTGGCGAATTTTCTCTTTAACCCACGGAATAACAACATTATACAAAAAGGTTGCCACAACAAAACCCCATAATGCACCCCGAAAATAGAAATATCTGGCACCCTCTACAGCATTACTCCAATCAGTAAACATGATGTTTTCTCCTTTAGTGAGTTAAACTATAAATTAAAAATTTTTAAAATGGCGTTCCAACGTTGACACATGGCATAGTTCAGCCGTTTAATGAATTGTGCCATGTGTTTGTTGGTTTTTGTTTTTTGAATCTCCCCGTTCTTTCGCAATGCGGGGACATCGCCTTTTTTCACACGCTGCCCATTCAGAACGTTGAGAGTTTCTGCACAGCCGCCCACTCATTTCACTATTACATTTAGCGGCAAATATACGAAATGTTTCATTTACTTTTAGCATTGCGAACTCCAATATAAAAATTTAAAAAATTGAAAACAACGTATCGCCAAATGTGCGAAGTTGTTTTATAATTTAGCACTTTGGCTGTTGTTTTTTTGTTCGGGTTATCTTCCTTAAAAATCTCCCGCACATTTATATTTCTATATCTTCCCATTCGACATTACCGTTATTAACAATTAGCTTATTGATTGTATCGCCACCCTCCCAAACACAAGACGCTTCGAGAATGCCTTTGCTTTTTTTGAGTGCTGGTTCTAAAATCCAACCAACAAAAGTACCGGAACCTTCACCGTACATTTTCATTTCTTCAACTTTTAAAACATTATTTTCAACAGTGCCACTTATTTCCTGTCCGCAACCACAATTCAAAGTTAGTTTACCGTTTTCATCATATTCTTTTTCGGGATGCCAGTCACTTCTATTATGCTCAAAAAAAGCTAACAAAGGTATTTCCAAATTCTCCAACTTTTTAATTTTGAAAGTGTCAATATTGTAACTCATAAAATCCCCTTTCTTTTGTGCAGGCTATAATCAAAAGATAACCCGAATTGAAAACAACGGACGATCAATGCCCGAAGTTACCGCTTTATAAAATCTGATCCAACCTGCAAAAGATATTTTTCTGTGATAGTTTCGCCTTCGCAATTATATCAAAAATTCCTTGATGTTTCTTTTTTCGGCCATAATATATCCCGTACCAATTTATATGCTTCTTCAATAGCATCGTTCCTTATTGTTACTGCTCGTTCATTATCAGGATCATTTTTCCATTTTAGCTTGTTAAACTTTTCCTCTATATTCATAAATCTATAATTTACGCAAATCTGCTCATGTTCTAAATATCGAAACTGAAGTTCTTTAACTATGGATAATAAATTAGTATCGTTAAAAGTATCTATCGTTGTATTAGCTACCCCTGCATCATAACCAACTTGAGCACTCCGCTTATCAAATCCAAAATCAAGAGGGCCGGTTGTTATTGCTTCCCACCATTCATAAAATTTTAACATTTCATCTCCTTGGCTGAAAAACTACAATTTATTTTGATATTTCCTGCAACGTCGATCAACGTTTTTTGTTTCCGACTATAAAATTATATGTTTCAAGTGTATAGTGTTCACTTAATGAGCGTGATTCTGGTCGCTTTATAGAACGCAGGTGCTTAATAACTTCCTCTAATTTAGGAAATTGAAAACTTGATTTGTTGTGTTCCCCGCAGGGCTGCGCTTTCTCAGCAGAGTCGTTTCGTTCCCCTTGTGGGGTTTTGCGGATTAAACGTTCAATTGTCCGCTTGACATCATCACAGGTAATCATTGCTGCCTGATAGCCTGGATTACGCACTACGTCACACCGAGCTTTATAACGATTCAAATATGAGATTAGCTTCTTTGTATCAACTAACATTAGCAAAACCTCCTTTAATTAAGAAACGATTGAATACAACGGTTTCAGCATGTGTGCTGTTGCGCTGCTTCTTTCAACAATTTTTGCACCTTTGGACGAAGATCAACATTATAACCCCATCCTGTTTTTTTCCAATTAGCTTCCAATTCTTGCAACAAAGCAATGGCATTACTGCTGATGTTGTGTTCCCCGCAGGGCTGCGTCTTCTCAGCAGAGTTTTGACCGCTTCCGCTTAATTCTTTGCGATTAGTGTTAATTTTGCGGCGCACAGGCCAAAAGGCTTTGTTTTTCTCCGTATAAAACTTGCCTATTAAATCCATATGAACAGGCAACCAGTTTTCGGTCGGTAACGCAAAAAACTCATCACCAACGCAGATTAATTCGTTTTCTTCTAATAATCGATACATAGCAAAATTCCTTTACAGATTTAAGTGAAAAATTTATTTCGACCCAACGCCCGATGCATAGCTGCTGTCAGCTTTACCGATGGCAGCTTGCATTTGTTGGACGCTGTTTTAAAAATTACCATAGTGTTCTTTTTGCGAATGGCTTTACCATCCACCCATAACCTCATTATATGCGTCTGATGCCGCTTCGTTCGCAATGTCCCGCAATTTCGCTACGCAATTCTCTCATTGCTCCGTTGAACTCTGACTGAGTTATTTCGCCACTGTTAACCTGTTCGCAGAGTAAATCTTCTTCTCGTTCAAATGCCCGCTGATATGACATATAATTCCTTTCTGTTAATGAGCAAAACTATAAATTAAAAATTTTTAAAATGGCGCTCCAACGTACGCCGCACCCGCCTGACGGCCCTGCTATAAACCACTTCCCAATAACTCAGGGCTGTTGGGCTGCGGCTGTTGCACGACTGTTGGCGCAGATTCATTAATATTAAGCCGCGCCTTAAATGTTTCGTCAACGAATCCATGTTTTAAATGCTTAATACAATCCCGAAGTGAATCAGCCTCGTTTTTAATTCCCTCTTTATGGCAAATGCGAATCATAAGACACACAGCTTCACAAAAACAAGCCATGTCATAAACTGGATTAGGCTGGATATGTTCATTTTCAAATTGTTGCATGGGACCGATATGGATATGTTCTTCCCGATCTGGATCAACATCAACTACAAGAACCCTTTTCATGTTTTCTCTCTTTTCCGGCGCGGCCTATTTATACAAGACTCTGCGCCAATTGCGTGCAAGTTAAGAAACGGTTGCCGTTTTAAACCGCCAGCAACCAACATTCTTTATTTTATCAAAAGGACAACCTTCAGCCAAATAACATTCATTACAAGGAAATGGCAACCTTTCTTTGTTGTCAATTGTTTCAGGCGCTTCCTCTTTCTTCTGGGCGGCCTGAATCTCGTTAAATAGTGTTAACCCCGGCTTATTATTGTCATTATAAATCCAGTTCGGTTCAATGTCGGCAAATGACCAAGACTCCTTACCATCAACATGTAGTTTAAAAGATGGTTTCTCGGTTGGCACCTCAGGATGATTGAAACTGAGAAGTGTTTTTTCGACCGCTTCAGCAATTTGCTTCTTTTGGTCAACTGAAAACATTCTATTACTCCTTTTGTTAATGTTAAGCCGAGCCTATAATACATCGTTCATGTACCTCTGTTCAACTGACATCATATTAGCACTCCTTTATAATAATCGTTTATAAGTGGACTTTCTCCCAACGTTGGCTCCATCAATTTTTACCTTTGCGTGTTGGCTGCTGTTTCTGCGCTTCCTCATTTTTCTTCTGCGCACACCTTTTGCACGGTTGATATTCTTCGCCAGTTTTAAAATCATAAATACCGCCATGCCAATTACCAGTATGTAAACCCTGAGCACAAAAACACAGCCTATCCCAAAACCAATGATAATTATGTTCAATCGGACACCGCTTAAACAAACCAGGTATCTTATATAAAACCTTCCTATAAATCCAAGGACTATATCTACTTGACATATTAATTCCCTTCTTTTGCGCAGACTACAATCTCTTTAGCAGAAATTGCAGCCAATGTCTACA
>Ga0307376_10006256_pt1 | contig 10573 bp, 10 predicted proteins | sample TR2MG_FD_202536 | JGI IMG/M metagenome (GOLD analysis project Ga0307376, IMG submission 202536) | Soil microbial communities from Risofladan, Vaasa, Finland - TR-2 | ecosystem: Environmental > Terrestrial > Soil > Coastal area > Acid sulfate soil | place: Finland: Risofladan, Vaasa | collected...
TTCGATTCTGACGAGGCTATTTTGGGACACCACTGTGGCATATTCGATGATATTTTCCAGTTCACGCACATTCCCCGGAAAATCATAGGCCATAAGAACGCTCATGGCTTCAGGGGATAGGCCATGGATTTCTTTTCCGCATAATTTATTAAATTTATTGAGAAATCTATCGATCAGCAAAGGAATGTCTTCTTTGCGCTTTCTCAAAGGGGGAAGAACAAGTTTGACGACATTAATCCGGTAATACAAATCATCCCGGAACAGACCTTTTTTAACCAGATTCTCCAGGTTTTTATTGGTGGCCGAAACGATGCGGACGTTGGCTTTTTCTGATTTTGTGGAACCCAGGGGTTCATAGACTTTGTCCTGGAGTACGCGCAAGAGCCGTACCTGGAGCAATTGCGATATGTCTCCGATTTCGTCCAAAAAGAGGGTTCCATTTTCAGCCAAAGCCACGCGTCCGGGCTTATCCTTTTTCGCATCTGTAAAGGCGCCCGCCTTATATCCGAAGAGTTCGGATTCAAGAAGCGTGTCGGGTAAAGCACCGCAGTTAACGGTGATCATCGGCCCTTTTTTACGATGACTGAGGGAGTGGATGGCCTTGGCAAAGAGTTCCTTGCCGGTACCGCTTTCCCCTTCCAGGAGAATGGTGGCATCACTTTCTGATATGAGTTCCAGCATCCCGAATAGACGCTGCATCTCTTTGTTTTTACTGATGATATCCAGAAAGGAATACTGGCTGGTGAGTTCCTTGCGCAGCTCTTCTATTACACTTAAATCACGGAAAGTTTCTACGCCGCCAACCAACGTTCCGTTTGCATCTTTCAATATCGCGGTGGAAATGCTTATGGGGATCCGTTCGCCTTCCGAATTGATTATAAAAATGGGTTGATTGACGATGGGCCGGCCAAATTCGATGGTCTGGCGCAAAGAGCATCGCTGCTCACAGATACTCGCCTTGAATACTTCCCAGCAATATCGACCGATTGCGTCATCTTTTCCGATACCGGTGATCTTTTCTGCAGCGCGGTTGTAAGAGGTGATCTTCCAGTCCTTATCGACGGTAAAAACACCGTCGGCAATACTGTCTATAATGATTTGGGTGTAGTTCTCAATAGGTTGTTTCATAACATTTCCATTGAATACGGCAAAAAGTTCGACGCCATCGGTCAATTTGCAGGAAAGACACGGCCGATTGGCTCAAAATAATACCGATCTCAAATACGATTAAATATAATTAATTGAAAAAAATAAGAAAATCAAGATTGGATTGATTTTTTAAGACGTTTTGCTACAATGCCGTCTTCGGGAGTATTGCACGGTTTGGCATCATCGCCGGGTTCGATAACGTTAACCGGCGACACCTTCAACAGGCGGTTGCCCGTCCATAAACGACGATTAAGGATGGAAATGATGGTCGATAATTACGCTAAAATTGTTCAGGATAATCTTGAAAGACTTTATGGAAATCTCCCGAAAGATCTGTCCTTGGCTTTACCGGCCCAGCAGGATGGAAAAAACTTTTTGTTCGAAGCTTTTGGGGAAAATTGTGAGATACGACCTGAAGGAATCTTTCTGGGCCAAGTCCGGCAGACCGGCGTCATCGGAATTCTGATCTCCCTGTATGCGCTCAATGCCAAACCCGAAACCTGTTTGACAGCGCCCCTAAAATCCTTCAAGGATTTACCCAACAGCATGCCCTATGCCGGGGCTTTTGTGACCCACACCCAACAGATTCTGGTGAACCATGTTGAAGACATCGAAAAATCGCGTGGACGGATTATGGAAAAATTAAACGGGCACAAAGCGCCGGCTGGGGTGGAAGGAGATTTTTCTTTTATGGTTTATCCGCTGCCGAAAATAGCCCTATGCTATATCTTCTATGAAGCCGATGAAGATTTCCCGGCTTCTGTCACCTGTCTCTATTCAAACAACGCCATTTCATTTTTACCCATAGATGCCCTGGCTGACGTTGGCGAATATACCTCAAAAAAGATCCTCCATCTCGTCCAAGAGAAATAATGGATATGAATCGGACATTCCGGGGACCTGCGTCGAATGGCGTTATCTTTTGCAGAAAGCTTGGAGTGATGGAATGGTGGCGTAATGGGGAAATAACAATTTCCAATACCCCAATATTCCAATACTCCAGGAAATTTATATTATTATATCTTAAGGTCAATACCCGTTGGGTTGGACAATGATGAGACTGCCAATTGATCTTCCGGAAGGGAGGTATCCGGGACAATTTTGAGCGATTTAATGTGAAATCGTTTTTGAAGGGCGTCGACGTTCTTGTTTTTTAAACCCCTCATTTTAGATATGCTCCGTGGATGAACTTTTATGGTAACCGTATCCTCAAAGGCGCTTTGATTTTCCATAACTTCTGCGGCCATATCCATAAAGATTTCAGAGTGGACCATATGCCCGAAGGCCGGGTGATAGGGCCCTGACAATATGGTTGCCCCTTTCTCGAGATCCTCAGATGCCTGAAGGCCCATACGAATGACCGGAATCGCCTTTTTTTTGTAATAAAGGTAAAGATCTTTTACATGCGCCACACATCGTGTGAGGGTCCAGGGATTATATTTTCCTTGGGTATACCACCTACCAAGACGGCTGTTTTCAAGAACAATCGTCGGATAAATCCTGACAAAATCAGGAACGAGTTCTGCAATCCTTTGGGCGGTATAAAAAGATCCGGTTTCATCATCGCCCGGCAGTCCCACCATCGTCTGCAGACCGATGGTATAGCCTCGCTCTTTTAACCGCATCACCGCCGTTACCGTATCTGCGGCAGTATGCCCCCTTTTTGCCATGGCCAGCACCCGATCATCCATAGACTGGACACCGATTTCAACGGTGGAAACCGGATAATCTGAAATAATTTCAAGATGTTCTCGGTCAACGGTATCCGGTCGGGTGGAAAAACGAATGCTGTCAACGCGTCCGTTTATTACAAATTTCATCGTGTGTCCAAGAAGGCGCCGGATGGCATCCTTCTTTAGGCCAAGGAAATTCCCGCCGTAGAATGCCACTTGAGCCGGCAGGCGATACGGCCGTTGATATTCGAGAAATTCATCGATCAAAGAATCCACTTTTTCAGAAGAAACAATATCCTGTTTTACGCCGGTAATGGCGGTTTGATTGCAGAAGACGCATTGGTGCGGACACCCGGCATGGGGCAAGAAAATAGGAATGATAAAAGGGCGACGATTGGAGATTCGATCAGGCATCAGACTGCAAATTTTCAAGGCCTTTTCTGGCCGCATCCTGCTCAGCCTCCTTCTTGCTTTTTCCAACGCCTTTTGTCTGGATCTCTCCGACGTTCAGTTGCACATGGAAGGTTTTGTCATGATCCGGACCGCTTTCATGGGCAACGGTGTAATCAGGTATTTTTTGGTACTTCAATTGGACAAGTTCTTGAATCTGGCTTTTATAATCGTGATTGGCACTCGGCCGGGCGACGGAATCCATCAAAGATGAGAAGGCGCCGTCTATGATTCTAAATACAGCATCAAATCCACCATCCAAATAGACTGCAGCAATGACAGCTTCATAGGTGTTTGCCAGTATCGATTTTTTTTCCCAGCCTTGTGACTGGATTTCACCCTTGCCCAGTTGTATATGAGAACCAAGGTCCATTTTGCGGGCAATCGATGCAAGCTGGGATTCATTGACCAGATTGGCGCGCATCCGAGACAAATCCCCTTCTTTTAGGTCCGGATAACGCTGCATGAGGATGTGCCCGACAACGAGATTTAAAACTGCATCTCCCAGAAACTCAAGACGTTCATTATCCTGAATATCCATTTCCGGGTGTTCATTGACAAATGAGCTGTGCCTTAGAGACTCCACAAGGAGATCGACATTCTTAAATTCATACATAAGTTTACGTCGGAATTCAAAAAGATTTGTCTGTGTCATCTCAATTTTATTTGCGCGCGTTTAGGGCTGAAATTAGTTTCTCATATAATTCATACGGTACCGAAAAATTTCCTTTACCGGATCCCATTTTTATCTCGGGTTTTATATCCCCATGAAAATCCGTCCCCCCCGTAATCAACAAATTATAGCGATTTGCAATCCGGGTATAATAGTCAATGAGATCCGCCGTGTGTTCCGGAAAATAGACTTCTATGCCTTTCAGCCCCATTTCCGTTAAAACTGCCATCAGACCGTCAAAAATCTTTTCATCGTTCATGTTCAGAAGAAAGGGGTGGGCCAGAACAGGAATCCCTCCGGCATTCAGTATAGTCTGGATTGTTCGCTCACAATCAAAACGGAATCTATCGACATATGCCGGCTTACCTTTTCCCAGATATTTATCAAATGCTTCATCAATCGATCGGACAAAGCCTTTTTTTACCATAAGTTGTGCAATATGAGGTCTTCCAAGCTGACAGTCTCCGGTTAAATTTTGGACCTCGTTTAAGGAAAGTTTGATCCCCATTTTGGAAAGCAGTTCAAAAATCCGGGGGTTTCTTTTCTTCCTGGACGCTTTCAGTAGGGAAAGGGAACGGTTAAGGACAGGGTCGTCGATATCAAAAGCATAGCCTAAAATATGGAAGCTTCCCGGGCAGAAAAACGACGGCGGCGGGGTGGCACTTATTTCAATACCGGTTAAAAATTTTATCGATGGGGGAATTCCATACGCGAGGGCTTCTTTTGAACCGTCTATGGTATCGTGATCTGTAATCGCTATCGCCCCGAGATTGAGGTTTTGAGCCAGATCGAGCAGTTCCGGGGGTGACAGGGTCCCATCGGAAGCGGTTGAATGAATATGAAGATCGATTCTCACATGCTTATTATAATCCAAGGGCTTTTTCTGAAGCCTCTTCTTTGGTTTTGCAATCGATACACTGCGTCGTAACCGGCCTGGCTTTAAGACGTTTAATGGAAATATTTTCACCGCACTCTTCGCAAACGCCAAACGTACCTCTTTCGATACGATTTAAGGCATTTCTGATCTTTTTAATCAGTTTGTTCTCTCTGTCTCTTATGCGAAGCATAAAATTCCGTTCCGACTCGAGGGAAGCACGGTCTGTGGGGTCCGGAAAATTTTCTTTGGGCTGTGTCATGCCTGAAACCGTATCGTCGGCATGACTTAAGAGCTCTTCTAACCGATTGTTCAGAAATTCTTTAAAATATTCAATATCTTTCTTTTTCATGGCAGAACCTTTGAAATTTCATTGATAACCTTTTTTTTAAAAACTATATTAATACACCAATGAATTTTCGATGTAAAGAAGAAAATTGATGTTTTTTTAACAACTCACGTCGTTTCATTCAAGAATCGGTCCAGACTCTTCATGTTGTTTATATTATAGATTTTACGCGGATAATCCTTGGGCAAGATCTTTTTTAATAAACCGGCAAGAACCCTCCCCGGACCGACCTCGACAAAAATTTCAATGTTTTCCGCCATGAGTCTGCACATGGCGTCGTACCACTTGACCGGGCTGCAAAACTGACGGGCCATGATCGATTTAATTTCTTCAGTATCACTTTCAACGTCGGCGGTGACATTAAACACCATGGGTTTTTCGGGTATATTAAAACGCATCGACTCGATAACGTCCCTGAATTCATCTTGGGCGCCCTGTATCAACTCACTGTGCCATGCACCGCTCACCTTCAACGGTATGGCCTTGGCGCCCTGTGCGGCGGCCAGATCGGAAACCCTCTTCACCGGTTCGGGCGCGCCGGTGATCACAATCTGAAGTTCAGCGTTGTGATTCGCAACGGCAACAACGCCGTCCTTCCGAACCTCTGCAACGAGTTCCGCTACGGTATTTATGGGAAGCCCGATAATTGCATGCATGGCGCCTTTGTTTCTGGTGGCTTCCCGATGCATCAGTTCACCTCTTTTAAAAACCAGTCTAAAGGTGTCTTCCCGGGAAACAATGCCCGATGCGCACAGGGCGCTGTATTCACCGAGACTGTGACCTGCAGAGATGGCGGGCTCAAGCCCTGCTTTCTCCATGGCCGTAAAACAGGCCAGGTTAACCACTGTAATTGCGGGCTGGAGATTTACGGTTTCGGTAAGATCCTCAATAGGGCCTTTAAAGCAGAGTTTTGATATATTTATTCTGGAAATCTCCTCCATCATATCAAAAAGTTCTCTAACAACAACAAATTCCTGATAAAAATCGAGGCCCATTCCAACAGTCTGTGAACCCTGGCCTGGAAAAAGGTATGCTGTTTTTTTCAAAGCGCCCTCCTTTCACTCATCAAGTTTAAAAAGTTTTCGGGTGACGTCGAGATAGACGGATTTGTTTTGATGGTGCCCGTTGCTCTTTAACAGCAAAGTGGGATCGTGAAGTATTTTATTGATCATTGCGTTGGTCATTCGGGTGATGGCCTTGTGATCGTCATCTGAGAAATGCTTTTGTGTCTCCAGTGTCTTTTTTATTTCTCCTTTTGCAATGACCTCTATTTTGTTTCTCAATTCGACAATGGTCGGTATCACATCCAGGCTTTCGAACCAGTGCCGGAAACTGATCACCGCCTCGTCGACGATTCTTTCTCCTTTGATCGCTTCCCGGTTTCGATCTTCAATGTTTTCATCGATGATTCCTTTTAGGTCATCGATATCATAAACATAGGAATTGGTGAGCCGGTTTATTTCCGGATCGATATCACGGGGGACGGCAATATCGATAAAAAAAAGGGGGCGATTGCGGCGACGGCGGATAATCCCTTTGACCTGACCCCGTGTAACCACGTAATCGGGCGAACCGGTTGAGCTGATAATAATGTCCGCGTGTTCTAAAAAGCCGGTAATCTCCTCGAACCGGATCGCCTGCCCGTTGAATCTCTTGGCAAGCTCAACTCCGTTTTTGAAAGTTCTGTTGGCAACCAGAATATCCCCGGCCCTGTTTCGAATCAGGTGTTCCACTGCCAGTTCGGCCATTTCACCGGCGCCGATCAGGAGCACCTTTTTCCCTTCAAAAGTGCCGAATATTTTACGGCCCAGCTCAATGGCCGCATAACTTATGGATACCGCATGGTCTCCAATTCCGGTCTCACTCCGAACGCGTTTTGCCACAAAAAAGGTTCGATGGAGCAATTTGTTCAACAGAACACCGGAGGTCTTCTTTAAGGTGGCGATTTGATACGCCGCTTTTATCTGGCCCAGAATCTGAGGCTCTCCCACCACCATAGAATCTAAACTGGATGCAACTCTGAAGACATGCCGGACCGCATCATCCCCCTCATGGATGTAAAGGGATTTTTCAAATTCAGAAACAGGCAGGTCCTTAAATTCGGAAAAAAAGACTTTAACGGTATCCGCGGCATTCGATGTATCACTGGTGGCCATGAGAACTTCTACACGGTTACAGGTTGAAATAAGCATCGCCTCGCTGATCGCCGGAGATTCCCGAAAAACTTTCAGCGCAGCGGAAGTCTCGTCTTCTGAAAAGGCGAGGCACTCCCTCACCGTCACCGGCGCGGTTTTATGATTCAATCCCATTAATACGATATCTAACATATTTCTTAACGTACGCTTTTATAAATCTGTTTAAAGTTTGGTAAATTCTCCGTGATGCCCCTCCAAAAGAAAGTTGACGCCCAGGAAAGTAAATAGAATAATCGCAAAACCGATGATTGCCATAATGGCTGCCCGGCGTCCCCGCCATCCAACGGTAAGACGCTGATGGAGCAGGGCTGCATACAAAAGCCAGGTAATGCCGGACCAGATTTCTTTGGGGTCCCAGCTCCAGAACCTGCCCCAGACCGCTTTGGCATATACAAAACCAGTAATTAACCCAAAAGTGAGCATGGCAAAACCGGTAAGGATGCATGCATATCCGGTGGTGTCGAGCAGTTCCAGAGATGGAAGACGCCTGAAAAAGAAACCATGTTTTTTTGATTTTATCGCATGCTCCTGGAGAAGATATAAAAGCCCGACACCGCATGCCAGTGCAAATGAGGCCTCTCCGATAAATACCGCGACGACATGGACCACAAGCCACAGGTTGTTTAGAATATTGTTCATCTGATCGGGTGCATTGGGAAACTTGGCTGCAAGGACCATTACAAAAGACACCAGAGGCGCGGCATACACTCCCAGAATCTTCAGATGAAACCTGTATTGGAAGACCAAAAAAACACCGGTAACCGTCCAGCCCGCTATAGAGAGAACTTCGTGGAGATTATTGACCGGAAAATGTCCGGATTGAATAAACCGGTAACCGATGGCCGCCGTATGGCAGCAGAAACCGGCAACGAGCAAATAAAAACCGGTCTGCTGGAAGACATCTTTCTGCAGGAAAAGATACGCAAAATATCCTATGGTGCTCAGCAGATAAAATATAATGACAATAAAAATAAAAATTTCCACGTATGTCGTCCTTTGCCAATTTATTGATGTTCGCCCATCAATGATTCGTACGCATACCCTTCACCAAAAATTTCAAAAAGCAAGGAATTAACAGCCGAAATATTGCGATCTTTTATCATTTCAATGAGCTTTCTTTCGATCAGCTGTTCGAAAAGATGCTTATGGGCCTCGGGTTCGTGATCTTCACTTAAGAGTTTTTTACGAATTTCACCCATAAGTTTGAGAAAATCGGCATACTCGGTTCCAAATTCCTTTTCAAGATCTTTGCGCAGTTTTTTTGCAAAAGCAGGGCTCTTCCCGGAAGTCGATATGGCGATGGTCAAATCTCCCCTGTTTACAATGGCCGGGAGGATGAAATCGCACGCTTCAGGATGGTCGGCAATATTGCACAGTACACCCAGACGCCGGGCTTCGGCGTATATATGCCGGTTTATTTCCGAGTTGTCTGTTGCACCCATAACTAGGAACTTGCCATGAAGATCTGAAGTCTTAAAGGGTCGTCTTTCAAGTCTTATTTTACCATTGGCTGAAAGTTCCTTCAGTTTTCGAGTGGCTTCGATGCTGACAACAGAAACCATCGCGCCACATTCCAACAGCATCGTCACCTTTCGGGTGCCCACAGAACCACCGCCGACCACCAGACAATTTCGGTTCCGTATATCAAGGGATATTGGATAATATCTCATCGTAATAGGTTCTGGGTTCTCCGTTCTAAGTTCAGCGTTCAACGTTTCGAGTTTTGGGTTTATGTATTTTGAATCAGGCATCTTGAATCCTATTTCATCTGAATTTGGAATGTTAAATTCAGATTTCTATAGTCATCAAATCCTCTGCCAGAAGCAGCGGGCCGTCATAGGTTTTACGACATTGTTTCTCAATATCGACAAGGTCGCATTCAGGATAAAAATGCGTCAGAAGCAGATTGCGAACATTTGCCCGGGTTGCAATCTCACCGGCCAGAGACGGCGTCAGGTGCCCTTTAGCCTTCAATTCATCGGGGAGTGCCGATTCACAAATTAGAAGATCCGCGGCTTTGGAAAGTGTAACCAGATTGTCGGAAAAATCTGTATCACCGGAATAGACCACTGATTTCCCGCCGGAACCGGTTATTTTGTATGCAATGCTTTCTTCGTTGTGATTAACGGGGAGTGATTCCACCTGAAAATCACCGAACTTGCTCATGTCATGGGCGTTATTGTCGAGTTCAACAATGTTTAAACGGCCCGGAGCAAGTTCCATCCAAGAACCGTAAACATTTTTCAGGTTTTCATAGAATTCTGCAAATCCCTTTCCAGCCACCAAAGTCAGTGGAATTTTACGTCGGTTTCCGTCCGGATATTTGTTGGAAAACAGAAACGGGACCAGCTCACCGGTATGATCGGGATGGAAATGGCTGTAAAAAATAAAGGAAACATCGAAGATTTCAATGCCGGCTTCGAGAAGCCTCCGAATGGTGCCGGCTCCCGAGTCGAACAGCAGCAAATTTTCATTTATTTTCATCAGCATCGAGCAGGAACTTCGCCGGAGTGAAGGTACACATGTTCCTGAACCGAGAATGGTTACCGTCATTTCAACCGGATCAACGGTCATTTTTTTCCCGCTCTCTTTTCAATTTTTTGTATCACCCACCTTAACAGTTTTTTATTGTCCGTATGGTCCGCAACCGCTTTAAGCTCTGCAAGCGGGATTTCAGCACGCGCCATACTTTTATGACCGCCGGCGGAACCGAGGGCACCAAAACTTTGGTAGGCGACCTTTCCCGCATCCTTGCGAAGCCCGTCGTTTCTCAAAATCAGGATCAGTTTTTTATTACATACCCCCGAAACAATGCTCCAGTTCACCGTACTGACTTTCATAAAAAAATCCGCAACCAGGACACAGACATCAGGATTTACCACCGCACCGAGATAGGTAAACATACGTCCTTTTCGAATACGCCGATTGGCAATGGCGATTTCGAAATATTTTAAAAAATCGGGCCTCAACTCCGATCGTTCGATCTTGTTGACAAGGTGGAGGTTGGCATGACGGTAAAGAAACTGAAATGCCCTGACATCTTCCATTAAGGTCTGGCGTACAAAATTGTCGGTATCCGTCTTGATGGCATAAAACAGACCGGTGGCAAGTTTGGCGGAAGGCTTAATTTTCGCCGCCCTTAAATATTCGGTCATTATACTGGCCGTAGCGCCGTATTTAGTTCGGATATCCACAAAAGGCGCCTGGACG
>Ga0307376_10006257_pt1 | contig 10570 bp, 9 predicted proteins | sample TR2MG_FD_202536 | JGI IMG/M metagenome (GOLD analysis project Ga0307376, IMG submission 202536) | Soil microbial communities from Risofladan, Vaasa, Finland - TR-2 | ecosystem: Environmental > Terrestrial > Soil > Coastal area > Acid sulfate soil | place: Finland: Risofladan, Vaasa | collected...
GCCGAGAGGAAGCGGAACGATCGAAACATAGTTAGCGTCCATCCTCCACTTTCGAATTTCTTCCTCAACCTTTGTCCTCCAGCCGCCAAGATTCATAATGGCATGTGGGCTGATATCGCCCTGTCCCATGGGGAACAGGATGCGAAGAGGTACGATATGATCGAAACAGATCATTTCGTTACCCTTCTTGAGGACGCGAATGTGGAATATGTCCTTGAGAACCGGCATGACCGCCGGAATCCCCCAGCCTCGCTGGCCCGGTATCATATACTGGGGCCCTGGCCGCTTCAAGTGAAACACGTTGTCTTTCATGAGTTTGATCTGTTTGCGCCTTTTAACGGCTTCAATGACTTCAAGGCGCAACGAACTGATAATGTCCATATCGCCAGAGCGAACAGCGATCGCTATGTCCGGAGGGATCGTATAGTAGTAAAAGTGGTCTCCGGTAATCGAATTGTATTTGATGTCGATAAAAATCAAGTCCCATGATATGATTGACATCTTCGACATCTCTTGACTGCTCACGTCGCGGGCTTTCATCCCTCCCTTATACGCGCATTTGGAATTTATGCATTTGGCCTCAAACTTGAAGTTTTTGAACGCGGCGTTAAGACCTTCCGCGGTATGCTCTTCATTGCATTTGGGACACTTCAGCATTCTTTTGAATGGGTAATGTATGGACATGATCGAGTTTCCATACGCATAATAATCCATTCCGCATTGCTTCAAAACACGAGTCATCTTCAGATGTTCTTCATATAGCTTTTTCCACTTATCAACGGTCTTGTCGTTTTCAAGATTTGCCGGCTCCTCCTCGTCGCCATAGATCAAATCAGTTATTGGATACTCGGATAGTTTGTTGATGCATTGCGATATAATGCCGTCACCAAGAACAAATGACGCAATAAACGTTATGATGCTTTTGAGGGTCTTGGGAAGGAACGTAGAAGTCATGTCGAGAAAAGGGCTATCATATTTGACAGACCCTCTCGCAAATGACACCGGCTGTGGTGTCGAGCCGGTGCCGGTTGCCGCGGTAATCAGGCCCTGTCCAGAAAGATCAGCCATTTATGTCCTCGATCACTCAGAGTATGTTAAGGCTGCAGACTCGGCATTCACCAAGCGCTTAGCCTGAATATCAACAAGGTCCTCTTTGATTTCAAGATCTTCACCAGTCACTATCTGGTTGTACCGTTTCAATATGTTGATCCATTCCTTCTTAGTATCGCTCGATACAAGCTCGGACATGTTCTTCTTGGTGAGAAGGAGTATCGATGGTGGCGGTATGTATATGCCGTCATCGATCAGCGAAATTACCATATACTTGAGAACGTCTTCGCCAAAAAATGATTCACGATCAGGACGAATGTAATTCATTACCTTCACTGTGCTGATAATCATGCCAGGAGTCGGCTTCCTAAGCATCTCGAAATCTGCTATGACACCGGAGAATGCAAGAGCCAGCTGGTTGAATTCAAACCAATCGCTGAAAGCCCTGTCATTCCCACACAGATGCTTGATGGCCATAACCTTGTCACGATTCACGTCTTCGAGCGCGACTCCGTATCGAATGAACAGTGTTTGCTCTATCGTTTCCGGCTCCCACTCCCACCAATCTACTCCGAGCGCCTGGTTGAGAAAGTCGTACACTCGAATCGCCGATGCATGGTCGTCATTGAGAACCGTGTTGATTCGAATAACGTTCTCTTTTTTAGCTGTCAGTCGAGACTTCTGAAACTCCGCAATCTCAGCCTTGACCTCAGAGATGTCCTCCGGGGTGCCGGCCATATAGGCGTTCATCAGGCGCTGTGAGAGTTCGGATGGCATTAATAAGCCAACTTCTCCAGCTCATCATTGAACGCCGCTTCCCGAATCTCGTTGAGAACAGATACCTTGTCCATGATATCGTCCTTCCATCTGCGAACATTTCTGACCGCACTGCGACTACTCTCCTTCGCAACACGCCCCGCCATCGATGCTCCCCTGCCCATTGATTTGGCGTATATAGCACCACCAGGCACACCCTCGGTGACTGCGTGTGGAATACCTTTTACAAATGCACCAACCTTTCCAGCCACACTATTGGCCTTTACCGCAAGCATCTGGCTGGAACTATGCCTGTCCTCATGTATCGTCCAATCCTTCTTGTGAGAATGGATATGGAATTTATTGTCAGGATGACGATACGAAGAGAAGCGATCCTGCCCAGATTCGGGTATTGAGATCAGCGACTTTCTAAACCCAAGCTGCTTGATTGTGGCCTCAGTAAGCTTCTCTTTAGGGATCGAAAACCGCTTATGCTTTGTGCCGGCATACGCTCCCCTTTTTCGAACGAGAGCCTTTATCCTGTCAAATCTCTTCTGATCATCTTTGGATGCAGTCACCTTCGTTACATTCTCTTTTCCAAGAGGAATAAACGAAGCTGGAACCGCAGCGGTAGTTATTCCGGCCATTGCCTTGGCTTTCAGTGGGGCGGCAGCTATTCTAGCTATCATTCTGGCTCTCAGTGACACGTCTTATCCCTTCCTGTTTGCCCCGCCGCCTTGTCCGCCACCTTCGCCTTTTCCTGGGCCACCGGCTTCGCACCCTTCTTCGTTCTTGTTACGACGAAGCCCACCAGGCATACCTTTGCCTTTGCCGGCGCCCTGTTTCAAACCTCGACCAAGGCGAGCCATGCGTGAAATGAGTTCATCATTGCTTTCTTCGGCGATTTTGTCCAACTCACCCTCAAAAGCCGACTGATAGATCTGCTGAAGAACCGCTTGCTTGTTCATTTTTTTCCCACTTTCTTTTTGGCCCATTCATTGAACACGCCTAGCATCTTGTATGCCCGGGTAGTAAACTTCAAAACTATTGGAAGATAATGGTGTACAACTCCGCCACTCCATATCAACGTGCCAACACCAAAGAGGATGTTCAGCAGGTCGTCGTCGACTTCGAAGTCGGTACCTGCCTGGGCATTGGAGAGCCTTACGACGTATTTGACGATCATGGGAACCATGACGACGAAGGCCCCGAAGCCGCGTTTCTTACCTGCGCTTTTTGTAAGATTTTTAAGTTTCATATTGTTTCTCCTAACAGGCTCCGCTCAGTGGCACCGAGCCCAGACACGGCCCCGATCGGGTCCTTGGTAAAATTGTTGGCGAATCCTTTACCCATGACCACGGCGACCTTCTCCAGCGCCTCCGGACTCCGCGAAGCCCTGACCACGTCGTAGCCTGTCTTGGAGCCGGCCACCTTCACCGCGTCGTACTCAGGGTTAACGAAGCCGCCAAAGACGGTCATGAACGGGTCTGCGATGAGCGTATCGTAATGAGACTCCAGGTTCGCCAGCTTGTCGAACTCCTGGATGGCCCATAGAACCTCTATCGGGCGCAACCCGGACGCCCGCTTAGTCAGAGCCTCGACAACCCCGGCTCCATCAACCTTGCTACCACCAACAGTCACATTGACCTTGTGTGTGGCGCACGCCTGTTTTCTCATATCCATTGACCTGTTGAAGTCAGGGGATACGGCGGCCCCGGCCTTGAGGACACGAGAGTAGTTTGTCACCCAGTCCTCGGACAGCGGGACGCTGAGGTCGGAAGCCCGCTTTTCGATATTGCATGCTGCCTCGACACGGTCGTTAGGCGAAAACCGACTGAGGTTCTTTTTGAAATAGACACAGGCAGTTTTTACCTGTCGGTCCGTTTCAATCGGGTAACGGTTGCGAAGCGCGTAATGCATTGGATTAGTCCTTTTTTTATAAGAAAAATACTATGGCTTTATAGTCAGAGACACCTGCCGTATAATTAGCTCCAGCGTTAATTACTATTTTTGGTATTGAAGGGCCGGTAAACGATAGAGATATATAATAGTCATTTGCATCTCCCAAAGCACCATTCTGGGATGGCATATAAAGTCTTCCGTCAGAACTTTCCATAACCATCATTATGCCGGCAACCGTATCAATATTGATTGTTCCAAGGCCGGTATCAAGCTCAATATATCCTGATACTGGCAATTTTCCGTATACAACCTTCCATTTTATCGGTGTCCCAGTAGACGTGTATCGAACCCCAAGGTCAAAAATCGGGGCATAATTAAATTGTGTATTAGCAAAGGTAACATCATCAGAAAAAAATGTTTCTCCATAAAATCGAGCAATTCCTGAAAATGCCGAAGTTCCGGATACTGACAAGTCCCTAAACGCACCATCATCATTGTTAATGTCGGTTACCGACGTGATGACTCCTCCAGAGACAACTGCTTTTGCAAAATAAACATAATAATCCTGAGCCTGAACATTGGCAAGGCTTGTCTCTGCAACAAATATTTCAGGACCAAAACTGTCAGCAGCACCAGATTCATCATATACAATTTGGGTTGTTGCCGACTCATTTATGATTGACGTCTTCTTACCGCTTGGGTCAGCATCTTTTAAAGGAACAAGGGAATATTTCAAGCACAAATAATTATCGCTGTCATCATGAAGATCGCTAACCATTATTGTTTGTGAAGATGGTAGTGTTATAAAATTTCCAGCAACAGTTATCCCGTAGCCAGGATTTACCGTAATGCTTGACGCATTATACGATGTGACAAGTCCAGATACAACCCTTCCGGTTGACGATCCTCCCAATAGGGCCAAACACATTCTCTGAAAATTATTTAACATTGCGGCCTGCATAGACCACAATGTTAAAATTCCATTGCTTCCGTTACCAAGAATGTCGTTCAACCGTTGTTTGATTCCGTTGATGACATTGACTCTTCTCATTTTTCAACTCCGCCTGGTATAACGATAGTGCTCTTTGGTGCCGTTGCCCCGGCAATATCAACAGTGCCTTTCGATGACCCTGGAATGGGCTGCACTGTCTTGAGATCAAACAGTCCCGCAAACTCATCAACCTGGTCTTCAGTAAGCTGGTCCGCGATAATTTCAAACAAGGCCTTTGCCCCGCCGATCTTCTGCCCGATTTCATTGTCGAGCGTCTCAATCTGAGCCTTCATCTCCTGGATCTGCTTAACAAGTCCCATGCCCTCATTGTTGATGACACTGAGCTTTTCAAGCGCCTTTATGGCAGAAGCAGGGGCCTTGTCCGTGTTCTGGGAAAGATATGCAACGGCCGCAGAAGACTTCTGTTCTTTGGAAGCGTTAGTGATGTCCATGTTTTACACTCCAGAATAATTATACAGTTCATTACTGCCGGTTTGTTGATACAAATTCTCCACAACCGTAAAATAGTCACTTACGGTAGAAGACATTGATGCCAAGCCTTGAAACATTCCGTGATACGTGTTTATTCTTTCGACAATGTCTGTGACTATCGGGGTGTCCCCTGCTTTGACAAATCTTGAGCTTTTCCATTTCTCAAGAATCATACTGTAGAGACTCTTAGACACGACAATGCCATACCATGTTTTTGTCGACGTAGTGAGCTTAACAATGTCGCCAATTCCAGTGGTATTATAAACATCAACGTATGAGGCGTTGCTCGAACTTCCAAGCACTGTAACGAGAGTGTTAGGGTCTGCGCCACTTGCTGCGCTAATTGTGACCTCACCAGACGGAAACGCATCTCCGTTTGTAGACGTTTTAAACGGATTGTTTGCGACAATAGAATAGTAATCGAGCGGGATCACTATCTTTGAATCGGCCTTGAAGCGTATACCGGGCACGCCGGCCCATTTAATCCTTCGGTATGATGATTGTGTTGCCGTGAGTGGTAGAAAGTATTCTATGTCGAATCTTGATATCGTGATTCTCGAGTCAGGTCTGAGAGAAAAAAAGTTCTTCAGATAAAACATGTCATCAACACCTATCGTAACAATGGACAGGTCCTTGTTATAAATGGGAAACATGTTGCCATACACATCAACGCTGATGTCTTCGGGTTCAATCTGGATGTAATAGACGTATTCGTTAAGAGTCTTTGCGGCCGTGAGAACAGAGAACGGAGCTGTCTCACTGCCAAAGTAGTTGTCTTCGGACGCCTTGAATGCCTGGATATCGTTTTGGTCTGCGTTGTGAATAATGCGAGAGGTCCTGACTCCGGACTCAAAAATATCGTACACGCCATTTTGGAGTGGACTGCTGACGAAGTAGCCCTCGTCATCAGACTGGGCGCGATCGACCGCCACCAGGCCGTCAGGACTGCCTCTATACACAACTATATTGGTATTGCGTATGATATTCCCGGCACTGTCCGTAACATACCCTTGGATTGGCCTGGACCGAAGATTGGAAATCATTTTTGATTACACCTCTGGTGAAAATATACATTATTTTGACTGCAATGCGAAATAATTCAGCCCAAACCTTCGAACATACTCTATAAGTCCTATTTTCGACCAGTCAAATACCTCATCGTATGTTGACGGCAACGTGAACCATGGAAAGTTTGTATTGGCATGGGCTGACGTGACCCGAACGCCAGTCCACTGCATCGTGTCTGGAGTTCCAAGCTCCTGGCTATACGCCTGGGGAAAGGTCCTTGATTTCATTGGACGGATTCTTATGTGTATCTTTCCATCGACTACGTATCGGTTGAAATCAGAATTACTCGTTATCTTGTCACCAAAATCCATATACCTGGTTTGGATAGCCGTGTTCACAACCTTACAACTGTTGAATTCAAACTCAGTATTTCTGCTGACTTTCGAGTAAGGGCTTTGAATCGACAGGGGCCCTTCCCAGTTGTACGGATCCAAAGAAAATGTCGCCAACGGAAGCGTGTCTGAAACACCATCGGCGTCCACATATACCAATATGTATGCCGTCAGCTTGTAATTGTTTGCGTCGCTCAAATCCTGGCGAATATAGGCAATATGGTACGCGGTCTGGGAATCAGAATCAACCAGTACAAGATTTGACTCTTCATGAACTAAGCTGACCTCACTCCCCGTAAGCCCTTCGTCAAATGCAACTGGATCAAATTTGCCAAGAGATACGGAAAACAGATTGTATTCACCGTTGAAACCATACAGCCATACCTTTGCGCCGGCGGCATGCAGTCCGCCAACGATTGTTGTCATCGGAGCCTTCTCCGTATCATAAAACGACGTCGTTAAAGGCCTCCACATCGCCTTTGTTGAAGACCCGATTTCATAAGCATTGTCCCATATTTCCATCAGAACATCTGATGAAGAGTCTTTTGTCGGGACGTTAATGCTGCCATCGGTATTGTCCTCAAGGCTTTCATTATTATTATCTATAGCTGTAGAGCAAAACGCAAGGGCTTTTCCATATAGCCATCTTTTAATGTCTGGAATTCCACCGTATTTGTGCTGTTCTTTTCCTATTTCTTTCTCAAGTCCACTTGCATCAATAGAAATAACGTATGATGGGCACTCCCTGTTTACATAGGAGCTGTACTTATCATCGTCATATCTCCACGACCTGTTGTCAACATACCAGGCGAGCTTCATATCTCCGTCAAACCCTGACCCCTTGGGATAAAACTTGGCTTCGAAGGTTCCGTACTTATGAAATTGCTGAAATCCGTCGACACTTGACCTTGGCTTTGTGAGACCAAGAAATTGCGGATCAATATATCCGAATGCCAGGTGTGCCGGATATATGAGCTTGTTAACTGGTCGTGATACAAGGTCTATGATAGCGGCGCCACCTAGACTCTGCGGGTCGCTCTCGATAGTATCTGTAGCATAATCGGCAGAAATAAAGAACTCAGCTCGTGAAAAGACTGCATCATCAGATGGCGCGAACCTTCCGTTATACCCGTCAATCGATCCCTTAGAATCCATGGCATGGCTTCCAGCACTAATATACGAATCTTTGTAGACAACCTGGGACTTCAAATAGTCATCAGTTGCGTCAACACGAAGATCGAATGCGCCCGGGCAGTACGGAATCTCTATGTCATAGATAACTTCAACCGTACCGTCACTGAGTGTGGTTGGTCTGTGGGCCTCAGATCTTGATATGATCTTAACGTACCCACGAATTCCTGGAAGCAAAATCATTGGCCTGAACAGCTCGTACAACGATGCCGTGTATGCAGAAGACAGTGTCATTGTTTTTGCAGCAATGGTTGCTGGAGGAGCGTCGTCCTGGGTGTAATTGCAACAATACGCGTTGACGAACTGTTCGGTTACGCTATCTTTATGCGTCTTAACATAGTACCCCATGCCAGATAACTTTGCACGCCCTGTATACCCCTCAGTTCCTGAAACAGAAGGGAAATCACTTATCTCAAATGAGACGTGGTTTCCAATTCCGACAACACCGTCGATAAGATCATCCGTGCAGTATTCCTGCCTCTGCAAGAACGGTAACAATCCACCGGCACCAAAGTCCCCATAATCACTGGTATCTGTTGAGGATATGTTGAGAACCGGATTCGACACCTGCAGCGTATGCATGATATCCGTATTGAACTCTCTCTTACCCAGTTCAATGTCAAGGCTTGCCAAAAAGGCGGGGGTGGCTTTGATCTTCAGGCACATCGGCCCGTAGTCGGGAAAAGACAGGCCGCTCTCAATGCTGCCGCCGTCGTCTTTGACAAACTTGTAGTCAACAATTTGTCCATTATGAACCGGTCGAACACTCATGTATGGATGTGTTGTGACAATCGCCGAGTATCTTCTGTTCCGTTCCGTTTCAATATCAATGCCAACGATTGTGGTACTATCAGGCATTTCCTGCCCAACCCAGCCCGCATTAGAAGTTGGAATGCCGCTATCGTAGGATTGGTGCCGACTGATATGGTAAATTATTTGAGACTGATCGTCGTTTTCATGCGACAGTCCCGAAGAATGAAATCTGGAAATGTCCGCATATACAGCCTCGACGCGGGCTTTCTGCGGCTCTATCACATCCCTGAACAAGATTTGCGGGAAGAATATGCTACTGCCGTGCGATCTTTCGTTCAGGTCTTGACCATTCTTCTGATAGTTCATGAGAAATCCAATATATGGACGGTATGACCACGGCTCTTCGTCTTTAAAGCTAAAAGGGTAAAACGACAACGCGCTTCCCTCAAGCTCTTTGTATTTCATATCGTACGGAAGAACTTTGTAGTCTATCAATCGATTTGCACCGGTAAGTGCGTCTGCAATCCATGGGCCCATTATGGTGCCAAAGTAATCATCTTCTGGATCGCACAGGGCAAGAGAAAATCCATAATCACGTATTGTCATCGTGGTGCCGGAGGCATATCTGTTTGCCCACATGTACATATCATAACTGGCCTGTACCGGTGGAGACGTAGCTGCTGCGAACTCGCCCTTATCAACCTTGTACCCAACCTCAAACAGCACCGGAGCCTTGTAGTATGAGTGATTATTGGTAATATCGGAATCAAAACTGATGGCCTCGGATATCAAATCAGATTCATTGACAAGCCCTATTGTATCAAACGATGAATACTTGTTTGAAAGTTTGAAGTATTGCTTTGTTGACAATTCATGGTCGTGGCCCGATATGATGCTATCAGCGACGTCAAGCAGGAACGGGTACTGATTCGTAACCTGTTCCACATTTGAATACTCGCTGACAAACACCTGGTAATCGCTAAAAAACGATATGTAGGCTACATGGGCGTTGAATGATGCGTTCTCATTAAACTTGTTTGCAAAATCCGCAAACCAGGCGTATCTGTTTCTGACAAACCCCTTGGTATCTCCCGACATCATAAAGCGGGACGTATCCGAGAACTCTCGGATCAGAGCGTGGTGATAAGTCTCTTTGTTTGGATTGATGATTTTCATGTTTTTAGCCACTGAACGTTGGGTTCCCGCCAAACCTTACGTTCTTTATCGGGTTCGACGTACCGCACATACCATAACGAGGAGCCTCATTTAAGTACAAATATAGCTTACTCTCCTGCTCATTGAAGTGAAGAACGTAAGTATCGTCTTCCATTATCTGACCGAGCCTTCTTGACGTCTCTGCCCCAAGCTTGGCAACAACGATGGTCTTCGTCGGCGAATCATACTTCGCTTCAAACTCGGCGAGCAACTCATTTACCTTGTCCGACTTCAGCGCATACGTTGGGTCACTACTTTTCAAGACAATGGCTATCTTCTCCTCACGAACGAACTCCTCCATTGCTTTTTGATCGTACTGGAATCTCTGCCACAACCCGGTATACACGATATCGTTAACGAGTGACACCAGGCGTCGATTGATTCTATCAATTTCCACCTTTACCTGGTCTACTGATTTGATATCGGCACCACAAATGTCAATAATATGAATCTCAAGTTCATACGGCCCTATGTCAACCCCCTCAAATTGGAACGTCCTATCGTTGCCAATAATATCGATCTCAATTCCATATGCCAGCCATTCGGGGCCATCGTTCCCACTATTTACAACCGGACTTTCGAACAATGGAGTAAAATTAGACTGTGTCATAATGACCGAAACCGTTTCAGCTATCCATCCAGATTCCACTTCTGTCAGGAAGGGATCTTCATCCTCCATGCAGTCGTTTTTTCTACCCAGGGCATTGATGGCAAATGATCCCGTACTAATATTAAACGTTATGCAGTTATTGACATAATCATTGAGGACGCCATTATTAACCTGGAACGATTCCGCATTTGCACTCTCCGCAAGCAGAAT
>Ga0307376_10006262_pt1 | contig 10562 bp, 10 predicted proteins | sample TR2MG_FD_202536 | JGI IMG/M metagenome (GOLD analysis project Ga0307376, IMG submission 202536) | Soil microbial communities from Risofladan, Vaasa, Finland - TR-2 | ecosystem: Environmental > Terrestrial > Soil > Coastal area > Acid sulfate soil | place: Finland: Risofladan, Vaasa | collected...
ATAAGATGTAGTATAATAATTAGGTTCAGGAAGAATATTATTTTTTAAATCATCTAAATAATCTTGAATCGTTGGGTTATCAATGATTAACCATTGGCTCATAGTAGGTAAAGTACATGGTACGTTAAATGGAGCTTTTAATCCAAAATAATCATTAGGTTGGAAATTATAAAATCTAATTACAAATTTAACATAACTTCTACCATATCTTTCTGGAAACTCACAGGTTTGTTCAACACATTCTTCGATAATACAACCATTTTTAGTAATAGTTTCATCTATAAATAATACTTGATTTGATATTAATAGATCTTTGAATATATCAACATCTTTTTTAGGTAAATTATAGATTAAATTGTATGTATCAACTGCTTTAGTTTGAACTAATTTATTTTCAATACCATTGTTTCTATTTTCATATCTAGTATCTTCGAAATTAGTAAAATTACGAGTGAATATTGTTCTATCAGTAGTTAACTTCTTCTCTAAAGTTCCATCCGTCCAATAACTTTCATATTGACCTAGTGGATTTTTAAATAAAAACGTTTGACGTGTTGTGCATGGTTTATTATAAATGAAATAAGTTAAGGCTTCACTTACTTGATAACTAACATTACTCAATAATGTAGCACAGTTGCCAGTTGAAACACTTATACCATTTGTAAATTGTGGACGATTTACCCATAAACAAAATACAGGAGGCGATGGGCAAATAGTACTCCATACAATAGTGGGTTGAATACCAACAGCAGTTCCTATACCTAAATCATTATTATATCCATCATGAACACTATCGTATCCTACGGCTGCTACGAAACTAAACCCAGTTGGATCAATTGATGTAGCTCTAATTTCTACTCTATTATCATTTTGGTTAATGAAAGTATATGTATAACAATCACTAAATTGTATTTTATTTAGTGCGTAATCCGTTAAAGGAAATCCAGGAGCTAATGATGCAAACGCTAATGTTGCAGCATTTGCAAATCCAGGCCCAATATTTTCATGAAAATATACTTCAGATTCAATTATATTTCTTAATACTTCATACGCTTCGCATTCACAATTTAATTCAAATTGCCTTAAACGTAAACATAACTTCTTAGTTTGAGAATAATCACTTTCTTCCCAAATAGTTTGTATTGGTATTTGTAATAATTGATTAGTATACCCATCAATAGGTGCTCTACACCCTGATGGATCTATTTGAATAGTAGAAACGAATGATTCAATACTTCCATCCCATTGATATTTAGTTACTTCTAATTTTAATTGAAGAGCGTTACTAATATCAGTTCCGGTCCAAAAATATAACCAATCAATATCTCCAGGCCTTATAGTTTTACCATTATTATTTAAAAATCTTCTTAGGTTATTATCATCAAACCAAGGTTCAAGTAAAAATGGATATACTGCATTAGCAATACATGATTCGTATTGATCGAAAAATTCTGTATATAAGCCACTTTTATATAAATCAAATGCCGAATTTAGAACTCTAAACTCTTGTTCATATGGAATAGCTTTAGAATATACTGTACTAGGATTTAAAAGATCGCTAGTAAAAGAATATGTTTTATCGCTTAATAAACCGCCTCCTAAATTAGTTGGACTTATTCTATTATATCTATCGCCATAGAATATTTTAAACTTCTTAATTGAATTATAACAAACTCTGGTTTTAGAATCAAATATTACTGGAAGATCATCTCCTAAAAGTTCTTTTAGTTGTTTTTGAATATCAATTTTATAAAATCTACCACCAATTACTTGAGTATCATAATTTTGACCAGGAAGTATTTGAGGATAAATTGTTTGTAAATTTAATTTCTTATATTGCCCGCTATTATGTGCTTGAAATTCACCATAAGGCTGTATCCATAACAAATAATTTTCTCTTAGTTTGCCAAACTTAGGTTCACATTCTTCAGTTACAAAGAATGGTGTACCACCATCCGTCCATACCGAAGGTGAACTTAAAGTAGGTATAGTTAATAATCCAACTTGTGGATTTAAATCTAACCCGAGTTGTTTAGATACAATTTTAATACTAAATCCAGCGGCTGAACAAGTTGAAGTAATACTATTACCTTCACAATCTAATATATCTTCTCCAACCGGAACTGCATAAAAATAATCTTGTGTTAATAAATTACTATTTATAGTATTGATTATTTTATTAGCTACTTCACAACCAGTATCTGTTAAATCCTTTTCTATTAAGAATGGACTATAATTATCATAATATGGTGAATCACAAAATGCAATTGTAAAATAATAATCTAAAATTTTTATTGATACTGCCGGCGAATCACCTGGCGCACTAACCGGCATAAATGCTCCAATAGACCATATTCCAAATTGTGCTTTATCTTGAGTTCCATAGTTACATGTATCACTAATTAATGACCAATCCCATAGCCTATCGCTGCTGAATACGAACGTTATCGGATTTTCTACCGGTACTATTGCTGGTGGTGTTCTTAATATAAAGATCTCGTTGGCCATTTTTTAGTTTTTTATTTTCTTCCTCTTTTTTAATCATTCTAAAACGATTAGAATCTACTTCATTAATCATATAATTTATTTATTTTAATTTTCATTTTAAATAAAACTTAAGCCCTTAAGCATAAATTCTTCCCATGTACTTAATAACCCAATTTCATATTTAATATCATTATGAATAAATGGAGTTTTTTTATTAGATATTAAATGATGGAATAATAATTTTTTATCTATTTCATAATATTTAGAAGCAGTTATTATACTACTAAAAAAAATTCTATCTTCATTTTCATATTTAACCCATATTTTAGTGTTATAAAAAACTGAACTTTTTATAAATTTACCATCTTTATCTACGTTTAGCCAATTATTTTTATTAATTTTTGGTAAATCTTGAAAAGTAGATGCTATTATGCGATATAGTGGATAACCATATACAAAAGGAATATCATTAACATATTGAAGTTTAATATCTATGTTAAATTCACCAGTTTTACTTATTTGAAAATTAAATGTAGATTTATTTCCTTTTTCATCATAATAAATTGCAGTTCTCCAATCATTTATATTAGATAATCTACTAAATCTATTTTTTAATACTCCACTGTTCATTAATGTATATGAATAAGTTTTATTTTATTTAAATAACAAAATACACTAAAAGCTCTTTCTAATATAAATGGATGATAAGTATAATAAGGTTTACTAAATAATTGAATTAACGTATTCTTATTCATATGTTTACTTTTATAATACGTTGAATCTAAGAACAATAATCTTTGTAATTCTTTATCTTCTTTATTTTCCATTATTTCAATTAAAGAGTTTAAAAATTCTCCATATCTCTTACCTATTTCAGGAGATACTAAAAAATAATTCATATAACATTCTTGATATTTAGCATTTATTAAATCTGGATCTAATCCCATTCTATCTAATAATAATTTCCAAATATCAGTAAAAGCTGGGTGCCATTTAGCACTTTGAACTAAAATATTATTAACTCCTTCAAATTTCCATATTGCCCATACACAAGTTTCTCTGTTATATAATGGCCATTTTTCTTCTAATCGTTGGCATATTTTATTCACAGTTAATCCTGTTTTTTGGCGCATAGCATGACTCCATATACCAATAAGATCGAATTTTGGTTCATCTAATTCTTCACTATTTAGAACTTTATTAATAACCCAACTTTCTAAATATGGATTTTTATCTGTATTATAATAACCAGTATATCTTGGATCTAAATTCTTAAAAGATTTTTCATCAAACCATATTTGCTTTATTTCTATTTTTATATCCGTGATATATTGTTTATCTTCTTTAAATACAAACGTTAATTTTTTACCTCTTATGATATTTTCATTACTAACTACATCTTTTGAACTATATAAATCCCATAATTCACCAGGTTTTGGTAAATCTATATTATACGTATTACATAAATATACGTTATTTAGTGAGATAGTATTAATTTGTTTTCCATTAACTACTCCATAATTATCGCCTAATGTAGGATGTATTTCAGTAACGTATAATACTTGATTTGTAAGTTTATCTACTAAAATAAAAACTTTATTAGCTCTTTCTAGCTTATTTTGTAAGTGTTTATTTAAGCTTATTAATTTATGAATACCAGGATTATTAATATTCTGATCATTTATAATAATACCATTCGCATGTAAACTCGTAGTAGGGAATTTTAGTTTAAACTTATTTGAAATCATATATTTTTCTTTTTGGTATATATTTTATAAAAAAAAAGCCTCAATGATTTCTCAAAGAGGCTAAAAAAGAGGAAATATACGCGTTTAAGCAGGAAGGCATACGCAATCGTCGTCGCCGGTATTACATACTTCATATAAAGTACTCAATGCTTCTACAGTTAACGCATAACGTGTATCTTCATCATCAAGAGCAGTACCATATAATACCATTTGTTTTAAAGCAGGTTCACTACCAGTAAAAGTAACAGTTACGGCGCGAACGTCGCCAGGAGCAGTACCAGTAGTATCAGCGATTGTTTGAACAGTTAAACCATTATCAAGACCAACAGCAAAGAATTTTTTATTTTTGCCAGCTACAATAGCAGTAAATCTTGAATTTAAGTAACTTTCTAAATTATCATAGAATGAACAATCATCTCCAACGAAGTTAGAGGTAATTTCAACAGCAGTAGTATAACCACCTTGACCACGTTCTGTAGTTAATGTAGCAACACCAGTTTCATCGATAATAGTAGCTTTGTACATACAAGCATACGCACATAAGGTTATTCCTTGAATGTTTCCACATGTATCTTTTTCATAGGTAAATCCACCGTTGTTAAGAAAATATATGGTATTTATACCAGCAGTTGCCCATTTTTGGCATGTACTGGCGCCTAAATCACCTGAAATTTTACATTTAACACAAGAGCTACCTGTAGTATAAGTTATAGCCATAAGTTTAAAAATTTATTTTTATATTTTTATTTATTTTATTTGCAACCACAAGATTTGGTTGATTTATTATAGGATAAACTATAAGTATTCTGTAATATATTAGCTGATTGTTGATAATAATATTTAGTTTGATCTAATCCAGCTGCATATTGAAACCCTAATTGAGTTCTTATAATAGGCACTATTGCAAGATTATTAACAGGATTTCTAACTAAATATATTTGTGCACCTAAATTTTGTAATTGTGGTACTAACCACGCTATAGATGATTCAACATAACTAATTCTGCTAGGAAAACCACCTTGATCAATTCCCCAATTAAAATCTATTCTATTTGCGTTTTCATTTATATCAATAGTAAACCATCCAACTTGCCCTCCGTTATATTCCATAACATAACTAACTCGTCTATTTTGTTGATATAATGTTAACGCGTCTGCTATCCATTGAGCTGGCAATGGGGTTTCCACTGGTTGATAAAAAAAAGAAGCGTCAGTGATTATATCACTTAAATCTTCTCCATATACAGGCTGGCGCAAATATAAACTTGCGTCAACTTTAACATTTTTTAATGCAATTTTTATAACATCTGCTCTCATATATTTCTCTTTCTCTTTATTTATATTATTCTTTTATAGAAACCCATATAATAGTATAACTTTTAGTTTCGCAACAACCCGTAAATACTAAATCTAATGATATATCAAACGGTTGTGGTAATGAATTTATGTAATCTCTATCTACTACGAAATTAACACTCCATCTAACTACTCCATTAATCGGAACAGCAGCTGTTACATTAGCCGTTGCTCCTAATGGATTAGTAATATTAGCTATTGTAACTATTGTATCTGTAGGGCATGTTGGAGAACCAACTAGTTGACTAAACATATCAATACCTGTTTTACCATTTACATTTATAGGATTAGGAACATCAGGTATAATAGACCATGGAACTGGAACACCTACGTAATACGATGGCCTTAATTCTTGACCTTCTTCAGCAACACATTCTGCTGGAGGAGTACAACACTCTGATAATTCACATTGACTTTGGCGCAAGAAAGTTAAAGTATCTAAAAATCTTTCATCCTCATCAATAAATTCATTACCAATTGATAAATATTTAGATACTTCTGCTCCTTTATCAGTATAAGTTAAATTAATTATTTCTTCATCTGCACTAAAACTTCTATTATATGCTGTTAAAGCTACACCTTCGTCTGATCCTATTACTTCGAATTTTTTATTATTATAATGAACAATGAATACTAATCTAGAATTAATATGTTCATAAAGTAATGCCCAAGCGTCGCAGCTAACAGGAACACTAATATTTAATGTTAATTCTCTATTCATCATCATTCCCATACCACTAACAATAGATCCATTTTCATCTATAGAAGTTGTTAATCCAGCTGTATCTATAATATTAAAGCAACAATCACTTAATAAATCTATTCCGTTAATTAAGCAATCGTTTTCATAAGAAATCGTTGCACTTTTCCATTTATTCCATGGAATAACATATAGAGTTAATATTTCGGTTGCTCTCCATTTAGTACATCGAGTTAATGATTTATTAGGGCAACATATATATGAGAAACTACCATTCTTAGGCATATAACTTCTTTATTTTATTTATTTTTAATTGATTATATACTTTATGGATAATTTGCTATAATTCTCCAATCATTGAATGCAACGAGTATAATTTGAATAGCTGTATCAGTTGCAACATTTACAGAACCTAATCCTTCTATAGTGCCTGCTGCTGGTATAACAACAACATTATTTACAGCTGTAGAATTCTTAATATAATAATTTCTGCCAATTTCAACTGGATTTGGTAAAGTTAAATTAATAACACCCGCTGTAGTATCACAAAATATACAACTCCAACCTTCGTCACCCGTCATAACAGTATCTGCTAATATAGAGCCAACACCCATAACATTGCCACCATGTGCTAAAGTATTTGAATAATATATTTGTAAAGAATCACCTCCCGCACATACGGCATTTTGTGTATCTTCATCTATAGATGCATTTTGAGCACTAATCATAACAGGATACATACCGACGTCAGCGGTAACGGCTGATCCTCCGGTATTATAATATATTGTGATTTCGCCAGCATTATTATTTCTTTGGCTAATTTTTGTTTGTAAATCATCCATTGATATATTAAACCCGATTTTATTAGTAGCCTCACTTCTAATATTAACCGAAGTAGGAGTAATTCTAATATTTCGATTTACTAATAGAGTTCCTGTGGTGTGCCCGGCACTCCAACTTTTAGAACCCGAAACATCAGATAAAGTATTGTTCCATTGCGTTCCAAACAAGAAACCTGCCACAGAAATCGTTGGTATTGGTTTATAAATACCCCCAGTAAATATAGCTGTATCATCATTTAATAGAGTTAAACTTTCAACCCAATCATTACCGTCCCAACGAAGTGTAGAATGTAATGTAGTGCCAGGGCTTATAGAGCCGCCACCGCCTCCAGCCTGGTTAAAAAAATACGGACCTAATACCGTTTCTATTAAATTATCAATATCCGTAGAAGCAGGGCTCTGTAAATTAGCATATTCGAATACAACAATAGGTTTTAATGTTGCATTATTAAGTATAGCTACCTGAGAATTACCAATTTTTTCTATTCTAGCAGTATTTTTTGTAACAGAAAACACTTTTCCAGTTGTTACATTAGTAACAAAAGCGTAAGTTGTTTTATTTTCAATTGTATATTGATGTGTAGATAAATTTTCCATTTATATAATTTTTATATTTAATCTTTTGCGAATAATAACGTAGTTCCTGCGGTAAAAAATGCATAGGCTTGAACTGTATCTTTAATATAAATTAAAGTATAAGCTCCAAAACCAAGTGCTCCAAATCCTACTAAAGTAGTTTTAGCGTTTTTTAATAATCTTTCTTTTATATTATGCATTATTGTTTATCTAATTTTTCTTTTATATAATTAAATTCCAAATTAATTTGGGTTTCAATATTACTTAATTTTAGTTTTATATCAACGAACTGCTCCAACACATGTAAAGTTTTTTCATGTTCTTTATTAAGATTTTCTATTGATTGTTGCATATTTTCTAATTTATATTCATTTTTATCTATACGCCTAATATTATAGTAATACATCGTAACTACTGATCCTATGAAAGTTAATATAGGTAAACCTAATTGAAATATAGTTAAATATTTTTCCACTACGTATTATTATTTTACCTATATATTTTTTACATTTTAAGCATATCGGTTAACATTAAACTCGTGAGCTTTTTCTACACTTCTAAAGAAAATATTTGGAGTAGAAGAGTTTTTACATTTACATGTTGTTGAACACGTTTTGCAACATGAACATATTTCTAAACAAGGAAGATAATATTGTAATTCAGCCAAATTATCTTCGATAAATTCTAATAATTCATTTAAATAAAATTCAATTTGCTCTAAAGCAAATTTACTTGCATTATTTATCTGAGTTCTAGAAGCTTGTTCAGAATTGTTCGTATTCATATTAACAAAACCAGATGGATTAAAAGGTAAACTATTTAATAAATTATAGTATATTAACCAACTGGCCCATGGTTCCATTTTAGCAATAAATTGATCTATTATAACAATTTCATCATCTTTTAAGTTACATAATAGATCAAAACAAGTTTGACCTAATAGTGAACGAATATCTTTCTGATGAACAGTATTAATACCCATTACTACGCTTACGTTTGTTTCTTGCACAATCCCTTCGATAGGAACCCATTTTTTTACACAAGAAAAATTGAATAAATTACATTTGCAGCAGCTCATATAGGAAGGCGTTTTATTTATTTATTTCTATAATTTTAATAAATAATAAATATAATAAAGGAATAAAATGGATTTATACATAGGAAATCGTCATATAGATAAACAATTCACTACCGCTACTACTTATCCAGTAACTCCTGGTGATAATAAATATAATGCTGTAGCAAATTTACCATATATTTATTGGGGTAGCAATAACTTATTTCCAAATAGGGCTTTAGAAACAGCAAGATTAAATTCTATAGTACATAGAGTTAAAGATAAATTAGCTAATGATATTGGAAAGTTTAGAATAAAAGGTACCGAAAAAGAGGTAGAAAAAACTAAACTAATATTTAAAAAAATAGGATTATATGAAATATTAGATCAACTTCTAACTGATATGGCTTGGTTTAATGGTTTTTCCGTTCAAACTGTTGTTAAAAATGGTTTAATTGAAGCACTTTATTATCAATCTTTTTCTAATGTTAGATCGGGTATTTTACCAGTAGATTTACCTAAAGATTATTTTATTGCAAATGATTGGAGTGTTATCGATATTACAGGTAGAGTTAAAGTATATAATGTTGTTCAACCAGAGTTAGCAGATGCATATAAACCTAAACGTTTAATTTCGTATAAGTACATATATGAAAAAACTAAAGAAGAAAGAATAAAAGCACCAAAAAGTAAATCTAATACGTTATTTTCAAACGTTATAGGAAATTATAAATTTGAAAATATTGAAAATAATGAAAATTATGCTCAAATAGTTAAAACTATAGAAACAGAATTAGACGTACTATTATGGTATGATTATAAACCAACTAATATTCAATTTTATTATCCTATTTTAGATGTAGAATCTGTTTTAACAGAGATTGAATTAATTGAATCTATTGCTGTATTTTATAAAAATAGTATGCAAAATGGTGCATTTAGTTCAGGGATTTACATGTATCCTAAAAAACAAAATCCTGATAGAGATAAAGAATTAAGAGAGCAAAAAGAAATTGTTGATAATATAATGATAACTTCAACTGGACCTGAAAATGCAGGAAAACCGGTTGTAATATTTTATGATAATTTTGGTGATGAAAAATTTGTTCCTAGTTTCTTAAGTGCTCCTGAAGGTAAAAATGATACTAAATGGTTAAGTGTATTACAAATCGTTGAAACACAAATTTTTGCTGCAGTAGGAGTTGTAACACCAGAATTATTTGGTTTTTCTAAAGCTTCTGGGTTTACTTCACAAGCTGAAACTCTTAAAATAGCAGATAAATTATTTTATGAACATCAAGTTTTACCTCGCCAAAAATGGTTCGTAGAAAATTTCTTAAATAAGATTATAGAAAATTATGGTTTAAATATAGAAATTGATTACGAACGATACGAAGAATTACCATTAACATTAGATATGGTTTCTGCTGGAGTTATAACCGTTGACGAATGGCGTGAATATAATGGCTTAAATCCTTTAAATACACAAACTAATGGCTAATTTACCAGTTAATCAATATATTATCCAAGATAAAGATACGTTCGCCTCAATAGCGAACTTATCTACAGGAAAAGTTACTTCAGTAGCTAAAGATACAGCTAATGCGGTAGCTAATGGTGATAATATCGATATTGTAATAACTGCTACGTTAGATGTTATATTAAGTATTCGGTATCAAAATTTATTATCTCCAGATAGTGATGATATTGCTGACGCTATAACTATTCTTTACCCATATTTTAATACTACGCCGCCACCTCCAATATGTGCGTGTGTTCAAGATGGAACTATACCTA
>Ga0307376_10006265_pt1 | contig 10559 bp, 17 predicted proteins | sample TR2MG_FD_202536 | JGI IMG/M metagenome (GOLD analysis project Ga0307376, IMG submission 202536) | Soil microbial communities from Risofladan, Vaasa, Finland - TR-2 | ecosystem: Environmental > Terrestrial > Soil > Coastal area > Acid sulfate soil | place: Finland: Risofladan, Vaasa | collected...
AACTTGTCTTGTGTTAAAGGCTACAACAAAATCCCAGTCTTTGGATAAAAATGCTTTAAGGCAGTCTTCCTGAGGCGCTAACTTTCCATAACCTAAAAGTTCATTGCCCCATTCATCAAGAGTGCCGGGCTTATTCTGAGTGAAAACAAAAGCCTCCTGCACTTGCTTTAAGATTTGCATTACATCACGCATTCCGACATTAGCCCATTTATTGGCAACTATTCTGTATCTGCATGCTTTGGCAAAAATAAACCTGTGGTCGAAGCTTACATTATAGCCTACAATCCGGGTAAAGTTCTGAGCATCAAACCAGAACAGAAACTCTTTTAAAAGTGCTTCTTCGTCTTCATCTGCTAAAACTACGATTTCAGGATTTACTGCTGATAAATCCGCATAAGCAATAGAGAAAATATTGCCTTTATATGGCAGGACGTCTGTTGTTTCCAAGTTAATAAGCAGTTCTTTGACTAATGGAGCTCTTACAGGGCTCAAAGGCACGTAAACCAAGGTTTCTGGGTAAAGTGTTTCAAGAGGCAGTGTTTCTTCAAATTCAGGCTCGTAGGGACTTACAGCAGGCATTATAATCCAGCTCTCAGGCACAGCTACCGGCTGCATTTCAATAGTTACGGTTTGTTCTGTTTCATTTGTCATAGTGGCAAAACCTCTGTGATTATTTCCACAACTCCTTGTTTATATCCTTTTTTTCTTAGTGTTAAAATGTATCTGCTTTCAGGGAGCAAATAAATTGACATTGGAGTATAGCCTTCCTGCGAAACGCCGTCAACTAAAAGCTGCGCATAAAGCACTTGCTCTGTTACAGCATCAATAGCTTTTATTGTGTATTTCCAAGCATTATAAACCGGCGGAACGTAAGGCTCTGTTGGTTCTAAAGGAACTGTAACAGGGATTTCCGGGATTCCCGGTATTTCTGGAGGAACATAAGGCGGAACAACCGGAGGAACATAAGGCTCTTTTAAAGCAAGAGTTATGCTTAAAGTTTTAGAATCACCTTCATTAATCCAAAAAGTGGCCACATAATCCTTGTAGCCTTCTTTGTAAATTCTAATGCTGTATGTTCCGGGAGCAATTTCATAAGTCCCGGGGATTGTAATTTGAGGATAAGCCGCTATTTCGATATTTGTATCTGGCGGCGAAGTGCTTATTGTAATCTTTGTAATTTTAGGCACAGGAACTTCAACAGGCTGTAAGGTTATGCTTACACTTGTTGTCAGGTTTTCTTTCACTTCTGAGCTCCCGCTTTTGGAAGTGTAGCCATACAAAGAAACAACCCAAGAATAAAACCCAATAGGCAAAATCTGGCTGAATGTTCCTGTCGTCGGAATTTGTCCTGTTACTGAAACTTTAGCGTCTGCAGGAATTGGCGAAATTGTCAGAGTTCCTTTTTTCTCTGCAACTTCTTCCTCTAATTCTGTTTTAAATCTTTCAAAGTCTGCTTTATCAGCTTCAAGTTTTGCTTTCGCAGCTCCGTAGTAATCCCAAGCTGCCTCGATAATATTGACGAATGGAATTGCATAAAGTATTTTTTCCCAGAGTGTTCTTTCAAGCAAGTCCTCTTTAAACTGAATTAATTTAGCATAAAGCACGACATCTTTATTCTGTCTTGCTGTCATAATTGCGAAATCGATTGTCTGCAAAGCTTCTTCCCTTAAAAAGTTAGAGAAAGGATAAGAGCCGATTATTGTGATTATTGTTCCGACAATTCCGGCAACAGCGACGACAACAGCTAAAATCGGAATAGGGTTATTTTCTGTGACTGCCATTTGCTTTAAAATGCTTATGACCTGAGCTGTGTTTTTATTATAAAGCGCAGTATCAAGCTGCAAATAAAGCTCTCGTCCTTTTGTCTTTAATTCTGCCGGCGGAGTTGGAAGGACTTTATAGCCTGCTCCGACGAGAGAAACATCAATGCCCCTGACGATTTGAAGAATTTGGGCAAATGTTGGTATCTTTAAATTTGCAATAATCCAAGCAACTATTTTCTTAGCGTCTGCAACGCTATAATATAATTTTGTCCAAAAACTTTCTGTCTGTTCTTCAGCCGGCGGAGCAATAGCTGTAAGTTCAAAATCAACAGTTAGAGTTCCTGTTTCCGGAGCAGTAATATTTTTAGTCTGTGTTTCGTATCCTGAGAGCTCTGCTTTAATCGGGCCCGAAATCGGAATCCAGCCAGTTAAAGAATAAAACCCGCTTGTATTTGTCGTCGTTGATGTATTTGAAAATGTAACTTTAGCAAAAGGCAAAGGAAATGAAGGAAACAAAGGAGTTGCTTTAGCTCTTACTGTTCCTGATATTACCGGAGTAATAACTACAACAGCCTTAATTGTCCAGCCTTCATCTGTCGACGGAACATAATTTAAAATTGTAGTATAAATTGCAGTTGCATATAAAGGAAATCTTGTTTTCCAGTAACTATACCAGTCGTTTCTGGCTGTTAACTTGCTTGTTCTTGCCCGACCTGCTGTCCATATTTCACTAAAATGCTGAATAATGTCCTCAGGAGTTCCCATATCATTTAAATTATGTGTCAGTGCGTCTGCATCAGAAATATTATAAGCAGCTTTTATGTCGATTAATTCTTTATCCTTTATTTTGCTCGGGAGCTTGTAAACAACTCCGCCCTCGTCCCAGTCTGCAATATTGAAAGAAGTGCCGTATAATTCAATTCTTCTTTTTATTGGAATTGGCACAAATTCTTCTATGTAAGTAATTTCTGCTGCTGAATACTCTCTGTAAAAAGCTATTTTTGACATGTTGTTATCAAATATTTATTTTCCTGTTTCTTCAAGAGCTTCGGCTTTTTCCTTAACAACGGCTTCGCCGCCGACAGTTTCCTTTTCCTCTTTTTCAGGTTCAGTTATTTCGTCTTCCATTAGAAAAGCAAGCGAGCCCTGTTTAAATAATTTGGCTTTTTTGAGAAATGCCCTAAACTTTAAACGTGTTAATAAAAATTTGTATATTAGAAGTAGGTTTGTTATTTGTAAAAGGTTGGTTAATTATTTGTTAAAAGTTGATTGTTTATTTATTATAAGTTTGTTGTTTATATGTTAGAAGTTTGTTAGTTGTATAGTTAGAGATTGTTGTTTATATTACTAAATTTTGTGGTTTCTTATGCACGCAGAACAAGTCTTAGCAAGTAGAACAAGTCATTTATTACTTTATATTTTGTTCCCTTCCCCTTCCGGGCGGAAAGGTCACCGCCCGGCTTTCCCCTTCCGCACATAACGAAGTAATGTGCGGAAACCGCTCCGCACGCGAGCACGTGCGACCGCGAGGGGAAATAACGAACTGAACGAGCCGAACACTTGCAGGCGAAGTGAACCGAGCGGATATCTGAGCAAGAGGAGGTGACGAAGTCGGAGGTGAATTGCTCTGAAGCAGCGAGGGGAGTTCGTGCGAACGGCTTAGAGCGATATATCAGGATAGATGCGAAGATAGATAGAGATAGATAGAGAGAGAGGTGAGGCTTAAAAATACGTTTACGTCCTAAACGTTATAACGAAACATTTAAAAACACGTTATAACTTAATTGCTTATGATATGGGAAACAACTTTACCCTGGAACAAGATAAATACAACTTCAAAATATGGAATTTCTAAAACTGCTAACCCTGTTCGAATTCCGACAAAAGTCTTAAGAGAAATTATCGGAAAAGAAGTTAAACTTACAATTAGCGAAGTAGACGACAGAATGCACTTCAAAATTGAATATTAATTTATTGCGATAGCAAAAAAAAAGAAGAGGGGCGTTAAGCCCCATTTAAATAAATTTACTTACAGAAACCACGCCGTATTTAGGTCTTGGGTCGTCATCAGAAGGACGAGAATAAACACCGCAAGAACACTGCCATAACTTTCTTTTTCTGTTCCAATGAAAGCCTAAAGCTTTTATGTTATTTCTGACTGCTTCGCTCGGGATAGAATCGAACTCTAACCAGAGCCAGTCGCCAACAGCATATAATCCTTTTAAGATTTCAGGATTACTTGCTGTTATTTTAGTAATAACTTCTTTCATTTCTTCAGAAATTTCAGAGTCTTTCATTCTAAAACTTTATAGGTAACAATGCAGTTCAACTTTGTAAAGCTTGCATCAGTGAAAATCTGCCAAGCAATTACAAACTTGTCTTTAGCAAAATCATTCATTTGCTTGCACAGCTCAATAAAGCTGTCTGCAAAGATATAGAAAGCTTTGCTTCGCCAGTGAGAATTACTTTCCATTTTCACAGCTCGAAGCTTTTCCCTTCTTTTTGGCTTCATCAACAATTTGGAGCAAAGTTTGAATTATAACAGGACATAATTGACCATGCTTTTGCTGTTCAATTATTGCCGCTGCAACAATTCCAATGTCACTTATTTTAGTTCTGTCTATCATTTTCCATTAGCTCACTAACAAATTCGTGTGCTGCTTCTTCTTGCTTGTTTAAGCAATTAAAACACCAGACATTCTGTTTGCCTGTCTTAATTGAAAAATAACGAGCAATATCTTCTTTAGAGCCACATTCTTTGCACTTTAAATGAGCTCTTGCTTTGTTCCCCATAAACTTCTTTCTAAGCTTTATAGAACTAAGCAAATAGGAAATCAACAAAGAAGCGTCATAACTTGTTTTCACTTGCTCGAACTTAAGTATCATTAACATCTCAAATTCTTTTTTCTTTATTACACTGCTTTGAAGCAACTGTGTAATAAGTTTATGCTGAGCAAAAGTAGTTTCTTTGACTTCAGTTTCTTTTTCTAAGATTACCATTTTTGAGCACCTCCTTTCATTTGATAAATTTGATAAGAAAGAGAAGCGAGCTCTTTTCTAAGCTCAACTTCTTGTAATAAAGAAACATCTGGAAAAGTCAGAAACCATTCAATTTCTGTTTTCCTTAGCGAAAGATTTAATTTGTTTTTCATAACTGGAACGGAGTGTAAAGGAACGGCTTTTATGTTTTGCCGAGCCGAGCGGAACCTCATGGCTCGGGAATGCTCGCCAGAGCACAAAACTTAAATGCCTAGTTCCGTGTTATGTAAGAAAAACAAATTTATCTGAGCAGAAAACAGACGAAAGGAAACATCTGACTTTTCATGTATACTTGAAAATGCTATATTAGAAACTATATGTTAAAATACAATAAACATTTAATAATCTAAAGAAGAATCTTATATTTATTGAGAGTGTAAACACACTTCCAGCTTTCATAATTTACACAAGGGGTTGAAATCCTAATTATGAAAGAAACTAAATTGAGGATTGAGAAGGCTGGCTTCCTCTGTTGTAATGTTATAAGATAGTCTGTCGACGAACAGTAAGCAAACTAACTAAGCCAACAATTAATGTTACTTCCCAAAACAATATATATAATTTTCAGAATTGTAAAGGAGAGGTTGTTTTTATGCTGTAAAATTGGTTCTAAAGTGCAGCCTCAGGACGTTGGGACGTAGCAATAAAAGCGCTGCAAGAATAAGAATTAAAGAGTATAAGGGCGGCGAGTTAGACGCCCGGCAGAAACTTATATTTTCTTTTTACCGAAAAGTATATAAACACATATAAATATAAATATATATGGATAAAAGAAGTCGATATAATAAAATGCAGAATGTCTTAAAGCATTTCAAAAAAGGTCAGAAATTCCGGGCAGGAATTCTAAAAAGATTAATTATGATAGAAGTCGGAGCATCAGAGAATCTTATAAGTGAATGCATGCGAATGATGTTGGATTTTGGATTAATAAGGGAAGTTGATAATATGGTTTTTGAAGTCGTTGGTGAGCAAACAAAAGCAGAATTAGAGAAGGAAGTCGACGGGCTTCTTAATTTTAATTACAATTCCCCTGATGAAAAAGAGGTAATTAACCATGAAAAAATATAAATATATTTTGCCGTCGATAACAGTTGAAGCTGAAACCGAAGCCGAAGCTGAGCTTAAAGTCCTGGAAAGACTGGCTGAAGTTCATATCGGTATGTTTGAGGCGGAAATATGATGCTCTCAAAACTAAATGGCTATATGCTAAAAAGGCGCCGATACTGCTTTTTTATTCTGTCATTTGGGGCTAATGATATTCAATGTTTGCCTTTTCTTGAATTGAGGTCCTTGTTTTGAGGTGATAGAATGATAAAATATCCAGATAAAACCCCGCGAAGAATTCAGCGCAAAATTAGAAAAACTATAAGAGTCTGGCAGGCAGAAATCTTGTCAATTACATTGGGTTTTTTTAATCAGATGAATAAAATTTTAGATGACTATAAGGGAGGTTCGAAATGAACGGACAAGCGCCACAGCGTCGCGAGTGGAAAGAGCTTATTGAGGAAATTGTGATTTCAATTCATAACACCGAGATACAGCTCGCACTCTTGAAAGCACAGCTTAAAGAGGCTCTGACGCATGAAAAAGGCGTTTAATCATACTCATTGAGCAAAGTTTGTTAACTGCTTTCTTTGCCTAATCGAGCAGGCGGGCTTAATCGCCTACATTTGGCGGTTTGCCTGCCTAACTTTCATAAACTAAATTAACACTGGAGGAAAAAAAACATGGTAATAATTGAAGACAAATACTTGACTGCTCAAACACTTGAAGAACTTAAAGACAAATCTTTTACTTTTGCTAATCCCGGCGCAATGGAACAAATGTCACAAGCCGACGGAAAGACAAAGCCAAAGCTTGTTATTGGGATTAAGCTCAGCAATGAAAAACTTACTGACTGGATTCCGAATAACACTTGTCTAAAAGTTCTCAGGAAGAAATACGGAAACGACACTAACTTATGGACTGGAAAGAAAGCTGTTTTTGAAGTCGTTAAGCAGAATGTAAGAGGCGAACTAAAAGACGTAATCTTTGTTCAGAAGTGAGAGCAAGATGCCAAAGTTAAAAACTAAATATCGTTGTTTAAGATGCAAGATAGTTTTTACAGATGATAGTCTTGCTTTTTACTTTTCGGGAAAGCCGCACTGCCCTTTTTGCTTTAGCAGAAATTTAGACATTGTCAGAACTTATTTTTAAATTATTTTTATTTATTCTTTTGGCTGCCAGAATTCATACTTGATGCCTTTTTGTGAGCAGAGCTCTACAATTTCCAAATCCATATAATTTGTTAAAAGTATTAATTCAATAGGATAATTCCAGAATGCTGAAAATTCAGGTGTCCTGCCAAAAAGCATTTTATAATGCTCGAGCTGACCGATTGCTCCTGCAGTCGGCCTTAATTTAGCCTCGACAATATGGACTATTCCGTCCTCAATAAAAATTAAGTCAGCCCAACGAAGAATTACCATATATGCTCTTGCCAATTCTTTGTCCGGGACAATTCCCAGTCTAACCCGACGCCATTGTATAGAAGTCGGGTGAAATTGCCAGACCCATTTGTTTACTAATTCAGATTCTTTAAGCACCATGTTATTTTGTTATGGAAAACGTGACAAACTTCTTAAAAGTTTCTCTTTCCACTTTTCATAAATAGGACCTTCTTTACTTCTGATTTGACATCTCGCAAGTTTGCATTTTTCGCAAACGCAATTAATACAAAGTCCATTACGGGAGACATAATAACTTTTTTTATGACAGATTTTACAAATCTCTAAGTCTCTCTTTTTCTTAACTTGTCTCATGTTGTCTTTCAGTCCCTACTCTTTGTTTAATAATTATAATACCTCGTTATTTATATATTTTTACTTATCAAAAGGTAGTCTCTGTTAAGTAGCGAAAACTATATAAACTTACTCGTATGATATTTTAGCATGGTTAAAATAAAATCAGCATCAGAGATTGACAAGAAATACAAAGATGCGATTTCTAGAGTGCCTGCAAATTACAAAGCCGGAGTGATGGCTACAACTAACTGGCAGGAAAGAGCTAGTAGTTCTGAAGCCGAAGACCTTTGGAAAGCTAAGATTGCAGAAGCTGCTGCCGCTAACAGAAGACAGAAAGCAGTGAGCCAAATTTCCAATTCCGAATGGCAGTCGAAAGCTGCTAATGTCGGAGCTGCGAGAATCGGCTCGGGAATGACTGCCGGAGCAGACAAGCGAACTAGAAATTTCGAGCCTTACAGAAACGCGATTGAAGGAACAAGCCTTCCTGCAAGAACTGCTGACCCGATGGCAAACATCGACAACAGAGTTAAGGGCATCGTCAAATCTTTAGTAGATACTAAAAGGTCAATCAAAGGATAGTTAGATTAAACTTCAAAATACTATGGCAGAAAACGATACTCAAACTAACGAAGAAGAAACTAAAACAGGTACCCGAAATTGGGACGACCCGGTGAAAACAAAATGAAATACAGAATGATTGAATTGCAAAGAACCAGAGCCGAAACTACAAATACAACAAGGACAATCGATTTAGATATCGCGACTCCTATTTCTCGAATTGTTATAAGAATGAAGGGGACAAATACAACTTCAACACCTGTTGGTCACCCTGCAAGAATGATTTCAAGGATTGAACTTGTCGACGGAAGTGATGTTATTTATTCTTTAACTGGTGTTGAGGCAGAAGCTCTTAATTTTATAGAGAATTCTGAACTGCCTTATAACTGCTGTGAATATGAATTGCCTATTGAAGTTTGCACAACTGCTCAGCTTAATTTTGGCAGGGAATTATGGGACAGAGAATTTGCTCTTGACCCAAAAAGATTTACTAATTTACAATTAAAAGTTACAAATGCTGTCGGCTCTGGCGGTTCAACTGCCGGAACATGCACTCTTGCAATTTTTGCTTATGTTTTCGAGGATAGTCCTCCAATGCCAAGAGGATTTTTAATGGCTAAGGAATTGAAAAGCTATACCGTCGTTAATGCTCAACATGAATACACAGAGCTTCCAAAGGATTATCCTTTTAGGTTTGTGATTCTTCAGAGTTATGATACAAATATGCCTCCAAACACTATTTTTGGAAACCTGAAATTTACAATCGACACTGATAGAAAAATCATACTTAATGACATTTCAATGACAGAATATTTGAAAGCTCATATTCCAATGGATAAAGTCGAGGAAGAATTTGGCGGTTTAGGCACAGCTGCATTATTGCCGTATTACTTGGCTTCAACTTATAATAATTATGGCGTAGCTGTTGGAAGAAGCGCTAACAGTGCAGCTTTATTTGTGGCTCAGCCAGCAGGTCAAACAATGGCTGTTTTAGGAAATGTTGGAGTATCTTTTGCTTGTATGGCAGTTGGATATTGTGCTTTTGGTGCGATGAATTTAGTTCAGGCAGACAAAATGGACCCTACATCATGGCTTGACCCACGAGGAACAATGAGCGTTAAGTTAGACATTACCGGCGGTGGCGCTGGAACAGCTTACATTATTGCTCAACAGGCAAGGACTTATTCATAGTAAAATATTAATTAAATTAAAATGGCGGAAACAATCCCTCCTAATATCAGCGTCGAGATAAACGCTATTTTTCTATAAACAAGATGACATTAGAATTAACTCCGGGCGGAATTCCCAAAGAAGGCAGCAGTGAATTAATGGGCGGCTTGCCTAAAAGAGGTTTTCTTAGAGATTCTACACAACTTTGGAACGAAAGAACCGGCAAATATGAGCCAGCTTGGGAGCACAGATTTAATAAAAGATATTTATTTACTTTCAAAGATAATTATAAAATAACAACTGCCGCTACTTATGTAACTGATAGTTTTTATTGCGCTCCTTACAGGAATGCTTTAATATTTTTGAATGTGAAGTATGAAGTTACAAATGTCCAGACTTTTCGTGTTCAGGTTGAATTCTCTGAAGATAATATTAATTTTTATCCTTGCTGGCTGAATTGGTGGGGTTATGACCAGATTGTCGCTGCAATGATGCCTCATAAAGATTGCATGCCTGTTCCAATTTTGGCACCTTACATAAGAATTAAATTTACTGCTGTTGCAACTGAACAAGGCAAGGAATTATATTTTACTTGCTTCGGCATTTTCAATGGAGTGTAATAAAAGATGAAATATAAAATCCCACAAAGCGAGATTAATGAAGTGAACAAAAATCAGGTTTTAGGCATTATTAGATATTACTCTTTTAAGGACGGCGGAATTGATTTAGATAAAGTTAATCCTCAAACTCTTATTCAAATGCACGGGCTTGACATAAGCTTGGCTGAGGCGAAAGTATTTGTTCAGCAGTTGATTTCTGAAGGAAAAATAGAGCAGGTGATTTAAGATGGTTTTTGTAAGAAGCTTTGCTATCGGAGCGATTGATACAATTCCTCGAGGAATTACAACTGACGGAAAATATTTGTGGTGGATTGGTAGGACAAATGCCATAATTGTTCAAATGGATAAAGCCGGAAATTTAATCAGGACTATTGCTATCGGAGCGATTGATACAATTCCTCAAGGAATTACAACTGACGGAAAATATTTGTGGTGGATTGGAGCTACAAATAAAATTATAGTTCAAATGGATAAAGCCGGAAATTTAATCAGGACTATTGCTATCGGAGCGATTGATACTGACCCTCAAGGAATTACAACTGACGGAAAATATTTGTGGTGGATTGGAGCTACAAATAAAATTATAGTTCAAATGGATAAAGCCGGAAATTTAATCAGGACTATTG
>Ga0307376_10006266_pt1 | contig 10559 bp, 15 predicted proteins | sample TR2MG_FD_202536 | JGI IMG/M metagenome (GOLD analysis project Ga0307376, IMG submission 202536) | Soil microbial communities from Risofladan, Vaasa, Finland - TR-2 | ecosystem: Environmental > Terrestrial > Soil > Coastal area > Acid sulfate soil | place: Finland: Risofladan, Vaasa | collected...
TTGCATTTCTATTTATTTCTTTTCTATAGGGGCTTGTGATGGCGAATTTGAGGTTAATAATCCATGTATCTATCTCTTGTGGGAGGGATGGCATAAATGGAATTTGTTGTTGTTTCCAATATTTAGCATTCCATTCGGTGTGTTTTTTGAGACAGGCTTCGTCTTTTTTGCCCCAGTCTAAAGTATAGATCCTGGTGTCTTTATGCTTTGAGTCTGTAAAGACGATGTTGGGGAAATATAGTGGGTGGGTGTAACTTAACATGACTACCTCCTTAGGTAATTAAAATTGAATCAGGCCTATTCCCAATTCGTTCCTATTATACAGAGTTGCCGGTTTTTTAGCAACATCTTTATAAATTATTTGAAAGGAGAGTCTACGCTTGGTCTTTGTGGCTGAAGGGGACTGTTAAAGGTCAAGATATGTAGCCACAATGGTTTCCCAAAAAGTATCTTCAACCTTTCTCTAAATGTAAATTGCCAGCAAGAGACAACTTCGCCCTTTTCAGTTGTATGAGTTGGCAAAGGAAGATATTCTGGTTGCTTCTCTGCCCATGTTCTATTTTGTTCTTTGAATGGTATTGGTTTCATTTTTCTCCTTCCATCCTTAGTTCAGATATACCATATGGGTTTACAATAAGCATTCCTACTTCTTCAACATAATAGTTTCTGTCTATCCCCATTAAAGTTCTGGAAGTGCCTCTAGTTCGGTTTGAGACATAAGAACTGTTTTTACTTCAAAGTGTTCGCCCTCATCGTCTTTAAACGCCTTGCACCATTCGTCAACGGCAGATAAAACGGCTTCTTTTGAATCCACGATAGTCCATGAGCATCCGTCAACAAGTTCAGGACTTAGTTTAAACATTATTTTCTTTTCGTTCTTGTCCATTATCGTTCTCCTTTACAAATCCTCTTTCTCTGAGTCGTTTTTGTTTTGCTTTGTCGTCTTGAATTATTTTTTCAACATCTTTGTCTATTATCACAGAGAGGCTAATGAAAAGGGCTTCAGTTATAAACAAAATAACCCACACTTGAGTAGCGCAAATGGCCATAATAATGATGGTCTGTATCCACATGAGTGGTTCTTCCATATCAAACAATTCCATTCTTTCTTCAAAATTATCTTCATTATCTTCAAGCAATCTCTTTCTTAATAGATCGTTGAACAAACCTGGAAAACCAAATCTAGATGCCATTCCAATAACCATTATGAACAAGAATCCAATTGAGAAGAGTCCTAAAAAGACGTATGGGATAAAATCAAATAGGGTCAATAATATAAAAGAGAGGAAGGCTATTCTATGGAGAGTGTGTTTAAAAAATTCATTTTTCTGGTATTTCGTCAATTTTGAATATCGAAGTAATTTCATGCGACTATTATACAGAATTACTGACGTTTTTTGCGCTCTAAATATTCCATCGTTTTCTTTTTGTCGTATTCTTTGCAGGGAGGACACATGCCATCTGATATTCCTATTGGTTCAGTTGGGTCCGTATAATTAATAGACATTTCATATTGTTTTAGTTCTTCTGGATCCATTTCTTCAGGGGATTTCCAATTAGAAGGTACCAAATGGCTTTCTCTCGTATAAAGTCCCGACGGATCGGTTAGGAATTTTTTGCAATACATACATCGAACATAAGTAGCTTTTTCTTCGGACGGATCTTTATCAGCTAATTTTGATGTTTTATACCAGTTCATATTAAAATTCTGTTTGCAAATCCCATGGTCCCCAATGCTCATATTCCAAAACCTTTTTTCTAAATTCTTCTGGCTTATACTTGAACACTTTACTTTCGTCTATATTTCCAAGTGCATAGTATAGAATTTTTGACATTCTGATATCTTTACCCCCTGCTGTATCAATTACAGTATCTCCATCTTCAATCCAGGCGTGTCCATATTTAATACCTGCAATTGGTCCTAGTCCTGTTACTTCACCGTGTACCAATATGAGATTGTCATTTTTCATGGGGAATAAGGCATTGTCCATCATATATTTACCGGCCGCCATATAGCAATCACCACCTTTACATTTAGAAGGAATGTCTACCTGAGATGTCTTATACCAGTTCATAATTCTTTTTCAAATTTGTCTATTGAGATAGAGGGTATTAGTTTAGTCTTTATCCATGGATTTCTGAATTTATTTCTTGCATAATCTTGTAATTTATCCGGGTTAGGCCAATCTGTCTCTGCCTCAAAGGTCAAAACATCGTCGCTATTTTGTTCTACTTTAGCTCGTTCAATAATTTCATATGCTTCTTCGTTTGATAAATATTTTGAGGAGAAAAGCCACTTTATGAATTGTATGGTACCGGAGGGAGAATCTTTGGTCGGCAGCGTGAATGAGAACAAAGACATGGTCTCTTTAGATAATTTATACCAATTCATACATAGATAGTTCAAGATAAAGCAAAAAAATCCTATAAGATTATCTCAATAGGTGGATTTTTGGAGGGATTTTAACTTAGAGATACTGTAATTCAATTATTGCCTTTTGCAAAAATCGCATATTTGAGTTGCAAAAGCACTTTCTCCAGAGTGTCCCTTTGATTTTGAGGCATCTACAATAGCTTGTTCTTCTGGATCCATTTGATAGTAAAATTTCCAGTTAAATGGATCGGATTTCTTGCCACTGTTGCTCGTTGCCCATCTTCCGCAACTAGTACAAACAACGAAAACATCTCTAGCTTCATTATCTGGTTCAATATCAATAACCTTAGATTTTTTATACCAGTCTTTCATGTGTACCTTATTTTTAATTAAAATTACAATTCCTTTTCAAAATCTTCTATGCCAATATTAGGAGAGTTGAGGCCTTCTTCTATTTCTTCAATATATTCTTCTATCTTTTTGTTGATTTCTCTGGAATTTAAAAGCTTGACATATCCCATAAAATCCAGATTCATTTCACCTGTTAAAGATCTTGCTAAAAAGTTGTCAGCCCAAAAAGCAAAGGTGCGAGATGAAACAAGCCCCTTAATCTCGTCTATAATTACTTTTATCTTTATTCGTCCATCTTTCGTTTGTTTTGGGAGAACACAGATTTCAATTTTACTGAGACAAGGTATCCATTCTTGTCTCTTCACAGAAAAAGATCCAATCCATCTTGTTACTTTAGGTTCTATTGGAAGCACGTAACACGTTTCTTTGCTGTCTTCTTGTGCAGTTTTAATTGGTTTCTTATTTGAAAGATATTGTTCGATGTCTTCTAACTGTATTGATTCCATTTGTTCATATTCAATTGTCTTTTTTATTTCCTTGACTAGTTCTCCTGGATTTAGAAGCCAAACATTAGTATTGAGAAGCCATTTATCATTTAGTTCTTTTTCTCTACCACCGTTATAGTTACAAAAAGAACTGGATGTAACAGTGAAATTAATAACATCCTTTAAATAAAAATTTATTATTGCGTATGCCGGATCTGCCGGATTCGGATGTAGGGTTATCCAGATGTCTTCTCTGTGCTTTTTCCCATTTTTATCTATATATTCTATTTGTGCTTTGGCATTTTCAATTACGATGAATTTTCCTTGTGCCTTTTTATACCAAGATTTATTTGAAAGATATTTGTCAAGGTCTTTTAATTTGACTATTTCTACCCATTCGTCATTTATTATTCTGTCAACCTCTTTAAGTATTTGTGTGGCATTTTCCAAATACACTTCGGACACTCCACCGAGTCTCCCTTCGTTTTCTTTAACCATTTCTCTGAAGTCTTCTAGGGGCATCACTATATTATCAACTACTCTAGAAAGAGAGTTTAATGTAACATTAGGTTCAATATTAGGATCATAAGTTGGCCACAATCGGACAGTAGCCTCACCTCTTACTTTGGCTTTTCCGAAACGATCTTTATATGAAAAAACAGGAGCTATATCAAGAGGAAAGACCCTATCACAAAATTGTTCTTCTTGAGATATTTTAAATATCTTCATTATTTATATTTTTCTTATTATAATACTCAAAATCCTGTATAATATGTCCATCCTAGCGTGAGGATTCGGCTTTAAAGAGTTCGAATGAGACGAGGAGGATATGTTATGAAAGCACCAAAAAATGAGAAGTGTAAACCTAAACCTAAACCTAAACCTAAACCATGTAGCGGACTCGAAGCTCCTGAATTGGACGAACTTCAAAAACTCAATATGGAGTTGGGCAATCAAGAATTAGCAGCTCGAGTTGAATTGAGAAAACTTGAGATTCTTAGTTCTCGCATTGAACATGCCAGACGAAACGTTGAAATTCTTTATCGCAACTATACGTCTGGCGATGACAGCAAATATGAACGCGAAAGCGACGAACATTACAAAGAAAGAATGGAACTGCGGAAACTATTGGCCGAAGGAGTCAAGGTTAATCTGGAGATACTGAAAGAAACAGAAAAAATAAAATAAGCTATTCCTCACGCTAGGCTTATATTTCTTCTTCTATTTCTGATGGAGTAAGGGGTTCCCCAAATTCTTGCAATATTTTTTCTTCTAAATATTCTTTTATTACCATGGCTAAAATATGACGTTGTTCCGGAGTGTCTGGGATGTCACATTCATCATAGTAGTTATCTTCTTCTTTTATCCTGCGAACGTTATAATGTCCACCCTTAGTCCTAAAATCATAAAGGAGATCGTGCTCAATGTCATCTGGGGCCAATATAGATATGTCGATAGGAATGTCATATAAAATAATTATAAAATCAGGAAAAATATATTTTTTTCCCTGTAGCTCTTCGTGCCATCCAAGTTCGTGAGAGTATACTTTCCACGTGTGAGGTTTAATTTCAGTTGCTATATCTGCAAACTCTTGGTCATAAGCATCGATTTGTGCTTTTTTGTACCAAGATTTGTTACAAAGTTCTTTTTCAAATTCTTCTATTGGCACCCACTCTGTACCAAGATCAATAATTTCATTCATAATTTCTTCTTGATTCAAAAGTTGTACTGAGAGAAAAGGATCTATGAGTTTATATTCGCCATTAATCTTTTCGATAGTGGCATATCTTCTTGGTATTGGAATAGGATCTTTATCACACTCAAACATAAGTTGAAAAGAGGTAACTCCCGGGGCACTTTCTCCAGTTCTCCTGATAGACATAACATGATCTATTATTTTGTCTTTTATGCGAATTTTTCCTGGTGTTTTAAGTTTCATTAATTGGAATGTTGCAAGGTCATCTATTTTGTTGGCTGTTTTGATTTGCTCATCATTACCACCCAAGAGATCATCGATGTCGTCTGGTGTTATTGGTTCTCCAAATTCTACGGCTAAATCATGTTCTTCTTTAAAAGAGTCTCTGATTTTTTTAATGTGCCCCACAACAAATGGCTGAAACTGATCTTGTCTCATTTTTATTCTTGTTACTTGGTCTGGTGGCCTTGTAATTTTCACAACAAAATATACCGTTGCGTAATTTCCATATCGACCACTTGCATCCGGCCTGAATACATTTTGAGAATATTGTCTTTCTACTTCTATTTCCTCAATTACATTCCCATGCTGATCCTTTACTTCTATTGCTTGTGCGTCTTCTGGGGGTGGTGGTGCATCTCCATAGGCTTGAGCAATTGTCGTCCTTGCTCTCGATGATAATTCTTTTTCTAAATCTGAAACGGGTATTGGCTTTCCGTACTCAGAAGTTTCGTCAATACTTTCGGACAAATATTTTGCTTCTTTTAGGAGTTCTTGTATGTTATCGCAAATCCACCCCATTCCATAATCAATATAAATTCCGTCAGACTTATGATCATTTAAAAGAGTATTGAGATACCATTGTCCAGGAGTGTCTTGAATATAAAATATCCATTTGCCCCCATCTTTATATAGCCACACGGTACTTTCAGATTGTTGTCGTCCGCCCAGACCATGATGTTTTGCTTTTGTTTCAAGGGAATGCCAACTTTCTTTTGGAGTTTCCTGCGCTGTTCTATATTGGTGTAAGTTGAAAGTACTCAGTTTCTTTACGTCTTCTGGCCATTCTGAATCTAAAACATTTTTAACGGTGAGATTTGAATCCCACTTGTCAATCATTTCTTGGATGACTTCTTTTGTAACTCCGTGTTTGTTTCTTTGTGCTAATTCTTCTGCATTAAATTTCCATGGGGTTTCAGGCTCTTGGAATTCTATTTGATATCCGTGTTTCAAGCCCATTTCGACATATGGTTTCGATTCCCACGCTTGGACGCTTGTATTGTCTATAACGATTGGAGAAATTCCTTTCTGCATTGCCTCCAAAGCATTCCTCTGATTCCATACATGGGCATCACCGATTTTTTCAGGGTCAAATTTATACCCTTCGTCTGTTTGAAAATAATTGTCAACAGATAGAATTATACCCCCAGTTCCAAGCTTTTCTGCAAGAGTGGACTTCCCTGAACCAGAAATTCCGCGCATGATATATAAAATCTTATTCATAATATAGTAAAATTTACTAATTTTTTACAGCAGTAAGCTTGTGGAAGCCCACTATTTATCTTATTATTATTCGGAAAAAATTGTCTTTCTCCCTCTATGAAAATATGAAGGACATTTATCTGAAATTGAGAATTAATCAGTCATGACAAGCTGGTACAAATTCTCTCAGCAAGAATATCCTTACTATGTTGCCGTTTATCGTGAGGGCAGACTGATGGGACAAGCTCCGATGGAAATTAGCATGGTACCTTCACTTAAAAGAAAATGGGATAGTGGAGGATTCGGGACGGGAACAAAATCTGAGGAATTCAGATCTTCGAGTATCAGAGATTTATTGACCCAAGTGAGAAATAGAAGAATAAGACCACCGTATGATAATGTTGAATTCTATATAGTAAGAGAACCCAATAGTTATCGAGAAGAAATTCAATATCAACGACTTTTGAGCATGATGAGAGAAGAAGACTAAACGATTTCTGCGAGAAGATCTGATTTGACATTTGCGATTGGTATCAAACAACAAATAGTATTCCACTTGTTGTTTGTTGATGTTATTGTTAATGAGTTGTTTTCATAAGTTTCGCTGACTTTCTTTCTTATTTTTTCTGAAACATATAGAAAATGTTTTACAACTCTTTGTTCTTCCCTACAATAAAACATATAAGAGAGAATATTTTCATCTTCCATCGGCTTTCCCATACCTAGTCCTGTTTTGGCCTTTATTTTATTTTTAGCAACATCATCTACTATCTGACATAAGTATTCATGAATGTCTTTTTGAAAAAACGGATGAATAGATCTTTGGTATTCAATTTTATTGTATATTTCTATATTCCTTTGGATGTGAGACGGATTAATTGTAGCAACTAATTCTATTGCTAAATTTTTTGTTGTTAGCTCAAAATTTTCCCCATCATTTTTTTTACAATGAGAATCCGTTTTGCATTCTATAAGTCTTGTTATCGGATTGTTTAAAAAATCATATTGCAGAATGCCGTCCAAATTTGAAAGATGGCAAGACATTACTTCAGCAAGTTTTACGTTCAACCACTCATCTTTTTCTAAACACTTATTTCTTATACGATCTAAATGTATTTTTGCATCTTCTCTTTTGAGGTCTTCTTCAAAATTTGTTGTCTCATTTGACATTTGTTATTATCACCTCATTAATTACCTTTCTGCCCTCGTTTTTTCCCGATACAAGTCTTCTTACTTTAATTTTCTCAATTCGAAAATCTTTTAATTTACCATAGATTTCATGGGTTGATTCACAATCAGAATTACTTGCAACAACTCGTACACCATCGGTAGATAATTTCTTCATCATTCTTCGTAATCGTTTTTGTTCTTCTGGACCAAAGCCCCCTTTAAGGTATGTGCTGAAGCTGGCTGTATTTGAAAGTGGGATGTATGGAGGATCTAAATATACGAGGTCTCCGGTTTTAGCTGTCCCGCATATCATTTCAAAATCGCCCGATAACAAAGTTGCTTTCTGTAGAATTTCTGACACTCTCCCGAATGTCTTCATGTTTGCTGAAGGACAGTTTCTTTGCCCAAATGGTATGTTGTAATTTCCTTTCTTGTCTTCTCTATACATCCCATTGAATCCGGTTTTATTGAGAAACCAGAACAAAGCGGCAGATTTTATTTTGCTGTACTTATGAGTAGTTATTGAATTGAAATCTTCCCTTCTCTCGTAATAATAAACTTCTTGTTCTTTTCTATTACAGCATTTTTCATAATCTTTAATGTACCCTTCTAACTTTCTGCAAAATTTATTTGGCTCATCTCTAACGACATTGTAAAAGTTTATGAGCTTTTTGTTCTTGTCCCCAATTATCATTTTATCAAAACCACAATGAAAGGCGATCGCTCCACTTCCCAAGAACGGCTCAAAATAAGAGTTCCCGCCATCAAGCATATCTTTATTGATATACTTTGGTATGATGACGGGAACGATTCTTTGCTTACCACCAACCCATTTTAAAATAGGTTTTGATACAGAGTTTTCACTTTCGTTTTGTACACTATCAAAGAAATCCATATGATTATTATACTCTCTAATGACATCGGTGGCTCATAGCCCGACGTCTTTAGTGTCGAGGAAGCTACTGTCAATTAACATTATACATAAAATACTCAAAAATAAAAGAAGGAATTTAATACTTTGTATAGAATAAAGGCAGTATGAACCATGCTAAGAAAAGTAAAATTAAAAAGACCGTTCCTTATAAACTAGACATTTCTGGACATGCCAAAATTGCCTCATTTTTAGGTTTGTAACAGGAACCGTATTTTCCTGTGAAAAATCGTTCCAAGATATTCCTAGCCGCATTTATATCTGCATTGTCAGTGTGACCACAACTCTGACACTGAAATACCTCTCCTGAACGATTCTTCCTATCGACATGACCACAGCATGGACAGGTCTGACTGGTATAGCAAGGAGACACAGAGCGAAACGAAACACGGTTCCATTCTGCCTGTTGTTCTAGTCTCATTAACCAGTATTTCCAATTCCATATACCGATAGAACGTCTAATATTTTTAGCCAATAGACGTTTGGCTTTAGACTTCTTGCCTAAATTTTTAAGTTTCTCAACAACTATTAAATCTGCTTCTTTAATGGTTTCTTTAGCTACTTCATCAATTCTTTGCTTTTTTGAGTAATTTTTACTATATTTCGATAAGGATGGAAATACTACAAAAATGAAAATGAGTAAATTTAACTTGCCATCGAAAGTTTCATTAGTTAAAAAGTAGTAAATTTAACCACTTTTCTCTTCAAGGATGAGTTAAATTTACTACTTTTTGCAATATCCGATTTTCATAAGTACTTCCAAACACGACTCTTACAACTATCGAATTTTTCCTTAAGATATCTTAGTGTATAAGATAGATCTGGTCCTTTTAAGATAACTAAGTATATTAATACATTTTGAACATTTTTAAGAAATCAAAAAAGGCACTTATATTGTTAAAGCTAAGTTACAAAATTGTTGATAGGGGTTGAGAGAAATCTATGGATGGAAATTTCTTTTTAAGGAAACTCATTTTACCGCTAGCACCAGTTTGATCGAATTTTGATATGGACTGTTGGATTGATGGTTGTCGTTGCCATCCGTACCTTTGTGGGAAGTTTATATAGTTCTCAAACTGTTTTCTTACAGCCTTTGGTACGTCTTCTTTGTTTTTAAGAAAAATGAAGTTGTTCCTATTTGAAGGCCTTGGAGAAACTTTATCGATTGGAAAACCATGAATTGTATCCCATCGTCTCATCGTTTGGTTTGTATATCTGAATGGTGTCTGTCCCGGTAATAAGCCTTCGTGTTGTATGATAGCGTTTACAAATTCATCCATGGAAACATTTTTGACGGGCATAGGTTGATTTGATCTTAACATTTGAGTGGCTTCTTCTACCATAATCGGATTTTTTAATGCTTCTTCTATTTGATCTTCGTCTACGTTTAATCTCTTAGACACTTCTTTTATTCCTAGCCCGCTAAACACAAGCACAATAGCTGTCAAGATTGTGGTTATTCTTTCTTTCATTCCTGCTTCTACATACAACTCACCTTCCAACAAAGAATATTTTTTGTACCAGTTCGTGTTAGACAGTAAATTCTCAAGGTCTATCAGATCATTACTGTCATCTTTTTCAGGTTTTATTCCGTAAAATCTGTCTACCACCTCTCTGTCATTTATGTTCATCAGAATTTTGTCAAAAAATTTTACGGGCAGTTCTAAAATTTTAGTTCTAAGAGATGGGTCATTGATGCAAAAACTAACGAATCTTTTTAATGGTTGGCCTAACGATACTGCATTAGGTAACTGAACTCTCTTAAGGGTTTCAATGATTCTTGGTGCTATATGCTTAGATTTTTGCATCAAAAAATCTATTATGTTTTCTCCATTGTATTTTGTGTCAAATAAATCGTAAATATTCACTTCACTCTTGTTAATTTTCTCTTCAATAATGTCCCATACCGAATGAACCATATGAGGGTTCTCTTTTACAAGTCCGAGTAGTTCAGGTACAGAAACCACAGACTGAAGACTGGACGCTAACTGAGCACCTTTTGATTTGTTTTCAGCTAAATTTTTTTGTAGAGCAGAATTTCCTGTGGAAGGTATGGATTTTAGAGATTCA
>Ga0307376_10006272_pt1 | contig 10552 bp, 2 predicted proteins | sample TR2MG_FD_202536 | JGI IMG/M metagenome (GOLD analysis project Ga0307376, IMG submission 202536) | Soil microbial communities from Risofladan, Vaasa, Finland - TR-2 | ecosystem: Environmental > Terrestrial > Soil > Coastal area > Acid sulfate soil | place: Finland: Risofladan, Vaasa | collected...
TTATGGTAAAAAAAATAAAATAATTACCTTACCTTAAAATTTCTTCATATAATTTTTCAATAAATCCCTCAAAATCGTCTTTAGTGTATTTAACGTTTAATAAAGGCATCAATAAGTTTGGAATTAGTTCTTCTTTTTCATAAACAGGGATTATTTTTATCAATCCTTTTTTCCTCATCTGAAACGCAGCCTGCCATTCATCTGCTACGGCTTTTGACTTTATAGCTTTTTGTGAACAGAAAAACACAAACACTTTACTCATTTGTAATGTTTTCTCCATATATACAACGATATTTTCTTGGCTATCTTCTTCCCAAAATAATACTTTATTGATTCTTGGATAAGACTCTAAACGCTTGGCTATTTCCTTGATTCTAAAGTAATCTGTGTCAAGGGTTGAATAACTTAAGAATATATTGAATCCTTTAGCGAAATAACTACTTATCGTATAGATAAAGAATGTATAATTACTCATTTCTTCAGGGGTAACCTTTCCGTCATAAAGATTTCTTTTGAACACTCTTAAACTTTCTAAATTTGTCTCAACAATAGTTTTATCTGTAAAAATATCCGAAAATATTGGTTCCCAATTTTTTGTATCTGTTATAATTGCGTTAAAATGAGTAAAATCAAGAAAATCTATCTTGTCCAAAGTCGCATCTAATTTTTTAGGTTGTATTGCATTAATTTTGTTATCTACAACTTGTTTGATATATTCTGGAATACCTTCTTCCCACCATATAGACTTAAAGTTATCTTTAAGCTTTGATTTAATAAAACTACGAATATTTATTTCAAAATTTCTAATATCATCTTTCGCAGATTTAATTAATCTTTTTGCCGCAGTTCTTCTTCTGAGTTTTGGTCTAAATATGATAAATAAACTGATTCCAGTAGAAATAGCTACTATAGCAAGAATTATTACAATTAGCCAAAACGGATCTGGGGGTAAATCCCCTGTAATTTGTAATTCTGTTTCTTTCGAATTGTTATCTTCCCCATCAGCTCTTAGAGAACCATCTTTTGAACTATAAGTCTCATTAATTAAATTAAGCGGATCCAAAATTAATTCCATTACTAGTCCACCGCTGGCTGTTACACCAGTAGTAATTTGGATAAGATCTTGGTATATTTGATCAACTTCTAGATCAATGGGGCTACCAATATTGGTGTATATAGTCTCATTTAATAATTCAATCCATATTATGATAATCACATTTTCCGCCCTCCAAATGCCATTATTTGTTATCGTAAAATTAAGCGTAAAAGGTTTTCCAATCTCAACTGCCTTTGCCTTAAAATCTAATATCTCTAAATTAGGCATCGGATACCACCATTTATCTAAAGGATCTGTCCACCATTGATTTGAAGGATCAGCTTCATTACCATCTAAAAAGGTATCCCCATCCGTATCATCATTATGGGGATCAGTACCCTCTAAATATTCATACAGATTTAAAAGTAAATCGCTATCGGCATCAGTTAAATTATCCAAGCCACTAAGAGGGTTGAATAGGTTAAAGACTTCCCAGCCATCGGGCATGTTATCAAGATCGGTATCATTATTATGAGGATCGGTCCCGTTGAGATATTCGTAGATATTTAGAAGAAAATCAGTATCAGTATCATTAAAAGCATCGTCGCTAAGGGGATCGAGTGAATTGAACACCTCCCACCCATCGGGCATATTATCAAAATCGCTATCAGGATTTTGAGGATCAGTTCCATTATGATATTCGTAGAGATTTAGAAGTAAATCAGTATCAGTATCATTAAAAGCATCGTCGCTAAGGGGATCGAGTGAATTGAACACCTCCCAGCCATCGGGAATATTATCAAAATCGCTATCAGGATTTTGAGGATCAGTTCCATTATGATATTCGTAGAGATTTAGAAGTAAATCAGTATCAGTATCATTAAAAGCATCGTCGCTAAGGGGATCGAGTGAATTGAACACCTCCCAGCCATCGGGCATATTGTCAAAATCGCTATCAGGATTTTGAGGATCAGTTCCATTATGATATTCGTAGAGATTTAGAAGTAAATCAAGATCAGTATCCACCATCGCGTCATTGAAGTTTGCATTTAATGAATTGGTAACTTCCCAAAGATCTGGCATATTATCAAAATCTGTATCAGACTCCCATGGATTTGTTGAATTTCGCCATTCCCAATAATCAGATAATCCATCGTAATCAGAATCGGAATTTGTGACATTTGTGCGATAATTATCATCTCCTAATACATATTCTTCGTAATTTATTAACCCTTCTCCATCAGTATCTTCATATGTTGGATACATTAAAGGTTTAGTGTCAAAAACACCAGCTGTTCCATTGACTAAAAATGATGAATCTCCAATACCATCGATTGGATTAAGATCAACTCCAGAATAATCATCCCAATAATTCCCCGCAAACCCATCATACCACCTATTATCAACTCCATTGTCTTCAACATTAATTCCATTATTAAGAAAATTATTTAAATAAAAGGTGTTATTATTATTTCCACTGCTTCCAAAAAACACTCCATATTGACTATTATTAGCTATGATATTTCTAAGAAAGGTATTGTTATTAGAATTACCACCAATGTGAATACCGATATTTTCACTATTTAATAGTTTATTTCCTATAATATTATTATGAGAACTATAATATAAAAGTAAAGCATCACCACCAAAAAAAGTTTCCATTTTATTATTATTTATAGTATTATTAATTAAAGTACTATAACTACAAGAATCCATCCTAATACTCTCCATATTATTATCAAAATAATTTCCTACAAGTGTTATATTTAAACAATTATATAAAAAAAATGCATAATCACTATCTGTAATAGTATTATTTGAGATGATAATATCATGGCTAAAAACTAAATATAAACCATAAGTAGTACAGTTCTTAATTGTCAATTCTGAAAATTTGCTATTATTACAATTATAAATCATAATTGCAGCCAAAGAATTGTAAGAGGAGTCAATATTTGAGATTGTAAGGTTATTACAATTGTATACCATTAGTCCTAAAGTACTACGTGAAAGATCTAAATCGGAAAAAGATACATCTGAACAATTGTATATATAAATTTGCCCTGCGTTTGTAAAATTGTTGTGGGTTAGACTATTTTCATTAATATAATAATAGAGGATTTTTCCATTAACTAAATTAGATTGATCTATATTAAAAGTTGTTTTTTTTATATCACCCACATTAAGCATTAATCCAGAACCATTCATTATATTACCTGTAATAGTAATATTTTCTATTTTTTTACCATAAGATGAGAATACTAATGCACCAGTGTTATTAATCATTATATTGTTTGAAATAAATGTATTGTTACAATCTAGAGTATTAATCCCTTGCATACAATAGTCTACAGAATTTTTAGAGAGATTGATGTGATTTGCATTATCTATTTTTATTCCATCAATAAAACAATTAGATACGTTATTTTGTGTTATTGAAATATTATTACAATTAGATATTGATATTCCGTGGTAATACAAGTTAAATGCAGTATTGTTAAAAATAGTATTATTAAAACAATTCCATAAGGAAATACCACTTGAGCAATAGGAAAATTCTAAATCTAAAATTAAAGAATCATTACAATTAACTAAAAAAATTTGCCCAGCGCAGGTAAAATTATTCGAACCTAAACCAAGCTCATTTACATAATAATAGACCGGTTTGTTGTTGACGAGGTTTGTATCATCAATACTATGCGATGCCACTTCTGCTAATGAACCAGAAAGATAAATTCCGCAAAAATTCATTATATTTCCCGAAAGATTGTGGTAATTACTATATTCTAAAGATATTCCGTGTAAAGTGTTATTACTGGCGGTATTTCCCAAAAGCGTGTTGTTATCACTATTCCTTAAAGAGATTCCTCTATAATAGTTATTTGCGGTATTTCCCGTAAGGTTGTTGTTATTACTAAATATTAAATCTATTCCATCAGAATTGTTACAGGCGGTATTTCCCGAAAGGTTGTTGTTATTACTATATTCTAAAGATATTCCATCAGAATTGTTACAGGCGTTATTTCCCGAAAGTGTGTTGTTATTACTATAACATAAATATATTCCGTATAAATTATTATTACTGGCGTTATTTCCCGAAAGTATGTTGTTATTACTATAACCTAAATATATTCCAGTAGTACTATTTGATAAATTGAACCCTGAAATTATCGAGTTATTACAATTAATCAAAAAAATTTGCCCCGCATTCGTAAAATTACTCAAACCTAAACCTAGTTCATTTACATAATAATAGACCGGTTTGTTGTTGACGAGGTTTGTATCATCAATAATATGCGATGCCACTTCTGCAAATGAACCAGAAAGAGAAATTCCGCAAAAATTCATTATATTTTCAGAAAGGTTGTTGTTATTACTATAATCCAAAGATATTCCGTGTAAATTGTTATTACTGACGGTATTTCCCGAAAGGTTGTTGTTATTACTCTCCCTTAAAGATATTCCATAATCATTGTTATTGGCGTTATTTCCCAAAAGCTTGTTATTATCGCTACCCCATAAATCTATTCCAAAACTATTGCTACTGACAATATTTCCCGAGAGTAAATTGTTATCGCTATCACCTAAATCTATTCCAAAACCATTGTTATTAGCGGTATTTCCCGAAAGGGTGTTGTTATTACTCTCACTTAGATAAATCCCCTTATAATTATCTGAACAATTAGTACTTATTATTTTACCGTTATCGACATTAAATAAATAAATACCGCTAAGAACAGGAAAAGGACCAGAATTATATAGTGAACAATTTTGGATAATGAAGTAGACATCAGAGTCTTCAATCTTTATGCAAAATTCTGAGCCTTGTCCGTTAATGGTAACATGCTCAATAACATAAGGATCTGCCCAACTTCCCGAACCAGAACACCAAGCATAGTTTAAGGCGGTCTTACTCCAATTATAATTAGGATCTGTATCATCTATAAAAATCGGACTTCCCGTAAGATCCCAAAATCCAGATTGGTTTATTTGACCTTGATCCTTCTCATTAAATTCGAGAGACTGTTGATTAGTTATGAAATTCTTAGATATATTGGAAAATGTGAAGAAGATTACCAAAGTAAGTAAAATTACTATTTTTGCTTTTGATTTCATTATTTAAGGATTTACTACGCCAACATTAATGATTAATAATATTTATGTCATAAATGTATATAAATTTATTTTGAAAATATTTTTTATTAAAAAACTAAATCGTGAAATTAGAAGATAAAACACCGAACAATCAGTTAATGACTTCTAACAAGATAACTATTTAATGAAATGCGTGTTAATGAATAAAATGGTTATTATTATGATCTTTTTGGCTATTTCAGACTATTTGAAATCGAAATGTGAACTATCTTAAAATTTCTTCATATAATTTTTCAATAAATCCATCAAAATTATCTTTTTCATACTTGACATTTAACAACTGCCATAATAATACAGGAATATTGTCTTCATCTTCGTAAATAGGAATTATTTTTAACATTTCTTTTTTCCGCATTTGAAACGCAGCTTGCCATTCGTCTTTCACCGCATTGGATTTAATTGAATTTTTAGAACAGAAGAGTACAAAGATATCTGTATTTTTAAGAGTGTCTTCCATGAATTCAACGATATTTTGTTTACTATCTGCTTGCCAATATGAAGCTTTTTTAATTTCAGGATATTTTTCTAGGGATTTTACAATATCTGCGATTCTAAAGTGTTCTCCATCGAGGGTTGAATAGCTTAGAAAGACTCGAAGATTCTTAATTTCCTCTTGTGCTAATGTTGGTTTTAAATCATCTTCTTGTTGATAAAATGCAATTGATTTTGATTTAGAAAAATATTCTGCATTAATTTCCCGATTGTCAATCATTTTTAGAATTATCTGTTCAATTAATTTTTGATCTTGGATTCCGCTTTTTTCACTAATGTCCATTATTTCAAGTCGAGCTAGTTTAGATCCATAGTTTAAAACCGTATTCTTAATTTTATTAACAGTATTAAACAGAAAATTTTTACAATATTCTATTTCTTGTTCAATAGGCTCTAAAAGTTCTTCTAACTCATTTTCCTCTGCTAAATTTTTAATTTCTACTAAATTTTCTAACGCGTTCTGTACTTTATTTTCTTGAATTAGATTTTTAATATTAGATAGCCTTTTTTCAATCTTATTTTTGATTTTTATTCCTTCCTTATCCTTTATTTTTTCTGATTCTAGCGATTTGCACAAAGATATTTTTTCTTCTACTTCTTCTAATAGTTCCTCTAAATTGGGTTTTAAGACAGTTACCCTTATTTTTTCTAAATTCTTTAGAGCTGCATTAATTTTATTTTTCTCTATTAAATCATTAATTTCTGACATCTTTGTTTGAAAATCCTCTTTAATGTTCTGAATTTCTTTTTCTTCTCTTTTTTCTTCATCCAACTCTTTGCATTGTTTTATATTTTCTTCTGCCCGATTTACAACATCTTCTAATTTAAAACTCTTTGCAACATCTATCACATCATAGAGATCTACAATAGCTTTATCATATCTACTTTCCTGAATTATTTTATCAATATCAGACATTTTCTGTTGAAGATCGTTCCTAATTTTTTGTAATTCCTCCTCCCTCCTGTCTTTTGAAATTTCTTTGAAGAAAATTATAAAATCTATAACTCCGGCATTAATTTCCTTGTTAGATATCATTTCACCAACGATCTTCTCAAGATCTTCCCTATTTATGCCTGTTTTTGAAATAATCTCATAAAATGGAAGTTCTTGTAATTTCAATTGCATTTTTTTGATATAATCAATAGTTTGGGTTTTGATAAATTCTCTTTTCTCCCAACTAATCACTTCTTTTTCTTTCGTTTTATTTATAGTTGGTGTAATTTTCACAATTGTCTCTTTTTTCCAACGTTTATCTGAAATTAAATAAACCAATCCTTCGTTACTCTTAAAAGCAAAGATATTAATGACAACTAAACCAATACTAACAACAAGGCTAAGATAAAAACCAAATTCAATTGTTATCGTTTGGATTATTGGTCGAATCATTAAATTTATCAATATTAAAGAGAAACCTAGTGCACCAATTAGAAGTGATTTACCTTTCCTCTCAGGATTTAATATAAGAATGGAAATAATAGCAAGGATTAATCCCACCCACCCTCCGTAAATCAGTTCGCTATAGCCACGATAAGGTTTAGTATAAGAAATTGTGGGTATTGCAGGGGGGGGAGGATATGCGTAATATCTAGAAAAATATGGTAGAAAAACTGAAATTAAAAATACTACGATTAGAACACTATAAATCAATTTTATCAGAGTAAATTTTTGTATTTGAACCTCTTTCATAAAACCTACCTTTCAAATTTTCCTTTTTTTATATTGTTAGCGTTATTAGAATTTCTATTAATACTTACTTCCTTGGCAATTTTAATTGAAATTAAAATTAATTTGATAGAAAATTTGGATTATAATAATTAATAAACATATATGTATAATTCATATTTATATTACTCTCTCATTTTATTTCTATTTAGATTGGAATTAATACGACAACTTCATATGAATTAAAAAAAAAAAGGATTTAAATTAAATAAGTAGCTATTTCGACTTCTTTTTTAGTTTCAACGAGATGCCCATGATTCCTACAATAATTATTAAAGAAACATGAAGAGGATTATAACCAGGAATGACGGGTTCTTTTTTCTCAATGATTACTTCAGAGGACCCTAGATTCCCTAATGTGTCAGTTGCGTAAAACTTTAATGTATAGTATCCGGGGGGAATTGCATTCCAATATAAGTTATTAAAATTACCAGAAATATCACAAGTAAAGTTTATTATTCCATCATCCAATGTATACCAAATAGCATCTAAGTTCCCCTCAATTATGGTTAATTCAAAATTTGGGGGTGTATCATAAAACACTTGATTTTGGATAGGAGCATTAATCGTAATTTGCGGTGCGATTATATCTTTATTAACTTCCACTTCTTCAAATCCGACATTTCCTATAGTATCATTGGCATAAAACCTAACAGAAACTGTTCCATTTGGACGATTATTCCATAGAGTTTGATCAATTGTTCCGGTTAGTTCAGTAGTAGTAATATTTACTAACCCTCCATCTAAAGTATACCAAACAGCATCTAAATTCCCCTCAAATATAGCTAAATCAAAATTTGGAGCTGTATGATCAAATAACTGAATTTGAATAGGAGTATTAATCGTAATTTGCGGAGCGAGTATATCTTTACTAACTTCCACCTCTTCAAATCCGACATTTCCTATAGTATCATTGGCATAAAACCTAACAGAGACTGTTCCATTTGGACGATTATTCCAAAGAGTTTGATCAATTGTTCCGGTTAGTTCAGTAATAGTAGTATTTACTGCCCCTCCATTTAAAGTATACCATATCGCGTTCAGATCTGTTTCTATAATCGTTATATTATAAGGTGGAGCACTTGTTCCATATAGAGTATTTGGTCCCGGTAAATTGATTGTTATGACAGGAGCAATTAAATCTACAATTTGAGATGCATTTACCGTAAAATATCTGATATCCGAATAGTAGTTGAGTCCTAATGAGTCGTTAGCGAAAACTTGAATCGAATGCAGTCCGACATCTGGTAATGGAATGGTAGTATTCCCCATAATTGTTTTAGTGGATTGACCATCCAGAGAATATGCTTGCCAATCAAGAGCAGTACTATTTTCATAACTCAGTAATAATCCTTCATCAATATTATCTCCTACACTATAACCAAGATCCCATGAGAAACTTACAGCGTCAACATAATATAAAACTGCGTTTGCTGCATTATAACTATCAAACCGCGTTTGGTTAACGCTAGTTTCGTCTTTTGAGTTTAAAAAATTAATATTATCAAGATATTTTACTTCATCTATCCATAGACTGTATGTATCCGAAGAGCAATTAAAATCTATACGGAAATGCATCCATTTATTATCAGAATAAAAGGGATATCCCGTATCCAAATAACCAGCAGCAGTTGCATATTCAACTTTGTCGTTATTCTCAATAGGCCAATGATCTACCCTAATTGAGATACACGCGCCCGGAGTTTCTCCCCAGAAATCTATAATTGCTGCCGAAGTATAACTTGAAGATTTATACCACCAGAATTCAATTGAGCCATGCTCTTGAGAATCAAAAAAGATACTCGAATCGACTCGAGAATCGTCTAACGAACTGCTATAGCATTCTAAAACTTTATTATGTCCACCAATTCCATCAATGACTTTAGCATATCCATTAGCACCAGAGCTATCAAACCATCCTTTCGGAAAATCATCGTCTTCATCACACTCAAAACCAAATGTTCCTGGATAATACCCACTCATTGGTCCAATGTATGTTTTGTTTTCTGGAGTTACTATCGAGATATGATGAGTTGAAAAATAGCGTGTAGTCGATTGATATTGAGTTCCTAAAGGGTCATTTCCAAATACACGAATGGAATGCTTCCCATCTTCAGGGAACGAAAATGTTGTATTTCCTAAAATCGTTTTGATTTCTTGACCATCCAGAGAATATCCCATCCAATCAAGGGCTGATGAATTTTCGAAACTGAGTAATAATCCTTCTTCAATATTATCTCCAATATTGTAAATATCTTGCAAACCAGTGATACCAAAACCATCTAGATAGTGAGAGACATCAGATTGAGTTTCTGTGGATAACACGTGATATCTATATGGACCTCCTGTTAGATGAGCAGTTAGTAAATCTAAATCTGCTGAAGTATAAATAAGAGCTCCAGTTTCATCATAAATTCGAAATCTAAACTGATTGGCACCTAATCCCGCATATCCTCCGTCACAAGAAATATCAATAGAATAGCGATACCATCGATTCCATTCGTGATATACACCTGTACCAAACTCTCCAGTAGCAGGAGTAATTCTTACTTCTGGATCATTTGTAGTACCACCTGAATCCCATTCAAATGATACCATATTTCCTAAATCACCCCAAATTTCGAAATAACTATGATAATAGTTCCCTGTAAGAGTGTTACACGCCCAGAATTCAATCGTGCTATTTCGGAATATTTCGGAACCATCCTCTGTGAAGTCAAGCGATGCATGCGTTGTACCACTACTAGTCCTATCATACATTTTTAACACTTTCTTGTGTGTGTTACCCGCTCCATCGGTCCAACCATCAATAACTTTCGCATAAGAGCCAGGACCATCAGGACTTGAACCCCCCGGAGCATAATCACAATAAGAGGGTAAAGTACCAGTAATTGTCTCTTCAAATCCAAATGTTGCGGGGTAATACCCACTCATTGGTTCGGTATATGTTTTATTTTCAGGTGTTATGATATCTATTACAGAATCAATAGTAAAATATCTTATATCCGAACAGTAGTTCAGTCCTAAGGAGTCATTCGCGAAAACTTGAATCGTATGCAGTCCTATATCCGGAAATGGAATAGTAGTATTTCCCATAATTGTTCCATTTGAGTGACCATCTAAAGAATACCCGATCCAGTCTAGTG
>Ga0307376_10006275_pt1 | contig 10547 bp, 14 predicted proteins | sample TR2MG_FD_202536 | JGI IMG/M metagenome (GOLD analysis project Ga0307376, IMG submission 202536) | Soil microbial communities from Risofladan, Vaasa, Finland - TR-2 | ecosystem: Environmental > Terrestrial > Soil > Coastal area > Acid sulfate soil | place: Finland: Risofladan, Vaasa | collected...
ATTCTATCTCTAGAAATAGAACCCGCTGTTTTAACTAACCAAAAATTTCCAGATGGTTGATATTGCTCAGTACTATTTAAAGATTTTCCTAAAGAATTCATTCCATCAAAACAATAACAATTTACTGCATCACCAGAAGATGTGTGTTCCTGCCTTCCAACATTCAAATTTGCTTTTATTGTCCAAGCGTCTGTCCCTGGGTTATATTCTTGAGTATTTCTTATTCCTTCAAATAATCCATATTTTCCACCCGATGTATAAACTTTATCAAAATCTATTGTTCCAGCGGATAAATTATCTGTTGCGGGAACAATGTTTGCTTTTACAACCCAACTATCCGTTGCTGGATCATATTCATCCATATTATTAAGTTGCAAACCCGTATACATTGCTCTTCCACCTATAGTAAATAATTTTTCATATCCATTAAAATCACAAGAATTTGTAACAGCATTATTTTTTCTTCCTGGATTTATTTGTGCTTTCACAGTCCATGTATCAGTATCGGGATTATATTCTATATTTTCTGTTTCTGTTCCATAGCCTCCAATAGAATATAATTTAACTTGTAAAATACTACTACCCATTCCATGCTGAGATCTCTTACTTGGCATACTCTGTTTTGTAGACCATGAATCATAAATTGCATCATAAACTTCATTTGCCGCAGTTTTATTATCGTATGTATGTCTCCATCCACCTGTAACATACATTTTACCAACATACATTAACTCCGTTAAAATGTGTGCGTTTGCTAGCAGAGTGGGCAGGATGATAACCTTTCCATCCGCAGATATTACAGGTCTTATTCTTGCATTTCCAGAAATACTTGGAATTATTCTTCCAATTGATGTAACAAAAGGTCTTATCCTTCCATTGGCTGTTATCAATCTTTCCCAAACAGCTTTTATCCATGCCTGTGCTTTAATTCTAGGTCTTATTCGTGCTTTAGCTTTTAAAGATGGCCGAATTCTCGTCAATGCTGTTATTACAGGTCTTATTCTAGCCCTCGACCTAATTCTTGGATTTATAATTTTTGCATTAGCTTTTAAAGATATTCCTATAAAAGCATTTCCGTTTATAGTTTTCTCAACTTCAACTGCAATTCTTCCATTTGCTCGAATAATAGGAGATATTCTACCATTTGCATATTGTTTATAAACAAGATAAATCCATGCATTACTTGTGATTGCCCTCACAATGTTCGCCACCGCCGTTATATGAGGTCTTATTTTAGCATTAGCAGTTATTAATAAATCAGACGACCATGTATTCTTATTAATTGTTGCCGATGCGCTTATCTGTTGTTTCCAAATTCCTGGATATTTTGTTTCATAACCAGTAGGCAATGGAACATTAGTTCTATTAAAAGCCACTGGGGGAACAATTAAAACATTATAATCTGGTGGTAAATACGCAGATCTAACACATTCAATAAGAAACCTGGACGTAACATGTTTCAAACCTGGTATTATTTTGGCCCTTCCACTTATTGATCTATAAATTCTAAACCTACTAACACCTCTTATGTAACCACTTGCCGAATCCATTCGACCAGTAGGCATGTTAGTCTTTGTACTCCATGAATCTGCTGCAACATCATAACTTTCAGTTAATTGTGTCGGTTGTCCTGTTGTACAATCTACAGGAACTTCCAAACCACCAGCTACTATTATTTTTTCATAATCTTCAACACAAATCGCAGATGTTGCTTTTCCTCTTTTAATAACCGCCGGAGTTTCTGCTATCCAAACATTTCCAATCGGATTATATTTTTCTACTCCATTTTGACTTTCCCCGACAGAATTATTTCCACCAAAAGTAAATAAGAAATCAGCATTTCCAGTAGAAGTTAATTCATGCCTTCCAGTAATCATAGTATGTTTAACTAACCATGATTCTGTTAAAGGATCGTATTCATAATTTGTATCTAAACCAGATTCTCCACCCGATACGTATATCTTTTCATTATTAATCGCACCACAACCAGCTTCGGCATTATTTGCTGGAATTGGTGTTTTTACTGTCCATGTATCATTATCTGGATCATATTCACTATTATAATTCTTTTTAAGATTCGATATTGAATCTTTGCCACCTAAAACATAAATATAAGATTTTAAAGTTGTATGATAATAACCATTATAAAAATCAGTTTTGCAAATCGATGTACCCACAGCGCCTAAACTATACAAACTGTGAGTCATATTTCCTTTAGAAACCCAAGAATCAGAATCAGGTGAAAATTTATCAACACCATTTGGTAATCCTAAACCACCAAATGCATAAAAATCAAATTCATCAGTCGCTATTGCTAATTTTGTTCTTGGTGTTACCAATGGAGCTTGATTTGTCCATACATTCTTAAAAGGATCAATGCACTCATTCTTAGAAGAATATCCAATAGAATCATATCCACCAATTATATATACCTTCCCTATCTTATCATCACCAATTCTAGCATTACAAGGAATGCTCGGTTGAATTCTTGCAATTGAAGATATAGAAGGTCTAATTCTACCAACTGCGGGCAAGGTGGGAGATATTATCGCCGTACTGTATATGTTATATTGAGCCATAAATTACCTTAAAATACATGAATTTCCCTGAATTTGATTTTTATTGATTCCAATTCTTCCATTTCCAACTAATTGTCTTGGATTAACTACATGAGAATTTGCAAATATAAATCGTAGTCTCATTTTCTTTCTATCTTTAAATATTATAAAAACCTTTCCTCTTTCAAAAGATAATCTTATTTTTCCAGTTCCTTGAATTGTATGTTCATTACTCACCCAATCAGGATGTCCTTTTCTTAATCTAATTCTTGTCAAAGCTGTTATAAATACTTTATAAACTTTTGGAGCTATCATAGCTGACCATGCAATATCAACAAGTCTTCTGAAAGGAGGAGTTGATTCTGCAACCAACATATCCCATGTTTTCATTTGATTAGTTATTCTAGTAATTTTAAATCTACTACAAATATATTGAATTTTTAAAGCCACTTTTTATATCTCCGTTTCAAAATTACAGAAACCACAGCCCGAACAATATGCACATCCGGAATAACCTTCTCGAAGATTTCCTTTACATGTACATGGTTTTAATAAACCTTCTTTTTCCATATCTTTAAACAAAGTTCGAATTCCAATATACACTGCATCCATTGTTTGTTCTTTGAAAAATCTATATTGTTCAGTATCTCTTCCAAATTTAAACTCTCCCATCCTCAAAATCTGTTTCATTATTGATAACTGTCTTTCAAAAATCATTTTTGCAATTTGTATATTCATTTTCAATCTCCTTCCACGAAAAAACGAGTAAGTACCAAATTTGCACTTACTCGTTTGCGCTTAATTTCAAATTTTAAAAATCTATATTTTATCCAAAACCTATTGTTTCTGGATCAATAACTTGCATCATTTTTTTAATATTTTTACCAGTCTCGAGCTCATTTGCTTGCCAGCCAATAAAGAAAACTATATCACACTTCATTTGCGCCCCTGACATTCCTGCAAACACTCTAGTAACTTGTCTAAAATAAATTAATCGATATTTTAATGTCTCTCGATCTGTAAGTATTTCATCACCATTTGCTACTATAATCCATTTTCCCAAAGCAAAAAACTTTCCGCTTGTCAAACTAACGGCAAACTCTTTTTCTTTTGTTTCAGTATTCATCAACCAAAAAACTGCAATATCTTTATCTCTTACTTCTTTAAATAAAACTTCGTTATTCCCTTTTTCATCAAATTGTGATACTTCAGTTCCATCTGCCATCTGAGCTACCCATTGATACTTTAAACCTTCGTAATTTGCCATTTCCTTACCTCCATTTTTCAGATTCATGTTTTCATTGCTTCATTTTAAATAGACCGTCTTATTGTTACAACAAATTTCTTTAAAATTTTATATTCAAAATCTGTTAAACCCAAATGAATGTTTATATCAGGTAACCCTGCAAAAGAAGCTCTACCAACCGCCACTTCAAACCAATTTTTCAAAGTCATATAAGTTCCTAAATTATGTTTCTTCCAAAAATTCATTTTATCTTTAACTTTTTCAGTCACTGAATTTAAGTCCGCTGCTTCCTTCATAAATATTCTAGCCATTTTTTCTCCAAGTTAAATTTTTTTAATTTTTTTTAAATAATTCTCTCATACTAATTTTTTTCGCTTCGCTTTCCATTTTTTGCAATTTTGTATAATAATCAGAAATTTCCACCAAATGATCTTTTGAAATTCTTTCGGCTATTAATGGTTCAGAAGTATGTTCCATCTCAACTTTAATTCCCATCTTTAACTGTTCTGGATCAACAGTTTTTGGATTTTCATTAAATTTGCCCATTGCAAAGAAATCTGTCAGCAATGCATAAATTTCTGTCTCCAATTCATCAGGAGCCATTCCTAAATCTTCTGCTAATTTATGAACTTTATCATCTTTTGGATATTTATTGTTTGTAAAAAACTCTATTAATTTTTCTCTAATTTTCATTCCTTTTTTCCTCCATAATTTTAAATTTTTTATAGTTGAAATCCACACTTTTACCGTACCTTTTTTAATTTTATCATAGTTTTTGACAATATTTCTTTCATTAAAACTTTCACACTACTAGCTTTTGTAAATGTTCCCTTATTAGCTCCATTTACTTCTACTTGATATTGTTCTCCTGGTCTTATGTTTTTACTCAATTCATGTTCGATAGCCATTTTATATGACCAACCATTATCTGATGTTCCAGATGAACCACTATGTTCAGTATATTTAATTCCGTGATGTATATATCCTCCAATCTTATTCACATATATTATTTTCATTTAAGTTCCCTTCAAAAATTTAATTCTAAATATGCTTGAATCTTTTCCCTTGTTGCAGTGTTAAGTTTTATTTTACTACAGTTTGTATAATACCATTTTTTTATTAAATAATTATTTTTCTTATTACCTACACCCTGGGCTCGTGCAGCGCCTTTCCAATCATACAACATTTCTTTTATATATTTCATAGGCATTTCTAATTTTTTAACATCCCCATCATCTTCTTGTAAAATCCACCATTGCCAATGATGTTTATTTTTTTTTTGATGTAACAGCCATGCGTAATCAAATGCATTATCTTTTTTATCTTTTTTATCTTTTTGATCCCCATTAAAATGATTTACATAAGGAAAGAATTCACTCGGCAGTAACTTGCTCATATCATGAGCAATCCCTTGCCAATATAAACCATGTTTAAAACATTCTATCATCACAAAGTATTTATGTCTTATTACATATTTCAAATATTTAAAATACTTCATCTTTCTCCTTTGAATAATTTCAATTTCTCCTTAATCAATAAGGTCCACATCTATACTTCCACATTTAGGACATCTAATTTCAAAAGTTCTTGGACCAACATTTTTGTTAAAAACTTTTCCGCATTCCATGCATTTCCAACGGGAGGCTTCCTTCTTTATTTCATTCATTGATATTTTCATTTTAAATCTCCTTCAACTTGTACCTATTTCAACTTGAAAATATTTTTTTATATTCATCCCATATCATCTGAACTTGATTATTCGAGAATCTAATCAAACGGCTATTTACTACTCTCTTCAATATTTCTGCGTGTACTTTTTTAGAATCTTTACCAACGTCCTTAATTATTTTATCAAGTTCTCTTTTCATTTTTATTCTATCTTCTGCTTCATTAGCAATAACATCTTTTTCTGATAAAATTTTCATTTTTACTCCTATATTTCTACAATTGGACATAAGGATAAGGTCTGAATTATTGGATTAATTCACACCTCTCCTAAAAACCAAATTGCTTATTGCATTAAACAATTCCATATTCAATTATAAATCATAAATTACTTAAATTTTATGACTCATTATATTTCATCGTGAATGTTTGAACTCCGATATCTCCACTTGGTGATGCAGTTCCAACCTGTAATTGTAACACTACAAAATCAGTATACTCATCACCCGTTGCAGCATCAGTTCCTAATGCCAAAGCCGAAGCTTCATCTGTAGGAACTTCATTATGACCTGCTGGTGTACTCTTAGTTTTAACTGGAGTAGCATAAGAACCAAACACTACAGAACCAGCATTAATACTTAAAGCAGCATCCAAACTTCCACCACTCTTCCAAAACTTCACATCACTAATATCAGAATAGGATCCCTCAAAATGTCCCTGAATCCATTTCTCATAAGAGTAACTAGAACCTACCGTTGGTGCCTGAATAGGCGAACTAGCATAGTTAGTAGTAGAATCGTCAATATCTTTAAAGTTACATTCAGTTCGAGCATCAGTCCTGCTACCAGGAGCAGCTCCATTACGTTCTGACCATTCAAAAGTTGCACTCATATAAACACCTCCTCTCTATATTATTATTATTATTTATTTGTTTCGTTTGCTTTATCCTCTATCTCATCGGCCGTTAGAGATGATTTCTCCTCAATTTCTGCCATCTTATCGGCAGCCCACTTTTTAACTGTTTTAAATTTTCCCTGCGACCTAACATACTCTAAATCATCCATGTTTAAATCAAGTGAATCTAATTCATCAATTACATCAGATAATACAAGCGGCGCAGTACCTTCCGTTGTCTGTGCATTCAAAGTTGAAATTATCTGTATAATTCTTGGAGTTAAAACCTCATCCATTGTTTCTGGTTCAGTAGATGAATTTACAACAGGTTCTGGAATATCTTTAACAGGTTCCATTTCCTTATTTTGTAATCTCATCTGTTTTATTTCAGTATCTTCAATTAACTCCTCTGGAGACTTTTTCGCTACTACTGACTTTCTAACGAAAAATTCTTTATATTCCTCTTCGGTAAGCATTCTAATAAAAGGAGGGTTCCTTAAGAGAGCCTTCCTAAAAGTAATAGATTTTTTAACCAAATGAAAAGGAATTATCGATGTTAAACATACTGGATTAGGAGTATGTGGCACAGTATAACCTATTTCATCCTTATCGCCAAAACTCAAACTAACTAATCCGTTAGATACATTCTGAATATAAATATCTTTCTCATCGGCAAAATATCTAGTCAATTCTGCCAAACTTACTGTTTTTAATGCTTTTTTAGTCATTTGACACCTCCATGTTTTCATTTTTCACATTTGTTTCAAGTTTCATTTTTGCAAATAATTCTATCTTACTTTTCAATCTTGGAAGATTCTTAAATTCCTTATCCCAAACTATTAGAGTTTCGTAACCACAATCTCCAAATGTTTTTATCCTGTCTTTCACTTTTACTAAATTTTTATGCCAGAAACTTCCGTTGGTTTCTATTATCTTTTTATCTTTCCTGTTTAAAAAGTCGGGATTATAACCCCCTATCCAACCATCCTCTCTAAAATCTCCAACAAATTCAAAATTTTCTAAGTTCATTTCCTTTAAAAGATAAATCATTTTTACTTCTAAAGAATTTGGATGTCTTTCACATGATTCCCAAAACTTCTTTTGAAATTCAGGATCATTAAATCTATCTTTAGATGCTTTTGTACATTTTGCTCTATATCCAGGTTCTAACCATTTTAATTTAATACTTTCTGAAAGTGTTCTTACAGGAATATTAAATCTTCTCAACCATGTTAATACCTGTCCTCGATTTGCTTTAAATTTTTTTCCAATTACAGGTAATGATTTTTTTTCTTGTAAATATAACTTTCGAAGTTCCGATTCTAATTCCGAATCATCAAATTTTTTGGTCTTCCCTTTCGTATGAGCCTTCCGCATTCTTTCGGAAACTTCGGGATGGTTATGATTTAATCTTTGTATTTCCTTTGTATCTCTAGTAGGAATTTCAAACTTTTCTAACCATCTTGAAATAGTTGCATGAGGTACATCCCATAAATTACCAATCTCATAACAATTCTTTTTCTCTATTAAATAAAGTTTCCTCAGTTCCTTTTCCACTTCAGCATCGAAAATATATCTTCTTCGATTTGAATATCTTACTTTTTCTTTCAATCTTGGCTTGAACATTTTATCTCCTTTTCATCTTATTTTTGAAAATCTTCCAGCTAAATACAACATAGCTTTTTGTTTAAAAATGTCAAGTCTTAAATTATAAGTATGTAGGGCGAAAACCCTACATACTTATATAAATTCTAACACTATTAACTACTTGCTACCCTTTGCAATTGCTTTGGGGTTAGCAATTCCTTGGCTAATAATTTCGCAGAATGCCCAACCTCTCGCCATTTCCCCCTGGGCATATTTGTTAAAAGGCTCACTAAACAAAGCGACCCTCTCACCCATCTGCCCAAGATAAGCACCGTCTGTGCAAGCATAGACTGTACCAGCAGGTAAAACCTCCAGTACACCAGTACCAGCAGAAGTAATTATCTGACAATTTAAAACCGTACCAATATAACCAGCAAGAATTAATTCTCTCTCTGTAACCGGGTCAACAGCAGCTGACATAGTTTTTACGATATCGGAAACTTCCTGTCTGTTAATAATGAACTTATCACAAACTAATCGATGTCGTTCAACTTGATATCTAACATCTTCAAAAACTGTAAGACCAAGTGTTACAAAGTTGGTTGTGGCATTAACGGTTTGTGACGCAGCGTCCAGTGCGGCAATAAGAGCTTTATCTTCTTTCCTCTCGATATCTTGTCGAGCCCTATCCTGCGCTCTGTCCAGCACATCAAAATTCATCTGATAAATATCAGCTATATCTATTGTTGGAAATGCGACAACCTTAAACTCGGGCGGAAATATATAACGACCACGTACTCTGGACTCAATTCCTCCACCATCCTGTCCTACAACCCAAGCGACCACATCAACATCTTTTGCGATCCTAAACAATTCACCTTGAGCTAATGGACGAACATCAAGAATTTTCCTTGCCCAACCTTCATAATCAATAACCTCCTTAACTGGTTGCAATAACTCCGCACCTAAAATCCTATGACCTTCACCTGTCGGATCCTGTAATGCACCCGCCAGAATGTCACGTCTTTCCTCTGGAGACATGTTTGGTTCTACTCTAAACTTGGCAACTTTCTCTTTTGATAAAACATTATTCAATAGATGAGAAATCTGCGTCAATGCATCTTTCTTATCGTATGCATTAATTTCTCCGTCACCATCAAACATCCTACCCTTGCTTCCCAATGCAGAAGCTATTTTGGTACTACCATCGTAAGCCGATGGATTAAAATCTCCATTTTCATCATGTAGCCTTTCCTCATGTTTTGTCTGAGGAATCTTTTTAGCTACTTTTACCCGTTTTCCTTTATATGGATTAGCCATAATCAACTATCACCTCCTTTTTATTTTTTATACACCAGGCGTAAAGCCTATTAATTCAACACCTAAGAATGCATCGCCTGCTGCAGGTACCTCATGAACTGATCCAATACAAGGATGGCCACCAGCCACGTTTGTAAACATACCATTAGCATCAGAATACAATTTCTCACCTACTACATAATCTAAAGAACTATCGAAACAAGTTGTGTAAAGCAGAGCAAATGCCTGAATCAAGGTCATTTTCCCAGAACCAGGAACATCATCCAACGAATTTCTCATATTTCTTCCACCAATTAATCCAGCGGGATATTCACCAGTATCGATTTCTGCTTCAGTTTTTTGGTACTTATAAGTTACATAAACCGTTCCAGCATCAGGAATTAATCCACCAGCAATGTTTGTGACAATACCATTTACAGTATTCATATTGTAATCAACACCATCAACTGTATCTGTACCATCAACTAATTCGACTTTAAACATTCCAGCAATTAAGTTAGCATGCTTCAAAGTTCCTGTTCCAACAGCACCCGCTGATAAAACCAGAGCCTCACGAACCACCAATCCTTCTATACCAGTCATGTGATCCCATTTTGCAACACCACATGGATTAGTACCATCAGAAATAGTAAGTTTTGTAACACCACCCTCATCAACTTTCTGCATGATAGTTCCGCCTTCAAAATTACCACAAACAGCGGCTACGTCCAGAATTCCCAAATTTGTAGTTATATTACATCGTTTAATATCTAACATTTTTACATACACCTCCTTTCTTTTTTAAAATTATTTCCTTACGTTATAAGACATCACTGCGGATTTAATAGTTTTTCCACCTTTGCCTTCTTTTTCTGTTCTCCTTAATCCCAAAGAACCACTTTCTGCTTGCTTTGCAATTTTATTTGCTTCTACTTCATCTTCATCCTCCTCCTTCTCTTCATCTTCATCATTTACAGCAATTGGTTTAATCTTATTCATATCTTCTTCTAATTGTGCAAACGCTGGAGTACTGTATTCAGCTAACTCTTCGCCTCTAGTAATAACATTATTAATGTAATCGCTACCAGCGTCCTCAAAAGCCGTTTCTATAGCTATCTCTGTAGTATCCGAGTCTAAGTCAGCATACTTTGTCAGAGCGTCCCACAGAGCTGCTTTTAAAGAGTTTTCTTCTACATTAAAATTAGCTCTCTTTGCAGCTAGTTTAATGCCCCTTCTGAGTTTTGTACGATATGCTTGCTTTTCAGTTTCTATCAATTCTTCAGCTTCTTTAAGAGCAG
>Ga0307376_10006277_pt1 | contig 10543 bp, 26 predicted proteins | sample TR2MG_FD_202536 | JGI IMG/M metagenome (GOLD analysis project Ga0307376, IMG submission 202536) | Soil microbial communities from Risofladan, Vaasa, Finland - TR-2 | ecosystem: Environmental > Terrestrial > Soil > Coastal area > Acid sulfate soil | place: Finland: Risofladan, Vaasa | collected...
AGAATTCTTTAACTCCGAATAAAGGTCTTAGCCTTTCACAAGCACAGTCAATTTCTAACCTTTGCAACCAGAGTGCAATCGAGATTGGTGCACAACTCACTGTTGTAAATAACTTCAGTAAGACCGTAAAGGTCGAAGGTGAAGACAAAACCCTTATTGAAGGGCATAAGTTGCCAACGAATGTCGTTGAGTTGCTGAAGAAAAAGGCTGCTCTTCACGCTTGTCAGGCATTCTTGATGGAAAATATTAAGGCGAAGGATGCCTTATTGAATCAAGCACGTCAGCAAAGTGCTGACCTCAGTGATGTTATTTATCCTGAGAAACCCAAATTCACCGACCCCACTGAGGGTTCATTGGGTCAGGTTAATGAAAATTGGGGTTGGGAACAACTTACTGCTGCCGAACTCAATGAGTATCTGGAAGCCGAGGCATTTGCTGCCCATATCGGTCAGTTCATCCATAAGGATGGAATTCTGACTGGCTTGAGGAACGAACTTCCTCACATCCCTGCCATTGAATGGATGGTGATTAAAGACGGTGTTAAGACACCTATTGAAATAACTAAGCACCACGATGCTGCCGAATTGCTTAAGATTCACAATAACCTTGCTGCTGCTCACCGTGAGTACGAACAGCGTGTGAATTACTTCAAGGCAAAGGTGAAGAACCTTGTAACCAAGGAGAACGCCCGTATCGCCAAGCATAACGCTGACCTTCAGAACGCTGCTGCAAAGACTAACAACGACTTGCAAGCAACTTATGAGACTGCTTTGAAAAAGGCGAATGAACAAGCCAATGATATCAGGGTTGAGTTTGAGAAAACCCGTCAGGCAAAAATCGCTGAAATCGCAAGCATGCGTATCGGTATCGACCCACGCTTCCAAGAAGTAGTGGATGAATTTCTAACAAAACTTCCTGACAGTCAGGAATAAAAACTAAGGTAAGGGGTAGATAGAGCACAAGCCGAGTCTGCCCCTTTTTGCGCTTAGTGATAGGTTCTTTTACATATAGAAAAAGTTATATAAACTAACATTCTGTTGTTGTATCCTTCGGGGTATGACGACTCCTTGGTAAACCGCTTCTTCTGCAAATCCCAATAGTCTTTTTGGCTTCCTATAAAAGAAGACCAAGACGTGGTTCTAAGTTACACCTTCGGGTAGATAATTAGTCCACACCCCAAGACTTGGATTTTGCCTTTGACCTTGTAGCAGAGGAAGGTCTTTGACCTTGACGTTGGCATTGACTTCGACTATATAAATCTATCACTAAGTGACTTATTTTTGTAACAATTTCAATCCATTTTCGTATAACATATCATGAGACACGATAGAATTATATTGGAAACCGCTAAACTGGCAAAGGAAAAGAACTTTGACGTTGCCATCAACGGACACTATACCGAATATCTTATCGACCAAGTTGACCCTTCCTATCCAGAGGGTGGTGGGGCATTTTCTATGACCAAAGGTGAAGTTGAATTAAGTAACGATTACTTCCGAAATAATTGGGAAGCAACTGATTACACCAGTGAAACCTATGCCATGTATGCTGCTCCAACACAAGCAGTGCTTGCAAGGTGGCTAAGAGAAAAGCACGAGATTCATATTGAAATCTATTGCAATGCCAGTGGCTGGGGATGGATTCTTACTAAATTAAATGGCACGACCATTAAAGAAATTGAGAACGATATCTTCTTTGAGAGTCATGAAGATGCACTTGAAGAAGGACTGAAAACTGCATTAAATATTATTAAATAATGGACACAGAAAAAAGACTTGCAGAACTTGAAATTGAAATTGCGTTACAACGCACTGAAATCTCAATAAAAGAAGAAACCGACCCAACCAATTCTTGGGACGAATTCCGTACCTACATGCAACCCGAATGGGATAAGTTAGCCGAACTCGACAGGGAAAGGCGTATGATTGTGACACCAGAACTTACTGACCGTGAGTTTGATGCTGAAGATGATGTGATGTCACTTGAAGATTTTATCGCTGCCGTTAAGGATGGTTGTTTCATTGACTACGATGGTCATGGTAGATATGTTAAAGGGAATCAAGAATCTAATGTTCATATCTATCCCAGCGATGTGCAACACAACTCTGTGCGTAAAGATTTTGATACAATAATTTGGTTTAATAAATAATCATGACAACAGAACAATTTAAAGAATTTACAGAGGAAGTAATTCCGCAACAACTTTTTCATGTTGACCCCACAGACATCGATGATGAAAGCGGTGCGCAACTTGATGAAGTAATACTTGTTGGCTTAATTGCCCAAGACCCAAGTTGTTTGATACACAAACCACTTCAATGGTTTCTTGATACGTTTTTAATTAAAAAAGACGAGGAAAAGGAATTATTTCGTCAAATATTGAGTGATGAAAGAGAAGGCGAAACCTGTCCTGATTGTATGGGAGCGGGTGAAACCGTGTTTGGTGGTTCGTTTGGTGGGGCAACCCAGCATCAACCATGTTTCGGTTGTAAAGGAACTGGAAGAGTAAAGAAAGATGAATGATATACTATTAGATAGAGACACCTTTCGTGAGTCCGTTTTCAAAAGAGACGGACATCTTTGCGTTATATGTGGTCAGCCAGCAATTGATGCTCACCATATCATCGAAAGACGTTTATTTAGCGATGGTGGATACTATCTGAACAACGGTGCAAGTCTTTGTGAGAAACACCATCTGGAAGCCGAAATGACGGTTCTGGAGTGCGATACCATACGCAGTGCTGCTGGAATCGAAGTCGTTGTTATTCCCGACCATTTCTATGAAGACGTGGAATATGACAAGTGGGGTAATCAAATCCTGAAAAACGGCACAAGAATCAAAGGTGAACTCTTTGAAGACGAGAGTGTTCAGAAGATACTGGCAAAGGGAAATGTGTTGACTGAATTCACTGATTACGTCAAATATCCGAGAACATATCACCTGCCGTGGTCACCCGGGATGAACAGGGATGACCGCATGATGTCAGATACCAATATTTTCAGGGGTCAAAAAATCATGATATGTGAGAAACTCGATGGTGAAAACACCAGTTGTTATACTGACCGAGTGACTGCACGTAGTCTGGAAACCAGTAGCCACCCTTCAAGGAATTGGGTAAAGAATCTCTGGGCACAATTTGGATATAATATACCTGTTGGTTGGAGAGTATGTGGTGAGAACATGTATGCAAAACACGCTATTCATTACACCAAAGCACAAGGTAATGCTTTAGAAACGTATTTCTATATGTTTAGCATCTGGGATGACAAGAATATGTGCCTGAGTTGGGATGAAACAGTGGAGTGGGCAACACTTTTGGGACTCACTTTAGTTCCAGTATATTATTATGGTGTATATGATATCGATGTCATCACCGAACTCAATAAGAAAATGGAAGATAGTCCAGACATCGTTGAAGGGTATGTGATAAGACTTGCCAGAGAATATCATTACAGCGAATTCCGAGATGTTTGTGGAAAATATGTACGAAAAAATCACGTACAGAATAATCACGGACACTGGACACAACAAAAAATAGTTAAAAACGAATTATTGTAACATATTTGTATTATCTTCGTATAAATAGAAAACAGATATTATGACAGCAAGAGTTAAAGGATTTACCGTCACCTTAGAGCGTGACATCCGAGAAGATGATTTCCAGAGCATTCTGGAAGCCGTTGAAATGATTCGTGGTATAGCACATGTTGAACCAGTATTGGCTACACATGAAGACCATATGGTCAGAACAAGACTGAAAATCGACATCACCAGAAATATTCTGAAACTAATTGACGAAACAGAATGACAAAAGAACAAGAAAATAATAATCAAGCAGCCTTTATTAAAAGGGCAAGTCTGTGTGAATTCAATAAACTTTGGGTGTGCACACATTCTGAGAATAATGGAAATAAATGCACGGAGATTTGTAAAAACTACAACAATCCCAAAAAATGAAAGAACTTGACACATGGGAAGCCATGAAATGGGCATTCGAATATTACGGTAAGAACACCATCACTGTTTTGGAATTTAACCAGTGGTGTAATAAGTATGGGGAAGAACATCCTGATACCTACTCATATATATGTCGTGACGATATTGCTCACGAACACGAGTGCGGTAGAATCTGGTGGGAAATCAGAAACGATAAACCTGACTTACTCCACAAACAAGAAAGTGTTCAGTGTACGACTTGTGGAAGCAGACATTATAAATATCCGAATGTCGAGATATATGAGAAAATAATTGAAATGTTGAGTCATATAAAAAAATTAGAAGATTTATGGAGTTCCAAGTAATACCTAACGAGCAGACACCAGCACTTCCTTTGATACAGGACGAATTCATTGCTGATTACATCGAAGACAACAGAGAAAAACTTGAAGCCTTCTTGGAGTTTGCACGTAGTAATGGAAACGCTGTTGGACTCGCTGCTAATCAGTGTGCTGTTTTCGGTGGTGATGATGAGGATGAAGATGGTATTAGGTTTGCTTATCGTGCGTTCGCACTTGGTGGCAGGTCACGTAACTGGAGACTAATAATAGACCCTGTTATCACCAAAACACTTGGGTTACAGCAATGCAAAGCCGAAGGTTGTTTGACTTGGAAAGGTAGAGTTATTGTGGCTGACCGTTGGGAAGGTGTGGAAGTCAGTTACTACGACATGGAAGGTAATCTCCATCAAGGCGAGGTCTACAAGGGATTTGATGCCCAGATATGGCAACACGAAGTCAATCACTTGAATGGTGTTGAAGAAGATGTTAGGGATGTCTTTGTTGAACCCCCACCAGTTGTTATTGGAAGAAATGAACCATGTCCTTGTGGGAGTGGGAAGAAATATAAGAAATGTTGTTTACTTTTAAAATAAGACTATGAGCAGTATATCGAAAAAACATGCCGAGAAAGTGGCAGCAGCCGAAACCGATTTGAATAGAATGAATTGTAATTGTCTACCTCCCTTTCAACAGGAAGGTGTGATGATGTCCAGTCATTTATGTCAAGTGGGAAGAGGAAGGAATTATCCTCTTTATACATATGTCTACGCCCCTGATAAGGAAGTAGCACAAAAAGTATTGGATGAAACATATTCCGATTTTGATTTCAGAACAGTAATTTAAAATAAAACATCATGATTAAAACATGGGGCACATGGGATGGTAGAGTCATTGAGTTCGAAAGACTTACTTGGCAACACCTGAGTAACATTCATTACTACATGAATATCACACTTCGTAAAGCATATTGTAATGCTGATAGGGATATGATAAGGAAGGTTTTATTTAAAAAGTATGGTGGAATCCTACCATATCATCCCGACCATAGATTCGATTTTGAGAAAATTCAACTCGTAAGATTTGGATATCTCAAAAATAGTGGCGATATTGTGGTCGATGGACATAAAATCGGTTGGTATGAACAACCATTAGTAAAACAAAGTTAATTATGATACGAGAAAGAAACGGGTTAAGCTACCTCACCGAAGAAAAAGAGTTCGTGAAGTATTTCAACAGACTCAAAGACACTGGTAAGACCTTTGATGAAATCGAAGCCATCCTACCACAAATCGAAAACTATTATTACGAAATGGTTATCGTACCAGAATATCGTGAACCAGAACCAACGTTAGAAAATCTATTTAAGGAATGGAAGCAGTCGATAGAACACCCGTTCTAAAAAAGAAATACTGGTATTACACTGAAGTCTATACTTGTGTTCTGTGTTGGAGAGAAACCCGATACAGGGAACGCAGATATTCACCAAAACCAGAAGACCCATCAAAACGAACCGTATGGCATGAAGATGCGTGTTCACAACACTTTATATAAATATGAAAATCATGAGTGAAAAGAAACAAATTTACATTATTGGAAGTCTGAGAAATGAAAAGATTCCACATATTGCAAAACAACTTAGAGGATTAGGTTTTAATGTCTTTGACGATTGGTTCAGCCCCGGTCCTGAAGCCGATGAATTCTGGCGCAAATATGAAAAGGTAAGAGGAAGTACCTACAAAGAAGCACTCAGAAATGCAGCAGGAACACATGTTTTTGAGTTCGATAAATTTCATATCGATGAATCACAAATTGGTGTGCTAATTATGCCAGCAGGAAAGTCTGGTCACTTAGAACTTGGTTACATGATAGGACAAGGCAAACCGTGTTTCGTATTTTTTGAAGAAGACCCCGAACGTTGGGATGTCATGCATCAATTCGCATTTGAAAATGGCGGGAATATCTGTGTCAGTATAGATGAACTCAAGGCAGAATTAATAAAGTTGCTATAATTTGTAACATTTTTAGCTAAATATCGTATAATATGTATGTTTAACTAAAAATTGAAATGATGAAAAAATTATTTAATTTCTTACTGGTTCTTTTAATTGGTGCTGCATTGGGATATGTTTTCCATAACCCAATCGATACCAAACTGAAAGCTAAATTCGGTGCTGACAAGGTTGAAACAACCAGAGCAGGAACGGAAGAAGCACTTCGCAACGGGACTGAGAAAGTAGTCGTTGTTGGTAAAGCAATGGTCGAAGCAGGTAAAGAAGCAATTGATTCCACAAGTACGGAATAATGAAACCGAAACCAGAAAATTGGGAGACGCTTGGGTATGAGCGTCAGATGAAACACCTTATGGGTAGAGACACTGGTGTTTGTTGGTGTAATCCTGCACTTGCAGAAAACTGCGACAAATGCCGTGACCTACCTGATATCAAAGAAGAGGATAGGAATTATCACGAAGAAGCCATTATCATTGCAAAATCCTTAAGTAAGGAGTCTCGAAAAGAGAGTGATGCCTATTGGATGTACAAGAATTTCTTGGAACTCGATGACCCCAATGCTTTCAATCATAATATAAGGTATTATTTCATTGAAGAAGGTCATGAGTTCGATACTGGATTTGCTGTTTATCACAAGTCTATCAGACAGTGTGATTACTACAGTCATCTTCACATCACAACCGAAAATCGTGATGAAAACGGTAACGACTTCGTGTCGGCAGGAATCATTGATTCGATGCTTCATACCTTCATCAACATGTCCGAAATACCGTATCAGGTGTTGAGGAAATTAATAACATTACGATAATGAAAGCAGGAGACACAGTAACAATTAAACATGATTGTGTTACTCATGGTGGTAATTGCATTCATGAAGCCAATGATAAACTATCTGTACTTGGTGTTGAAACCGAGGCAGCACACTACTCAAGGCTATGTCCTGATATCTGGATTCCAGAACGTGTAAACAGTGTGTTACTTGTTGGTTTCAGTGGTCACTACAGTCCTGAAAGTTTCTATGAGTATAATATTGGTGAGAAAGTGGCGAAGACCAGTAACAAAAAGGGAGTCAGAATCTTCAATCGTAAAACATTCAAATCGGCTTCACGTGTGAATACTATCAAAGGTGTTATTATACATCCTGAATTGGGGAGACCTGCTTACACTTTCGAAGAAGACGATAGTTACGTTGAGTGCTTTAAGTGTAAAATTTTAAATCATGATGAAATCAGAGAATTAACTAAATAAAATGGAGAAAGAACTGCATCTCGATTTTTGCGAAGTATGTTTTCAAATGACAAATCACTTAGATGATGAATGTCAGAAATGCAAAGCCAAAGAAAATAAAACCAGTCGATACGACACAGAACTTGAAGACGAAGATTATGATGAATAAAGCACAAGCATACGTAGAAGGTCTGAGCAATGAAGCATTGTTTGACGAATGGCAAAATCAATACCTGTCATGGACTAAAACAGGTGTCCTTGAAGACGGAATAATTAGAAACATCGAAACCAAACTCAGGGAAACCGATAAAACTTTTACAATTCATCAGGCTGAACGCATGTTCAAAGATGAATGCACGATGAGATTCGCCATGATAATGGCAACAGTTAATCAAGGTATTGATAAGTATCGTGGTATTAGGGAAACTCTGAAGGAAAATTATGGTTTAAATCCTGATGACAATTACGATTATGACACCGACATCAAGAACACTGCGGAATTCATAAGTGATTTGAAAAAAATAAAGAAGGTGAAGCGATGAAAGAACGTCAAGAACTCTGGTGTCACGAATGCCAACGTTATGTGCAATTCGATATTGATGTTGAATTGAATGGTGAGCATGTTATTGTGTGTCCTAATTGTAAACACGAACACTGCCGAGTTGTAGAAAATGGCAGAGTAACTGAAGTTAGGTGGGATAGTAGAAATCGTGGTGGTTGGAGTGGAAGTACCTATATGGCAACAGGAATGACATCAAGTGGTACAAGCACATATGCAACATATACCGCAAACAGTGGTACTGATAGTAGTGCCAATAGTGCAATCACATATGGTGCATGGATGAACTTAACAGCATACAGTTAAATGGAATATAATAATCATACATCATTCGAATCTGTTGTAGAAGCAGACCCTACTTTGAAGTTCTTTTTGAGAGAAGCAACTATGGATTTCGATAAACTCGAACACCAAGCCAATGTAATGGGTTCGGTAATTGTAATTGCAATTTCGAAATGGATTGATTTAAATTATGAATAATTATGAAAAAATTAGCGGATGGCACACAGGTAACTTCAAGAGGTTTTTACTTCTTACTGGATTGGAATGACCGAAACAACAAACAAGTCATGTTTAATTTGTATGGTATAATGCGTTTACATGAATTAAGTAAGCACCAATACACATACTTGATGAAATATGCTATGGCTGAAGAATTAAAATCTTTGGAAAAATGAATGACAAGAACAGGAAATTCGCAATCATAACAGTTGATACTAATGATGCTGATTACATAAGTAACACTGTTGAAATTAGTGAAGAACATGCATTACTTTTGGCTCGTGTGGCAAATGCCCTTAAAGGATTTGAACCCTATGAAGGTGATGAAATTATGAAGGACTACCATCATAAATGCAGACACAACTTTCCAACTGGTGAAATGTGTAGAACTGATTTGGGAGAGTTGACAGCAGGTGATTATTATGTGAAGACTGATTTAATTACTGAAGACGATTACATAGATTTCATGGACTTAGTTCCCTACACCGAGCATGGTTTCCACACCGTGACCGAAATCAGAATACTTGCGGTCATTGGTGAGATTAAATTGATTTGATGCATTTCAAAAAGAAAATAAGGAATCGAATCTACGGATTATATCTGAAAGGCGTGTGTCTTGAATTTATCGCATTTCAAACCAATATGGATTTTGAAGACGTGGATTATATAATTGATTACATGAATGAAATTTATAACTAATTATGACACATGAAGATTTAAAGGTTGGTGATAAGGTCATGTACCAAGACACTGACGAAAAAGTACAAGCCGAAGTCATGAAGATTGAGGACGGTTATGTTCACTTTAAAGATTGGGATGATTTTGAGTGGCAAGAAGAATTTAAAGATATCCCTGAAACCGTAATACGAAAATTATGATGGAAGTTGACACAGCAATGTTTATTTGCAAGGTAGTAATTGGACTGACACTCATTGTTAAAATAGTGTTGGGGTTTATTCAAGACAAACGTGAGAAGATAAGTATTGATATTGAAACCTCTCCACACTCAGGTGAATCACGGATATTTTTTCTGAAAAAGTAGAGTATTTATGTGAAAACATAGATGCTGAATATCATTGACATCATCAACGAAGAAATCATGACCACAGTTGCCAACTATCCTCAGTTTGGTGACAGGTTGAATTCGATAAGTGAAACAGGGGAAGGAACTTCTGGTGCATATCCCTACAAATTTGATAATGTTAGTTACAACGAAGTCAATTACCATTTTGATACCGAGGAAGATGACTATGTTGTTATCATTAACAACGTTGACCCTCATGGTGGTATCTGGGAACTGCAATTCGGAGTAGTTGGTGGTACACCTGAAGACGTTACCAACAGAGGTAGAATATTCAATGTGATGGCAACTGTGCTACAAATCACCAATGATTTCATCGACAAATACAAACCCAATGCCCTGCGGTTCAAACCAAGTAAGGATGAAGAACGTGAAGACGATAATCGAAGGTTCAATCTCTACATGCAATACATTAAGAAAAATATGAGACCTGATTATATTGTTTACCCATACAGTGATTATATCGTGATTGAACGCAAGGTGAAAATAAAATCAAACATACCAAAAATATAAGTCATGTCATATACTAAAGAAGAAATCAAAGCGGAACTACAGAAATACAAATTACCTTGGATAGCAAAGGTATGGAAGAAAATCGGTGTGCCGTTTCTCAGATACAGTTTCCTTCCAGCACTTATTTTAATTACGATATTCGGTGTTATTTACAACGGCAGCGCATATGGTGTAAATGATTGGATGTGGACTGTTGACAAAGCAATTGCATTCTTCTACATCTTCGGTGTGGGTGCACTGGCACTAATCGGTCACTTCGCTGAACGCCTAACAGCAAACAAACTCAGAAAGAAATTGGGTCTGAGTCACGAAGATTTCAAGATACTTGTTGACGTGTATCAAATAACTGGCATGTAATTGTAACATTTCTTTCTG
>Ga0307376_10006279_pt1 | contig 10541 bp, 10 predicted proteins | sample TR2MG_FD_202536 | JGI IMG/M metagenome (GOLD analysis project Ga0307376, IMG submission 202536) | Soil microbial communities from Risofladan, Vaasa, Finland - TR-2 | ecosystem: Environmental > Terrestrial > Soil > Coastal area > Acid sulfate soil | place: Finland: Risofladan, Vaasa | collected...
AACAGCTTTGTCCGTAGAGATCATAACAAATTTCTCCACACCAAATTGCATGGACAGGTCGGCCATTAACCTAGTTCCAATAATGTTATTCTTAATTGCCTCCTTTGGATTATTCTCCATTAAGGGTACGTGCTTATAAGCGGCAGCGTGGAAAACAACATCAATTTGCTGGGATTCAAAAAGGTGCCGCATCATGAGAGAATCGGTAATATCCGCCACAACCACCTCAATTTGATCGGCACGATTCGGGAAGTTTCCCCTCAGCTCCAATTCGATAAAGTAAATCGGAGTTTCAGCTTGGTCCAGCAGTATCAATCGGCTTGGGTTAAAGGAAAAAACCTGTCTTACTATTTCGCTCCCAATTGAGCCAGCCGCACCTGTTACAAGTATTGTCTTACCCTTCAAAGAAGAGGAGATTTTCTGAACATCTAAATGTATAGGATCGCGCTCGAGTAAATCTTCAATTTTGATTTCATTCAGCCGAGGTAAGCGAGTGTTATCACCAGTTAACGCTATAAAGTTTTTGATACTTTTTACTCGAACCCCGCGGTTAAGACATTTCTGAACAACCATATTTTTATACTCCGCAGGGATATCATTATCGGCAAAAATCAGCTCGGCTACCGAGAAGGTCGAGATAAGGTTGTCGAGTTCAGAAAGATCAAAAATACTAAGCCCCTCTATAGTTTTTTTGTAAATCTTGGAATGATGGTGCACAAAGCCAACAACCTTGTAAGTTGATTCCACGTCAGATTCCAAGGCACGCTTTAGCGAAACAGCAAAATGCTCCCTTCCATAAAGCAATACTTTTATGACTGGCTTGCTCGCCTCCCTCTGAAGGTTTTGAATAATGAATTTTGCAAATATTCGAAATGCGATTAGCAGGTAGGATGCAATAAAAAAATCAATTAATATTATGGAAATAGGTACTAACCCTCTACCTGAAACCAATATATAGCCATAGTTGATAAAGAAGAAGAATGTATTGCCTGCAAAGATAGCCAAGACTAGCCGAACTAAGTCCTTCATGCTGGTATAACGAATGTACATCTTATTGGTACCAAACAGGTAGAGCGATGAAACGCGAACAAAAAGGTAAAGGACTATTGCAAGTGTAATATTTTGGAGTGTAGTAAAAGGAATATTAAAGTTAAACCGGAGCAGGTAAGAGGCAAATATTGCCATTAGCCCTAAAAAAATATCAATATTCATCACAACCCACGTGGGAACTAACACTTTTCCAAGTCGGTTAACCCCCTTCTCCGCCATAAGAAATACTGATGAAAACATGGTCATGCAATTAAAATTCTATACGAAATTACCCTTAATGGTAGGAAAAGCAAAAAAAACATGGTTGAATATTCGCAAAACTTAGTATTCGTATGGTAAAAATTAACAAATATCACTTTTACGAGTCGTTTTGTCAAATAGTGTTTAAACTATCATGTTCTGCTTTTAACAAGAATCAGGCCAATTTACCATCTCCAACCACATTTTAACAAAAAAGGGGCTGCATTCAGCAGCCCCCCAATATCTAACGATGTTAAAATTACTCGTATTCCTTGAGAATATCCTTGACACCATCAGGCGAAACACGGCCATAAATCTTTTCGCCAATCATTACCACTGGTGCTAATCCGCAGGCACCAACACAGCGAAGGCAGCTCAGAGAGAACTTTCCGTCATGAGTGGTTTGTCCAACGTTTACGCTCAGAATGCGCTTAAACTCATCTAATACCTTTTCAGCACCACGAACGTAGCAGGCAGTACCCGTGCAAACAGAAATGGGATGTTGTCCCTTGGGAAGCATGGTGAAAAAGGAGTAAAAAGTTACCACGCCATAAACCTTCGCAACTGGTATTTTTAGTTCTTCGGCCACGATCTCCTGAACCTCAGCCGGAAGATAACCGAAATATTCCTGAGACTTGTGTAGCACATTAATTAACTCACCCGATTCATTGTTAAACGCTTTACAAATCTCCTTGAGCTTTGCGACGTCCTCTTTCTTCAGTTCGATTTTTATATGTGACATTTACCGTTCCTCCTTACATTAAATAAAAATATCCTTTTTGCTCTTATCGAAATAGGCGGTATGCAGTAAGTGATGTGCCTTTTCACTCATTGGCTTTCCCAAATACTCTTCGTAAAGCTTAATAATGTATGGGTTCTCGTGCGATTTACGAATTGGTTTACCTGCATCCTCACGGTAAAGTGCCTCCTGTCGAGCTTTAAGGATTGATGAGTTACCATGGTGAAGAGGCTGTCCTCCACCACCAATGCAACCACCAGGGCATGCCATAACCTCAATGGCATGGAAGTTGGTTTTGCCAGCTTTTACCATATCCAATAGTTTCCTAGCGTTACCCAGCCCGTGCGCAATACCAATGTTAATTGGCAACCCATTAAAGTCGATCGTTGCGGAACGGATACCTTCTAAACCGCGTAGCTCTGTAAAATCTAATCTTTCCAACTTCTTTCCAGTTTGCAATTCGTATGCTGTACGAACAGCCGCCTCAATAACGCCACCAGTTGTTCCAAAAATTACAGATGCACCGGTAGATTCACCCATCGGACGATCAAAATCCTCCTCAGCAAGATCGGCGAAATTTATATTCGATTCCTTAATGAGGTGAGCAAGTTCACGGGTTGAGATAGACAAATCTACATCGGGGTTACCATCAACTTTAAACTCGTCACGCTGACATTCATATTTTTTGGCAAGGCAAGGCATAACCGAAACCACTACCAACTCTTCCCTCGTTTTGCCCAATTTCTCAGCAAAATAAGATTTTACGATGGAACCAAACATCTGCTGTGGCGACTTTGCTGAAGATGGAACATCAAGCATATCGGAATAGTTATGCTCAAAGAAGTTCACCCATCCTGGGCAGCACGAAGTTAGCATGGGAAGTTTTACACTCTTATCACCGCCCAAAAATTGCGCTAGACGAGTGAGCAATTCAGTTCCCTCCTCCATAATTGTGAGGTCAGCGGCAAAGTCAGTATCAAATACGTAGTCGAAACCAAGCTGACGCAGTGCCGCAGTCATCTTACCAGTAACCAAAGTTCCTGCCTTCAGACCAAATTCTTCACCGAGGGCAGCTCTAACGGCTGGGGCAGTTTGAACAATAACCGTTTTCTTTGGATCGGCTAAGGCACGAATAACCTTAGGAGTGTGATCAACTTCCGTTAAGGCACCAGTAGGGCAAACGGCTACACACTGACCACAGTATGTGCAAGGTGATTTTTCAAGGTCCTGCTCAAAGGCGGGTGCTACCACTGCCATAAATCCGCGGTTGATACCAGAGAGGGCACCCACTGTTTGGAACTCGTTGCACATGGTTTCGCAGCGACGACACATGATGCACTTGTCCATGTCGCGAATAATTGCCGGCGAAGTGTCGAGCCTATAGGTAGACATTTCGGCAAACTCTTGACCCGGAATTTGGCGAATACCAAGCTTAACAGCCATATCCTGCAGTTCGCAACGACCACTCTTGGCGCAGGTTAGGCAATCCTTTGGGTGATCGGAAAGGATTAACTCCAAAACGGTTCTACGAGCATTTATTACACGAGGCGTATGTGTTTTAACAACCATACCTTCGGTGCAGGTGGTGGAGCAGGAAGGAGCAAGGTTTCTTCTTCCCTCAACTTCTACTACACAGATGCGGCAACCGGCAGGCTTATTTTCGATACCTAGGTCATGGAGATCCATGTAACACAGTACTGGAATATCGACACCTAACTTTTTGGCCGCTTTGTAAATGGTAGCACCTTTTTCTACCTCAATAAGCTTGTTATCTATTGTCAACTTAATTGTTTCCATCAATTTTCCCCCAAAATTATTGAATGCTGATTGCACTGAATTTACATTTCTCGATGCAGGCACCGCACTTGATGCAGACAGCGGTGTCGATTACATGAGGTTGCTTGCGCTCACCAGAAATGGCATTAACCGGACAGTTGCGGGCACATGCAGTACATCCAACGCAGGCCTCTGGGTCGATAACATACTGCATCAAACTCTTACACTGACCAGCAGGACATTTATGATCCTTTACGTGAGCCAAGTATTCGTCGTAGAAGTTGTCAAGAGTTGAGAGTACTGGGTTTGGCGAAGTTTGGCCCAACCCGCATAATGCTGTATCCTTAATTACCAAGCTCAGATTGCGCAACCGATCAAGGTCTTCCATTGTTCCATCTCCCTTGGTTATCTTCTCAAGTAGCTCATGTAACCGCTTGTTGCCAATACGACAAGGAGAGCATTTACCGCAAGATTCCTCAACGGTAAACTCGAGGTAGAACTTGGCCATGGCCACCATGCAGTCATCCTCATCCATCACAATCATACCTCCAGAACCCATCATTGATCCTGCCGCAATTAGATTGTCAAAATCGATGGGTGTATCTAGGTGCTTTTCAGTTAAACATCCGCCAGAGGGGCCTCCGGTTTGAACGGCTTTAAACTTTTTGCCATTCTTAATGCCGCCGCCAATTTCGAAAATTACCTCGCGCAAGGTTGTTCCCATTGGAACTTCAATAAGTCCTACGTTGTTAATTTTTCCAGCAAGCGCAAAGACCTTGGTTCCCTTAGATTTCTCGGTGCCAATGCTGGCAAACCAATCTGCTCCCTTCAAGAGAATAACTGGCACGTTGGCCAAGGTCTCAACGTTGTTAACATTGGTTGGCTTTCCAAGATAACCAGACTCTGCAGGAAATGGTGGTTTAACAGTAGGTTCACCACGGTGTCCTTCCATAGAGTGAATAAGGGCTGTCTCCTCACCGCAAACAAATGCTCCTGCACCATAGCGCAGCTCCACATCGAAATCGAAGGAGCTTCCCATTATTCCCTTACCCAACAAGCCATACTCACGAGCCTGTTGTATTGCTATTTTCAATCTAGTAATAGCCAATGGGTATTCAGCTCTGATATAAACCAATCCCTTTGTGGCACCAATACAGTAACCACAAACAGCCATCGCTTCAATAACAGAATGTGGATCCCCCTCTAGAACCGAACGGTCCATAAAAGCACCAGGGTCACCCTCATCGGCATTGCAAACAACATACTTCTGGTCAGCGCTATTCTTACTGGCGATTTCCCACTTGATTCCGGTAGGAAAACCTCCACCCCCACGACCGCGCAGACCCGATTTCTTAATCTGGTCAATTACCTCCTGAGGTGTCATTTCGGTAAGCGCCTTACCAATGGCCATATATCCTTCACGAGCAATGTACTCGTCAATATTTTCAGGATTGATAAATCCACAGTTGCGAAGGGCAACACGTATTTGCTTTTTGTAAAATCCCATGTGCTTAGAGTCGCTAATATGCTCTTTTGCATTAGGATCGGTATATAAAAGCCGGGTAACTTTACGCCCTTTAATTACATGTTCAGCAACAATGTCGGCAGCGTCATTTGGGGTAACCTGAGTATAGAAAGTATTATCGGGCATCACCTTAACAATGGGGCCCTTCTCACAAAAGCCAAAACATCCGGTCATTACAACCTGAACCTCATTCTGAAGGCCCTTTGCTTCGAGCTCCTTTTTTAGGTTTTCAACAATTAAATCGCTTGCTGAGGCACGACATCCAGTTCCGCCACAAACAAGAAGATGCATTTTATATTTTGTCATTACAGTATCCTCCTTGGGGTTAGTCAATTTTTTCGTAGTTAACAGGGATTATTCCATCAACAAGTTCGCCTGTCTTAATGAATTTTTCAATAATCTCATCGGCTTTTTTGGTGTCAACAAAACCATAGACAACGGGCTCCTCGCCCGGTCGTTTCACCTCAATTGTTGGTTCTGCATAGCAATAACCCATACAGCCAGTTTGCGTTACAACTGCATCGATACCACGCTTTTCCAACTGGTCGATGAAGAAGTCCATTACGGTTTTTGCCCCAGATGCAATGCCACAAGTTGCCATTGCCACCTTAATTTGAATGCGGTTCTCAGGATTATTTGACTTTTCCCTAAGTTCCATCTTCGACAGCATGCCAGCCTGTAACTTTTTCAAATCGGCCAACGATTTAATTTGTGCCATACTAGTTTCTCCTTATTTAACGTATTTATAGTAGCCTAAATTTCCTACAAAGTTATGTTAACGATTTCACATTAGCTTGCAGAAAAATCATGTTTTATAACCTACACGCCTATTTTAATTGCTTCTAAATTCTCTTTAATCATCTCCTTCAGGAAGCGACTTACCGATAAATCACTTAACGGAACACCCTCCAGCACTTCTCTCACTTCAATCGTACTAAAAACATAGCTTTGTTGATTGTATCGATGGCTATACACAAAATCCATATCAGGATTGGAGGTAACTAATATGACCACCACACCGGCAATGTCACCCAGAACTGGCCTATCAATATGGCTATGTTTAAAAGTAGCAACCACATCCGTGCCAACGTTAACCGCTGAATTTATGGTAAGTGAACCCTCGCACCTCTCTGCATTTTGCTTGAGCAACGAGAGCCCTAAACCAACTTTTCTGGTTGTACGAGAGGTATAAAAAGGATCGGTTACGTGTTCTAAACTTTCTGAAGAGATACCGCTACCGTTGTCTTTTATGGTGATGGATAAAAGGTCCAACAAGATGTCCTCCACAATGGATATCTCCACAAGTGTAGCCTTTGCACGAATGGAGTTTTGGGCAATGTCAAGAATATGTAGTGCTAAATCTTTCATACGTCAGTCAACCATTACGGAGCGACCTCCGGCTCCTTTTAATGCAAGCTTAAGTTCATCAAAGGAAGGTTCCTCAACCATTAAAGATGTATAAACTTCTCCGATACCTTCAACAAAGTGAGCATCTGAATTTTGCAAAAAGGAATATTTTTTAAGGTAACCGTTTCTTCCTAAGAACTCTTTTTTGCTCGTATGTTTAGAAATTTCCACCCCATCGATTGGTAAATCGGTCGGAATAAAGCCCAGCTGGCTTATAATGCTGAACTTTGTCTTGTTAATATGCGCAGGAATAAACAATCCACCAAGACGGTGAACCTCCTTCTCTAAACTGTCTATGCTAACAGTAAGTGCAGAAATTAAAGGTGCGTCAACCTCCTTAATGATATTTTCATCGCGATCAACCACTACCTGATAGCCAAACAGTGCAGGGTTATTTCGCTGGCCGCTGGGGTAATTCTGCTCAAGATAAAGTTGAAAGATAGAAAGGACTTCCAGTGTTGGAAAAAAGGTGAGACAGTGAACCTCCTCCTTTGTGGTGACCTCTGCCCCAAGGATGGTGGCAATGCCGACCTCCCGAGCAAGTTCCTGCACCAACTCACAGTGAAGGGTTGTATTGTGGTCCGTTACTGCAATTACGTCAAGACCAACTTCCTTTGCTTGGGCAACAAGCACCGTGGGGCTCATTTCAAGAGAGCCACAGGGGGAAAGTACCGTATGCAGATGTAAATCGGCCTTAAAGACCCTCATTGCTTAATGTAATAGATTGTAGAGTTTACCTGTAATATCAAATGTGGGTATGGAAGTCCCCAAAACGGGAATCCCTTCAACATTGCTCTGCTCAGCAGTGTCAACCTCGGGTTGTTGACCACCAACAAGGATTACAGCAGCCAATTCCTTCAGCGATGCAATAGCCATTACATTCTTATGTGTTTGCAAGGTAATCCATACCATACCTGCTTCAGCATTGCCCATTACATCGCTAAGTAAATCGGAGGTATACCCTCCAATTACATCACGGCTTAAGCCTTCCGCTCCCGAGTAAACCTTCAGATTGAGCTGGCTAACAATATCAGAGACTTTCATTATCGGCTCCTTTTTTATGACAATTCTTAATAAACTTATCCTTGCCCCAAATTTTCTCCATTATTCGGTAGGCATGATCACTCCCTAACATACCCGTTCTTTCCATCATCCGTTGAACGTAGATACACTGAGAAACGGTCGCTCGGTTTTGGACAATGTCTTCAGCCAAAGCCTGACATGAAGGGGCACCGCATACACCACAATCCACGCCTGGTAAATAACACATAACCTTTCTCGCCCGCTGCATTTTTCGCATAGCCTTGGCCATGTCCACGTCGAGCATATACATCGAACGTGGCTTAATTTCTGTACTCAGGCGAATGTGACGCATAAGGTATGGCTCATAGGTATCAATCGAACTTCGCGAAATGGAAGCGGCTCTCGCCTCAACCGATGGAGCTTTGCCAGCTCTTTTACCTAATCTCTCAACAGTCAGAAAGCGATTAGAGGTAGTTAAAACTCCTCCTGCACAGCTCTGATCACATGCTCGCAGCTCTAAAAAATCGATATCACTTATTTCCTCATTTTCCAACTTTTCGAGAAACTCGATTACATTATGAACCTCATCAATGGCCAAGCAACGTCCTAGTGAATGGTCGGCCTCACCATTGGTAAGGCTCCATAGTATCTCCTTAGAAACAAGGTGGCTTCGGTTAACATCAACCCCAGCATCCTTTGACCTTTGCCTGAGCGCCTTGTGAACTCTATTGAAAATAAAGTCCATGTTAATTACACCGTTAATTCGCGATCGACCCTCACCTACTGGGGCTTTTATAGCTGCAATCTTAGCTGCACAAGGCGTTATATAAAAAACACCTATCTCCTCCTCCTTTGCTCCATTATCCATCAAAACTTTTCGGCAGTATATAGCCGAAACATCCAGAGGTGGCCGTAGTAGCATTATGTTTTCGACCATAGAGGGAAATTTCACCTGAATGAGCCGAATAATTGCAGGACAAAACGAGGAGATTAGCGGCTTGTTCGCGATCGCAGACTCATACTCATGCTGCGCCCGATTTAAAACGGTGGCACCATGTTCAACCTCATACACCCAAGTAAATCCCAAGTCCATGAGACTGCTATAGAGCTCGCCTGGAGAAATCTCATCTGGAAATTGTCCTATTAGAACCGAAGGCACAAGGGCCACGCGATGTTTGTAATCAAAGATACGTTGAAAGTCATCTTGCTCAATAATGATAGCGTGCACTGGGCATACCCTAAAACACTCCCCACAATCTATGCACCGATCTTCAATTAGGTTAGCTTTACCATCGAACACCCGTAACGCTTCAGTAGGACAAACCCGCATACAGTGTGAGCAACCGATGCAGACATCCTTCAATATTTTTAATGCATGGTGAAAAAACATTTTTTCCATACACTATGCCTCTTGGCTGTTTAATAATATGGTTATTTCCAGCGTAGTTCCACTACCTACCTCGCTGGTAATTTCAAACTTGTCGGCGTTAAAATCAATATTGGGAAGCCCCATTCCTGCACCAAAACCCATCTCCCGAACTTCCGGAGAGGCAGTGGAAAAACCCTTCTGCATAGCAAGAGGAATATTAGGAATCCCAGGACCTTCATCTATTAGCCTCATTACAATCTTTTTGGTATCAATGTTGGCAAAAATGGTTCCCCTGAATGCATGAGCGACAATATTTACCTCCGCTTCGTACAAGCATACCACCACCCGCTTCACAATTTTTACATCCACATTCAACTGCTTCAAAACCTTTTTTATTTGGCTTGAAGCGTAACCAGCGCGGGCAAAATCTCCCCCCTCAACCTTATATTCAAAGTTCATCGACATGACGTGGTCTAATATACTGGTTTTAAGCCAGCTTTATACAACTCTCCGGCTACAAAAAAAAGGGTATTCTTCGAGCGAAGAATGGCAATATCACACTCTTTTGCCAGCTCCACCATCTCCGTTGTAATTGGTTTGTTTCTAACAATGAGTACACAGGGAATGTCAGACATTTCAGCTGTTCGGATAGACTGCAAGTTCGAAAGGCCGGTAATCAAAATGAGTTTATCGCACTGAACGGTTAACACATCACTCATTAAATCCGACGAAAAAGCAAACTCAACATCGGTGCCCAGCAGCTCCTCACCACACACCACCTCACCTTTCACTGTTTCACATATCTCCCTCAAGGTCATACTCTTGCAATTTGGCTTAAAGAAATAATAGAATAGCTGTTGATTACTTTGATTCAGCTGGTAAAAATACGAACAAATTGCATTTTTTGTTATACCGCAAACAATGTTATTCAACAAACAATAAACTACCTCGCAGCAGAGCTGACGAGGTATTAAAACAAAGACAGTTGCTGACTGTGTATCTTTATATATTCTTTTTCTCGACCTTGCCCCTTTACATACGCTTGTATTGTAGATTCATCTCCATGCTTACCTACTGTATTTACATAAAATCCTTTAGTCCAAAACTCACCACCCCAAAGCTGCTTTTTTACTTCTGGATGAAGCCTAAATATTTCTTTTGCCGTTATACTTTTTACCATTTGAATTATTTTCGTGGGGCTATACGTTGGAACACTCTGTATCAAAAAATGAACATGATCTTTATCTGTCCCTATCTCGATAAAAGAAACCTCATAACGCTCAGAAATACCTATACAAATTTCTTTCAAACTTTTGTCCACTGCATCAGAAAATACCACTCGCCTGTATTTTGCAGGACAAACAAAATGATACAGTATAACAGTTACATTATGGCTTTTATGTATATAGTCA
>Ga0307376_10006280_pt1 | contig 10539 bp, 18 predicted proteins | sample TR2MG_FD_202536 | JGI IMG/M metagenome (GOLD analysis project Ga0307376, IMG submission 202536) | Soil microbial communities from Risofladan, Vaasa, Finland - TR-2 | ecosystem: Environmental > Terrestrial > Soil > Coastal area > Acid sulfate soil | place: Finland: Risofladan, Vaasa | collected...
CCCTCAACGCCGGCCTCGTAAGGCTCGGCGGAGCCAACGGCTACATGGAGGTCCCCATGTACGCGGACACCCTGCTAGGAATATGGGCGCACAACAGCATCGAGATCGTCACGGCGCAGGAGGACCCACAGTGCTGGGGATACCTCGAATCAGCGGACGGCATGAGCCTCAAGCCATTCGAGTTCCTGTTCCCACCCATGGGTGCATGCCTCATCACAACGTTCTCCCAGAACGCGACCCCAGGCGAATACTATCCCATCAACGCCCCGGTCAGGCCAGGGTCAAGGATTATAGTCTACGCCCAGGCGCTGGCGGCGGCAGGTAGCACAGGTGTGTTACACCCGTCGGTCACGTTCTGGTTCAGCAACAGCCGCGAATCAGGCGACTGGGCGCCGACAAGTCTGGACAGCAGGCCGGGCGTGCAACGCTACCGCAAGGTAGGCGCATACACGGCGACAGTAACAGGTGCAGCGAACGCATGGGCCGCGGAGGCCGCGTACCAGGTGGGCCTCGGCTCAGGCGGAGGCATCATAACGGAGCTAGGAGGTGTACGGACGTGCACCATACCGACGGCGGCAACCCCCGGGCTGGGGATATTCAGGTTCAACAGCGACGACGTGCCGATGTTCCCGCAGGACTTTGCGTGCAACGCGTACGGGTCACTCCTCGGAGGGCTTAACGGCATGGACGCTATACACACGATCACCAGGCGGCAGTGCCATGTCGAGGGCGAATCCGTGGTGCTGTTCCACAACGAGTACCAGCAAGGTGCAGGGTTAACGCTTACAACCGACCACTTCATCACGATGGTAGAGTTCATCCGGGGGGTCTAGACTTGTCCAGCCTCGCGAAATCCGGGGTCCCCGGCACCATGTACAAGACGCTGGAGGACACGATACTCAGTGACACCACCGCCGTCAAGCTGGGGGCAGGTTACGTCACTGTGCCCAGTGGCATGAATCAGCTTCTAGGCATCTGGGTTCACGCTAGTATCCTTCTGCCGACGGCGGACCAGGCGTTAACCGTATGGGGCTACCTGGACTCGCCGGATGGTATCGCCATCAAGCCTTTCGAGTTCCTGTTCCCCGTATCCGGGTGCGCCGACGCTACTACGGATAACACCAATAGCACGCCAGGGATATATTACCCTGTCAACATCCCGGTTGTCCCCGGTGACAGGATAGAGTGCTGGGCCACATGCTACGAGGCCAACACGGGTGAAGCATACGCGACGGTCACATACTGGTTCGGCACAGCTAACGTGCTCGCGCCCAGGGCGCTGGACGACCACGCTGGCAGGCATAGGTGGCGAGTCGTTGGGCACACGGCGGCGGCGTCAGTGGTCAGCGGCTTCGGCCCCGAAGTGCAGTACCAGTTCAGCATGGGCGCAGCCGGCGGGTTGATCACCGAGGTCGGCGGGGTCGTGTGGACGACCACGGCGGCGACAGGTCAGAACGGCGGCGCCACCATCCAGATGAACAGCGATGACATCCCTCTGTCACCCATCGAGTTCAAGGTTAATGCCTACGGGTCCAAGCTCGGCGCCATCGAGGCGCATCACGCGAATGACTGCGTGACCAGGCGGCCGGTGTCGTGTGCATCGGAGAAGGTGGTTCACATGGACTGCGAGTACCTGACCGACGCTGGCATGGTGCTTACGACGGGCTTTATGGTGTCGATGGTGGAGTTCGTCAGGAACGGCGAGTAAGCCATGATAGGGCATCGTTTTAGAGGTGCAGACCTTGATGAGCGCGAAACGGACTAAACGGAGGGTGGAGGAGGTCCCGGAGGACCTTGACCTGCCCGTGGCTGCCCGCGACAACTTCGAGATCAGGCGGCTCGGCGAGAAGGACGAGCACCTATTTTTACTCGACCTGCGGATACCGATAACGATCACAGCTGTGTCGGCGACTCACTGGTTCAAGCTTCCGTTCAGCTTCACGCTGACGAAGCGGGTGTTCTACCAGACGACGGCGGCGGGAGCCGAGAGCGCTGCGGCGCTGAACATACGTGTTCAGTTACTGCACCCTAACAACACGCCCGAGGTCGAGTACTACAAGGACGGCGTGGTGTGGCCCACCGGCGGCACCAGGTTGACGGGTGAGACATACATGACTCCGACGGTCATCGAGGTCATAGTAGATGGGACGGCTACTAATCTGCTATATATGAGCCTTGAAGTGGTGGTGCACGGCATTGCCTAGCACACCGATAGAGGAGAACCGGCCACAGATACTCGTGCCACAATGGAGATTCAGAAACAGGTTCACCAGAGGAGTCGGAGCCCCCGTGGTAAACACATGGTACGAGCTGACCGGCGCCAGGCAGAGCGATGCGACGGCTTACTACTTCACCGTGGTTCACCTCGCAGGCGCCAACCGGGACATAGAGGCCCGCATAGTGTTCGACGGTGTAACCTATGACGGGGCGCAGGCGGCGGCGGTGTCCGGGACGCTGTACTATATGTACATCGACGGGAACGCGGTGGCCCTGACAAGCACGGTCAACCGGACGCTGATAGCGGGGGACACGACGATGCCCGCGCACGGCGTCCAGTTCTGGTTCAGGACAACGGACGCAGCCGGGGCACCCAACCTATCGGCGGTTGTCAGGATGGTGACGCTGTGAGCGATTTCAAGAGCAAGAAGGAGGGGCACGCATTGCAGCGTGACGAGAAGATAGACCTGATTTTCAATATGTTAATCACGATTATGGAGAAGGATTACGGTAAGGAGTTGAAGGAAGTGGAGAAGGGATGGAAGGGAGAGGTGGCATATGAGTAGCCACACCAGGACAGGGCCAACGGGCACGACCCGATGGACAAGCGGGACAGGCCACAAATTCACGGCCAGGCATGTGGGTAAAGGCATCTACGAGGGCTACGCCGTCGGCGCCGACGGGGCGTGGAGCGGCGCGGCGGAGGCCGCCGGGTACATAACCCTGACCGGAGCGGTGCAGACCATCGAGTTCAAGGTCGAGGGCAACCACCGGCCGACGATGTGGGAGCTATACCACACCGACGGCACGAACCCGAGCGCAGCGAACTACAACGTGAGCATCCTCTACAGGACCAGGGGAACCTACCTGATGCACGAGCTGTACACCCACGCGGTGGACGAGGTGACGCACCTGGTTCCGTTCGGCGAGACCTATGAGCGGTTGACCAGCATCTACCAGATACAGCTGCAGGGCACCGCGGGGCACTTCATCTATATCACGCCGAGGATGCAGCTGATGGCGCTGGACCAGACCAGGCGGAAGGAGAGCAACCCGTGATGAAGGACACTCTAAACCGGATGGTTGAACTGGTATCCGAGGATAAGGAGCTTCACGACGCCATAGTGAGGTCAATTAACGCCCTCACCAAGGCGGAGGAGAGCCGTGCAGCGTGGTACGATAGGAGGGGTAAATAATGGCGATGGCCGACAGGCTGCTGCTCGCCGCGAAGGGCGGCGCCACGACCGAGTGCGGATCCGACAGGCTGCGCAGATTATTGATTCTGCTGGGCGACCATGATGGGGACCTCAGGTTCATGCTGCCGCCGTTCGAGCAGAACCCCGGAGCGGCTGCGGCGGTGCAGGACATAAGTGGGCGTGGGCTGCACGGCACCAACGTTACCGCCTACGGCGCCACCGAGGGCCACTTCATACGCGGTCGCATGCTTTCGGCGATGCTGGACGGCACGGCGGACTGCTGGAACATCCCGGACAACGTGCTGCTCAGCTTCGGAACCGGCGTGGCGGACACACCGTTCAGTTTGGGCGTAGCGTTCTGCATGGACGCGGAGAACGCCGCCAACAAGAACCTGATAGCAAAGTACGGCGCCGCGGGGACATTGGAGTGGAGGCTCTTCCTGGACGCGGCGGAGAAACTCAACATGGAGCTGTACGACGATAACGCCGCCGCGTCGAGAGGCCGACTCTATGACACCGCGTTGGCGGTGAACACGTGGTACGTGGCCATAGCCACCTACAGCGGGGTGGGAACGGATACTCCGCAGACCGGTGTGAACATCTACCTCTGGGAGGGCGCGGGCGAGACCTACATGGGCGCGGTGGACGACACGGTGTTGACGGCGGGAGCCGGCCCATACGTGGCCATGGAGCAGTTGGCGGAGGCCGTCATCATAGGCGCGAGGAACAGTGCAGGGTACGCGGAGTGGTTCCCCGGCGAAGTCTGCATGCCGTTCGCTACGGCGCGCGACCTGTCCGCGACCGACGTCGACGGGGTGACCGATGCGGAGAAGGCGATACGCCTCATGGTGTCGCTGCTGGAGCTCTAGCGATGCCGCTGCCGTCGCCTCCGGGGAGGCCGCCGGGGTGGATACCGCCCGGCCAGCGGGGTGATCCGCCGGTGATACTCGGCGGGGCCAAGGTCACGGATACGGGGCACCGCGTGCTGGGGTTCAACACGAGCGGGGCCACCGGGTTCGTGGACGGCCACCAGGTGAACCAGATGCTCACATTGCTGGGAGACTATAATGTGAGGCTGTTCATGCCGCCGATGGAGTCCACGCTTGCTATAACTGATCCGGTGCAGGATATGGGGCCGCGTGGGCAGCACGGGCAGGCGATGATAGACTTCGATTACCCGTGTGTGAATCGGGGTAACATCATGGCGTGGAGGTTCAACGGGGTGGACGAGTACATCGAGGTGCCGGACAACGATCTGTTCAGCTTCGGGAACGGCCTGGTGGACTACCCGTTCAGCGTGGGGATGTGGGTGAAATGGAGCGGAGTGGATGGGACGGATAAAAACATCATAAATAAATGGGATAGCAGGACACCCAGGTATGAATGGAACCTAATCGTAAGTGTAACGGAGGCCGTACAGTTCCGTGTATGGGATAATAATGTGGGTGTCAGCCAGAGAGGTAGGTCTACGCCGGGTGGCCTGTTTGAGGCTAATATATGGCGTTTCGTATGTGCCACGTACGATGGGCGCGGTGGGCTCGCAGCCCAGGATGGCATGAACATCTATTCCGGTACCGCTGCATTGTGGGAGGGGGCGGTGGATAACGGTGACATAGCCGGTGCAGGTGCATACGTGGCGATGGAGAACACGGCGCAGCCGGTGATGATCGGGGCTTCCGATGTAGTGGTCGGCCCACTGCCGGGCGACTGGCTTGCAGCCGAGATGTGTCTGGCTTTCATAGTCGGAGGAGAGTTACCTGCGGGTGTGGTAGAGCAGGTGTACAGGCTGGGCGTGGAGGTGATGCAGCTGTGAGCGTGAACGCCGTAAGGTATAAGTGCCTGTTCGCCATAGTGGCCATAACGGTGATCTGTATCATGGCGATGCACGAGGGATTGGACGGCCAGTTCTACAGTATATGCGTGGTCTTGATAGGGGCGCTGGGCGGGGTGGAGGCGTACGACCTGATAAGGAGGGAGAAAGGTGAGTCTTGACGCGGCCGAGTACGCGGTGGTGAAGGTCGACGAGATCCACGACGAGCTCAGGCGTTCCAGAAGCTACCGGGCGCTGGAGCAGGGCGTAACCGTCATAGGGTTTGGGGTTCTATGTTATGGGTTCTGTATGCTCTACGAGGTGCTTAGCGACATGGGTAACAAGGTCGAGGAGATCATCGGCAACGTCGTGGAGGGCATCCCGGTATCCGAGTCCGTGTTCACCGACGAGGGGTTCACCATACTCGAGGCACACTACGAGGCCAAGGGCTGGCTCGCGCACTGGAGTTTCCTCAGGCTCTACGAGGACCTCAGATCGAAATACCAGGGCAGCCCCGATAAGGCGCTGCCGTACACGGCGAGGGTGCAGGCGACGGTAGCGGAGTGGACCGGGATAATCCGCAAAGTCAAGCCGGAGGCCATAACCGAGGACGTTCCCAAGATTCACCCTGTTGACCGGGTTGTGGGTGCGATCCTTAATAACCGGCGCACCTATTTCGGGTTGGTGGGCGGGCTGGCGCTGCTGCCGGCGGTGCCCGCCGTGGGATCTATATTGAGGAGCAGTCTGAAACATGAAGCCTCTTAAACGCGGGTGGCTGGTCAAGGTCACGTGGAAAGACGCGCACCTGACCATGGCTGAGGATCACGGCCCCTCCATAAACCAGAACGTCGGGTGGGTGGTCAGGTTTAACCGGAAGGGTGTAAGCCTTGTTGACACCAAACAGCAGAAAGATAGTCATATTGCCAGTGCATACAGTTTTATCCCGAAGGGGGCAATCAAGAGTATAAAGGTGATAGAGAGATGAGTCAAGCCGAGGCCACGAGGCGGCAGATAGCCGACATCGAGGCACGGATAGCGGAGCGCAAATCGAAGGATTTGCCGACGTTTAACCTGGAGCAGACCCTAGCTAGGTGGCAGAATCAACTGACGTTCTACGAGGCCGAGACGCCCGCACAGTTCGCGGCGCTCCAGACCTTCGAGCCAACGAAGAAACCCGTGATAGAGCACGTGCCGCTGAACTTCCAGCAACTGATCGACATGCCTTTCGCGGAGGCCGAGGCGTACCTCTACCGGGAGGTGGCGGCGGGCAGGATGACGGCGAACGAGCTGTACATCACGCGTGACGCGTTGTTCGAGTACCATGACCGGCTGAGGGCCGCGGCCGAGGACGTGGCGGCGGCGGCGGCGCGGGTCAGGGAGCAGGGTGCGAGGCTTCAGGTGGTCGAGGCCGACGTCAGGGCCATAGGCGTTCAGCCCGTGGTATCTGTGGACATCATCGAGGAGCAACCGTACGTGCCGAGACCGGGACTGGAGCTCAAGCTGAGAGGTGCTATCAGGGGGATACTGTTCCTGAGTGTGCTGGCGTGGGCCATCGGCGCCGCGAAGGGGAAGTAACATGCCCTGTAAGGTACGTCGTGGGAAGCGTGGAGGCCGGTACCGCCTGCACCGTAAGCGCGGCGGCGGAACCAGGCGAGTGTACGTAAAGAAGTGAGAGTTGTCGACTTAAGTCGACAACCTTCAATCTCCTACAAACTTAGGAGCGGGGGCCGTGTTGTTCCACCTCACGGCTCCCGATACCCTTATATAGTTCAGGTGCCACGGGGTATCCAGGTGGAATAGATGGATAAAATCTTTGAGATGAAACTGGATGCCTTTGGGGGGGTTGAATGTTTTATCCTCGGCGGGGTGGAGTATGCCCGCAAGGAGAAGTCTGAGCCGGAGCCCAGGACCGGGGATGCCCTGAAGGTCGACGGGAAACGTCTGTTGATCATATCTGCCATGAGTGATGATCACAAGTTCAGGGAGGACCCGAAGCGTTCTAGGGCGCCGGACATCGTCGACGCCGACGGTAAAATCATCGGCTACGTGAGCATAAGGAAAGGGGAGGTGAGTGTCGAGTGAGTGATAAAAAAGTGTTTAACCTTACGATTGAAGAGTTCTATGCGGCGGAGAAGGCCCGCATCGGGGCCGAGCGCGAGGCGTTCCTGGCGGACAAGGACTACAAGACCTTCGTGAAGTGGGAGCAGGGTGTGACCGGGTTCACGCTGGAGCCGGTTATCCCCCGTGACCACGAGAGTTTCGGGAAGAATAAGAAGGTCTTTCGGATAACCATAAATGGCATAGAGTTTGAATGGCCTGTGAACCCCCGTAGCCCCCTGTACCGTGAGGTGCTGGATCGGCTGCTGGTGGCGCCGGTCGAGATGCAGCTGAACCGGTTGGGCGAGGGCCTGCAGACCAGATACAGCCTTATATAGGCTTCCCCCCTTTTTCTAGGTGTTATTCATGGTAACGTACCGTCAGCGTTACTGGCATACCGTGGAGCGGACTTTTTACCGCACCTATAAGCAGCGTTATTGGCATACGCGGGTTGACGGGGTCAGGCAGCGGTACTGGCATAAGGTCAGGGTCCCGTACCGGAAGGTGGTGCGTCAGCGGTACTGGCATAGGGTGACGCGGAGGCCAAGGGTTAAGCCTGAGGTTCCGTTGTGGCGTGTGCACGGCGGCTACACGACCGAGGGAAAGGTAACGCCGACGGGGAACGTGCGGGCGGTGAAGTACGTGGAGAGCTGGGATAAGCCGGAGGAGCCCGGCGAGAGCTGGGCCAGGAAAACCATACAGAACACGAGCGGCCAATTCGAGGATGGGACGAAGATGGGCAACTGGGTTGACCAGTTGACTAAGAGCGGCGGGTGGAGCACGGAGGTGGAGAGGGTGGACAGGGTGGAGCTGCCGGCGGGGTATACGCGGGGCCGGTGGTACGTGGAGGTTTTCAGGGCGCGCGGTGGGCCGCCGGAGGGTGTGCCGGCCGATTACTGGAGGGATGCGTATGGTGCTGGGTAGGAGGGTTACGGTTGACGTTGACGGGGTGGACCGGGGGCACGCGACGGTCAAGGCTCTGGCTGCTTATTATCGTCTCGTTAATGGCGGCGCTAGTGTGCGTGTTGATATTACTCGTCACGGTTATCATCTTGTGGCCTGGTTCGCGGAGCCTGTCGATGTGGATTATTGTCGGTGTCTGTGTGGTGATGATGTTGGCCGCCTGTTTGTTGATGGGTTGAGTGGTGGTCGGGTGAGTGAGAACATACTGTTTGGCCTTAAACGTGGGTTCAGGGTCCGGGAGATACAGCTAATATGATGGAGACGGGTCCGGTGGTTCAAGCGGTGTTTGAGAACGGTATCGCTTACCCGTGGAATGATGCTCTTAATAGGTTACAGGTGAACAGGAACATTGGCCCACATCTAGGTGAGTTCAAGGGCTTTGTGATCATGGAGGGGTGGCTGGATGATTCGAGGACCCACGTATCCTATTGGGACAAGCCCTGGATGGATATGAGGCGGGCGAAGCGATGGTTGATTAAGCGTCGGTATAGTCAAGAGCATTGGAAGAAATACCATAAAAAACACCCGTTGGAGAGTTTCTTTTAGGGTTTTCGTCCATAAACGTTATATACTTCGTGTGCCATGGTTCGTGTAGGTGGAAACTGATGAAGAAACTGAACTGGAATGGAGAGACAGGCTCAACGAGTCCCTACTTTCATTTAAGACGGAGTGGCCTCTCACACAGAGAGGCTGTAAAGCGGCTGGAGGCTGAGGGCTGATGGCGTGCCCTAAATGCGGTGGAAAAACCGTTGTCCAAGAAGATAGGGACTCTATGTGGTATCGGTGTACTGAATGTGGGCATACCTTCGGTTACTTCATTAAATCCGCGTTTGGAGGAGGCTGAGGGCTGAGATGGGTTATCCGTGTTACGGCTGCGGGAAACCGATGGATCACCTTTGCGCCGACATCTTCACCTGTGTGGATTGTGGTATCATCATATCAGAGGCTCTTCTTCTCGAGAAACTCCGGAATCCCGAGCAACCGCCGGAGGAGGCTGAGACGCCGAGATGAGCTTGATAGACCTGGTGGGGGTTTTCTGGGGGGGCATCGTCGCGGTGATCGCGTTCACCGGGTACGTGTGTTACAGGATCGGGTTGGAGGCGGGCCGAGAATGAAGTATTATCTATGCCGCATCCAAGCTCCGTACCCCGCCGGGTGCCGACATCGAGCGCTAAACCTCAGGCTGGGTAAATACGTTTGTAGCCACAAGGACCGCCGGTACCTGAGACTCGATAGGGGTGATCTGTGATGTTCTGGCATAGGATTGGGGCGGTTCTGTTGCTGGTGTACAGCCTGACATTGGTTTACCTGTTCATCGGCATCGGGTTGTATGGCCATGCGCATGTCTCGGAGCCGTGCGTGTGGTGGTGGGCCGTGGAGCTGTCCATCTTCGCGTGCTCGGCGGCGCTGGCGCTGTGGCTGTTGCTCAGGAAGGAGGTGAGAAAATGATAGGTGAGTTTCTCGGGTTAACCCAGTACTTCGGTGTCTATCTTGTCCGTGGCCAAACACTGGACCTGATATTATGGTCTGGAATCTTTCTAGGAGGCACCGTGGGCTTCATATGGGGGTTATTGGGATCCTGGGGGAAAAAGAAGTAACTAGGGAGCGAGCGAAGCGCTTAAGTAGTGGCTGCCCCCGTGTTCTCGGTGAGGGACGGGGAAGGCTTTGGGGGTTGTTTGCTCGCCCGGTGCTGGGCTGTCCTGATTATGTGCACCCCCCATCAACTTCCCGGCCCTGTTTTCCGGGGGGCAAGCGAAGCGCTTAAGTAGTGGCCATCCCCATGTGTGGGCAGGTGGAGTAAATGAAATTAGTGATCTTAGGTTCATGTAGATTCTCACCTTATGAGATATTGGCTGTCCCTGACCCTATTCCGGGAGCACATAATACGGATAAAGGTTATGAAATGGCGTTCAAGGTATTTAAACCCGCCATCGAGGAGGCTGACCTGGTGCTGGTTTATGCGCCTGACGGTATCGGTAAGCATACGGGCCTAGATCTTGATTATGCCAGGTCCCTCGGGAAGTCTATCGTAGTGTTTGGGAATACCAAGAACTACAAGCCCACATAGCTAGGGAGCCGCCGAAGGCGGCGTTAAGCGTCCCACTCTACTCTAATCAAAAAGGTTTATATAGTAATTGGTCCCATAGTTAGACAGCTGCTCTCTGGACGACTGACAGTGTTGGCCCGGGTACTCAAAGAGAGTAGCTGCATTTTCTAGGGAGCCGCGCCGGGGCGCGGCGTTAAGGTCCCACTCTA
>Ga0307376_10006283_pt1 | contig 10537 bp, 7 predicted proteins | sample TR2MG_FD_202536 | JGI IMG/M metagenome (GOLD analysis project Ga0307376, IMG submission 202536) | Soil microbial communities from Risofladan, Vaasa, Finland - TR-2 | ecosystem: Environmental > Terrestrial > Soil > Coastal area > Acid sulfate soil | place: Finland: Risofladan, Vaasa | collected...
AGCGTGTTCGACAACCGCCATGACAGCACCTTTCGCGAGTACCAGTCGATCACCGCCACCAGGTACACAAATCCCCGCGGCAGGCGGATGTACGTAATATCCGTACTCCATACCTGATTGGGGCGGATCACGTTCACGCCCCTGAGCAAGTACGGATAAATCTTGTGCTGCGGGTGCGGACGGCTGGTATTCGGCCCCGGCGCCATGCCGGCAAGGCCCAGTATGCCCATCAGTCGCTGCACCCGCTTGCGGTTGATCTTGTGCCCCAAGCGACGCAGGTAACGCTTGATCTTGCGGCTGCCGTAAAACGGATGCCGCGTGTATTCAGCGTCAATCAGTTCCAGCAACATCAATTCCTGCTCGTTCGGTTTTGCTGCCATTGGCGGCGCATAGACCGTGGAGCGGTTGATTCCTGCCAGTTCACATTGACGGGTCAGCGCCAGTGGTTCGATGGCACCGACCCATTGCTTGCGAGTTTCTACTGGCTGATCCCGGACTTTTTTTTGAGCCAGTCCAGCTCCATCTTCAATCGCCCGATCTCAGAATACAGGCGCTCCGGACTAGCAGACGGGTCGGCTGGTTTCGGGCCACGCTTGGTGTCAAATAAGCTTGATGCTTCTTCTTGCAGCAACTTCTTCCACGCACCGACTTGCGTCGGGTGTACGCCAAACTCCTGGGCAATTTGGTTCACCGTCTTGACACCTCGGATCGCTTCAAGTGCGACCTTGGCCTTGAATTCATCCGTAAAATTCTTGCGCTTCGACTCACTCATCACCTGCTCCTCAATTGCAGCAGGTTACCACCTTAATTTATTGTCTGAAAATCGGGGTCCACTATATCCGACCTCCCCAACCCAGACCTAACACCAGGGGTAATTGACCCAACCATTACGCAGCAAAACATCCAGCAAACAGTCTGTATACATGGCTACACCAAAACGATCAGGCCACCGGCTCACTACACCAATAAATTAAAGAAGAGGCAGATCCGGGAATATGGCTACGAAGACAGGAACCCAAAGCATTACGAGGAAGATCATTTGATTGCGCTTTCAATCGGTGGTGCCCCGCACGATCCTCGCAACCTTTGGCCAGAACCACGTAAAAGTGAGTGGAACGCTAAGAGGAAAGACCAGCTGGAGTTTGTGCTTTACAAGTTGGTTTGCAGGGATAAAGTTTCACTTGCCGAGGCGCAACATGCGATGGCGACAGATTGGATCGAGGCTTATAAGCGATATGTCCATGTTAATGGGAAGAGGCGGGGGCGGAGTTTTGGGCACGTGGATTAGTAAATATATCTACTGCTTTATTTTCAATAATAAAGCCTGATAGACCGATCTAATAAATGTTGGGTACGATCACAACCTGAAAAATGGACTGAATCGTTGTCCTTTTGAAGTTGTTAAGTTCCGCTCAAGTTTTGGTAGCAGAGGCTTGAAATATTAGGTTGTGATAGTCTTTCAAAAGTCCAATAGCAAATTCCAAGGAACAAACTTCATCTATGAGTGATCATTTTGATATAGCCAATCCAAATCCCTGCGCATTGGTTGAGTCACTACGTTCTGTTGGATATAACCTTCCGACTGCTGTAGCAGACATAGTCGACAATAGCGTTTCAGCTCAAGCTTCCGTAATACATATAAACTTTCATTGGGCGGGATCTGAATCATGGATCAGCATTTTGGACAATGGATTGGGAATGAATGAAGTTGGTTTGTTCGAAGCAATGAGGCCTGGTACCAAGAATCCAATTGAACTCAGGGATCCTAATGATTTGGGAAGATTTGGCCTTGGATTGAAGACAGCTTCCTTTTCTCAGTGTAGACAGGTAACTGTTTGGTCGAAAGAGAATAATGATGAAGTTGCAGGAAGAAGGTGGGATCTCGATTATGTATCAAAGCACAATGAATGGCGCCTTCAAAAGGGTTTTGAGCATCAAGGGATTCAGGCCCTTAAGGATTTAGAAGTATCTGATTCTGGCACCTTGGTACTTTGGGAAAAGCTGGATCGTCTAGTTGATGATGGTCCTGCTGATTCTGAAGAAGCACACCAAAGATTTTTATCCCTCATTGAAGATGTGAAGGATTATCTATCGATGATTTTTCACAGGCTTATTGAAGGTAACGTTACACCTCGTCGTAACCCACTAAAAATCTATGTAAATGGTTTAACACCTCAACATGCATTAATTCCTTGGAATCCTTTTGAAATTAGCCAGAACACCAATTCACAGGAGTCCCCAGTTGAGATAATCAATTACCTTGGTCATCAAATAAGGATAAAGGGGTATGTTCTTCCACATAAGGATAGACTCACTGAACAGGAATATATTCGTGGTGGTGGGCATAGAGGATGGGTTGCCCAACAGGGATTTTATATCTATCGCAATGATCGGATTCTTCTTGCAGGAGATTGGCTAAAACTAGGAAGAGGTCGCCCGTGGCCAAAAGAAGAACAATTCAAGCTTGCACGCTTGAGTGTGGATATTCCAAACGCACTGGATTTGGAGTGGTCCTTAGATGTTAAAAAATCAACTGCTAGGCCACCTCCAAGATTACGAGGACGACTAACTGGGCTTGCTGAAAACATAAGGAGCGATGCGAAAGATGTATTTAAGCATCGGGGACAGTATGGGCCAAGACCAGCCAATCCGACTCTGGTGATAGAAAAGCCATGGGAATCCAAGGAAAGAGGAGGTCACATTGTTTACAAGATCAACAGGAAACATCCACTGGTAAAGAGCGTCAGTAAGAAACTCGGACCACTGAAGGAGGATATGGAATCTCTTCTTCGCCTTGTTGAAGAAACCGTTCCTGTGCAGAGAATATGGCTGGATACAGCGGAGTCAGAGCTTGACCATGCTATTCCATATGAAAATATCGATGAGAATTTGATTCTCGATGACATGAGAAGGACCTATAACTTTCTTCGCCAGACAATCAAGGATCCAAGTTCGGTCCGTGCATATTTATCAGCAACTGAGCCTTTCAATAGATACCAGAATCTTTTGAAAAGATTGTTAGATGAGGAGTGAGACTTATGAGTATATTTGAAACAGCACTCGGAATTTGTCAGCTTACTCTCTCTATGGAGCGAGATGAGAGTGGGAAATCTCTTACAAGAGACCAGATAGCCAGCAAGGTTGATGAACTCCTTGGAATTCCAACATTTTCCAAAGGCGTAGACAGAGAAAGACTTGTCAAAGAACTGGAAGAGCTCTTCACAGTCTGGTCGAATGATCCATCAGCACTTGGCAATGACGATGATCATAAGCAGTGGTTGTCATCTAAACGTGCAGACATCCAATGGCAATTCTGGACTCGTTATAAATCATACCTGACTCAAAGGGTGAAGCTCGGGCCAATAGCTGTCGAGAATGTTGAGAAACTTACAGATGAGGTGCTAGGTCGCTTGGAAGATCCATCAAGGGATGGTTCATGGGACCGTCGAGGTCTTGTTATGGGGCATGTTCAGTCAGGTAAGACAGCCTCATATACCGGCCTTATATGTAAGGCCGCAGATGCTGGCTACAAAGTAATTATCGTTCTGGCAGGTTTGCATAATAATCTGCGTAGTCAGACACAGGTTAGGCTTGATGAGGGATTCCTAGGTTACAAGGCAGTGCCTCCTGGTGTTGATGGGGCAAGTTTTGAAAAGACAGGTGTGGCTGAATTTGGGACAGGTCCAAAGGCAGATTCAGTAACTAATCGCTATGAAAATGGTGATTTTAATAAAAGAGTAGCAGATCAATTCGGTATTCACCCAGGCGGCAATCCTCTTCTGTTTGTCGTCAAGAAGAATGTAACTGTCCTAAAACATTTGCTTGGCTGGATTCACCACTCAGCTGATTCCAAGGATCCTGAGACAGGCAGGAAGTTTCATCGTGATGTTCCCTTGCTAATTATTGATGATGAAGCCGATCAGGCTAGTGTCGACACCAAAACAATGGCGATTGACGAAAATGGTCTACCTGATGACGAACATAATCCGACAAAAACCAACGAATTGATCCGACGTCTGTTGTTTGCTTTTGACAAGTCTGCATATGTTGGTTTCACTGCAACGCCATATGCAAACATATTTATTCATGAGCATGCAAGTACTAGGGAGTTGGGCGATGATCTCTTCCCGAGAAGTTTCATAGTTAATCTTCCTGCACCTAGCAATTACACAGGTGCAGCTCGTATTTTCGGCATAGTTGAGGATATAGATGCCGGGCTCCAAGAGATTGAGCCTATCACTATCATCAGAATTGTGTCAGATCATGCTGCATCAAATCTGCGTGATGAGACAGAGGGTTGGATGCCACCAAAATTGCTTGATCGAACCGAACATATCCCCTTATATGAAAATGAAAGGAAACTCCCTCCTTCCCTTAGAGAAGCGATCCTGAGTTTTCTCTTATCAACGGTTGTAAGGAAGATCAGGGAACCAGAATCACTATTTAATTCCATGTTGATTCACGTTGTGCGCATAACCAACGTTCAAGGAATAGTGAGGGACGAAGTAGAAGCTGAAGTCAAAGCGATATCAAATCGCCTGCAGAACGGTGATGGAATCAGAATGCCAAAGATTCAGGATGAGTTCCGTAATCTATGGGAAAAAGACTATATCCCAACTAGTGAAAGTACAGGCGGCCACTATAAATTGCCAGAATGGGAGCAGGTTGTTCCTCAACTTCTGTCAGTGGCTAAAAGCATTGAGGTTCGTGCCATTAATGGCTCGGCACTCGACGCTCTAGACTATGAGCAGCACAAAGAATTAGGACTAAATATCATTGCCATAGGCGGTGATAAGCTATCACGGGGTCTGACGCTTGAAGGGTTAAGCGTCAGCTATTTTCTCCGATCATCAAGAATGTATGACACCCTGATGCAGATGGGGCGTTGGTTTGGTTACAGAGAAAAATATTTGGATCTGTGTAGGCTATACACAACATCGGATTTGGCAAGTTGGTTCCGGCATATAGCTTCAGCAACAGAGGAACTCAGATTAGAGTTTGATCATATGGTGAGTATTGGTGCCACTCCAAAACAATATGGCTTGAAGGTGCGGGCGCACCCTGCGCTACTGGTCACCTCTGCAGTGAAGATGAAGTCCGGGACCAAGATGAGTCTTTCCTATGCAGGTGACATCAGTGAAACAATTATCTTTAGTACGAATGAGTCTATTCTGGAGAAAAATCTTGCAGTTGTTAATGAGATGCTTGATAAATTGCCTCCACATGATACCGGTAATCGAGTTGGCGGATATCTTTGGCATGACATTGATGCCAGCAAAGTACTCGAATTCCTATCTTTGTATGAATCTCATGAAGAAGCTAGAAGAGCAGATACAAAACTATTGGCTCGATATATTCGAAAGCAGAATGAGCACGGTGAACTGATATCTTGGTCAGTCAGATTGGTATCCTCTGGCTTGAAAGATGCTAAAGACCTACGTAATGACTTTAGTGGCCTCTCGATAGGTGCAACGCAGCGATCACCCGACAAGTCCCTTGAAGGAGGAATTGATAAATTCACTATCAAAAGATTGGTCAGTCCGTCTGATGAGGGACTTGACTTGAGCGTAAGTGAGAAGGAGGTAGCACTTCAAGAAACACAACGCTTATGGGGGGTAAGCAAAAGAAAAAACAAATCTGAGATTCCTCCTGACAAGCCATCTGGGCAGGGTATTAGATTTGCTCGCCCAAAGGAAAGAGGGATGTTAATAATCTATCCACTTGACAGCACTGAAGCTGGTTTGCCAATCTCTCCACCCATTGTTGGAATTGCCCTGAGTTTTCCTCAAAGTGATACCGCAAGGGAAATAACTTATACAGTGAATAATGTCTTTTCACAGGTTGGAGACTATGACGACTTCTGAACTGTTAGCGGCAACATGGAAAGCCCTTGAGGATGAAGGATTCAGTTTAGTTGGGAATTACGAAAGACGTATATTTTCTCATACGGCATATTCTTTATTTGCTGGCTTAAGCAGGCCAAAAAATCTTATTCAGTTCAGCTTGATCGTGACGAGTGCACAAGCTACTAGAGTTGATGATGAAGATTTACGAGGATTTCGGATATTTCGTGAAGCTCCGGTTGATGATCAAGTCAGAATTAGAATAGAGCTGACCGACGTTTCATATAGGGATATTTTTCTTGTTGTTTCGTCAGACATTCTGGATAGGTTGCTTTCGATCAATGATGAGAGTCAATCTGCGGTCATTCTTCAAAAAAGAATCGATCATTGGAAGAAATTCATGCAAGCTTCGGGACCTGAAGGCCTCACAAGATCTCAACAAATCGGTCTATACGGTGAACTGTTGGTATTGAGGTCTTTGTTGGCATTCCCTGGAAATGAAGATATTGCACTAGAGTCATGGCTTGGCCCCAATGGAGCAAACCAAGACTTCGTTCTAGGTGGGCATGCCATTGAGGTAAAGACAACTGCCAGCAATGAACCAACCAGAGTTCGAATATCAAATGAACGCCAACTTGACACAGTTGGACTAAGTCTTCTTTTTCTTTGTCATATTGGTGTTGATGAAAAAGCTTATGCAGGTATAAGTTTGCCTACTTTGATAGATGAAATTATTAGCATCTTGCCTGGACATTTATCAGCCACATTTATCGATACTCTGGCGAAAGCTGGGTATCTTAATGTCCAAAGAGATTTGTATGGGGCAATAGGTTACATCGAGAGGATTCGTGTCTATTATCAGGTGTCGGAGGGGTTTCCAAGAATTATTCCGCCAGATCTCATGGATGGAGTTAGCGAAGTTAGTTACCAAATAGATTTATCTGCTGCAAAGACTCTGAAACGCCCCGAACAGCATGTACTTTCATACTATTTCAAGTCATGAGTGATCTTATTAGTTTTTACGAAGAACTTCAGGCAGATGTTATTGCAGAAGCTGGTGATTCAGGTGATGGCGGCAATGGACATGGTGAGGACTTCAAGGAAAATGCGTTCACCAGAATCATCATTGAAGACTTGGCTGCAGCCGGGGTATTGGAGTCGCCCATTGCCTGTTATTACCAAGCAACCATCAGTGGCCTGATTGTAAAGATAAATGCCTACAGCATCCCTGATGAGGATAGCAGAGTGGATATAGTTATCTCTGAATATTTTTCATCACCTGAGCCCACAAAAGTTACTGCCGCTGATATCGAACGTTCAATGAATCAAGCCCTTAGATTTTTCAAGACAACCATAGCCGGAAGGCATAGGGACGAAGAGCCGGGTACGGATGAATATGGAATGATGCAGGAGATATTTTCCCATAAGGACGATTTTGACCGAGTACAGGTTTTTCTTGTCACAAATGGTCTGATAGTCCAGCGCAAGGAAAAGGCTTGGAAGGCAACTTTTGATAAATATAGTGTCCGCTACGAAGTCTGGGATATTGAAAGACTGAGACGATTTCGTTCAAGTGGGTCGAGCCATGAGCCTATTGAAGTAGATTTGTCCGGATATGGCAACGGAGGTATACCCTGTGTTTCGATCCATGACGATTCCTTGGGCTACAGCACATGTGTTTCAATGATTCCAGGTCACATTCTATGCGACTTGTACGATGAGTATGGGGCAAGGCTTCTAGAGCTTAATGTCCGCTCATATCTTCAGGCAAGGGGGAAAGTAAACAAAGGGATTCTTGAAACTCTTATCAAGGAGCCACATCATTTCTTGGCATACAACAATGGAATCACCATTGTTGCCGAGCAGATATCTTTCAATTCCACAAATGACAAAATTATTTCACTACGTGGCATGCAGATTGTGAATGGTGGACAGACTACTGCATCGATTCACCGGGCAAACAAGGAAAGTCAGGCAGATCTTTCACACGTGTATGTTCAAGCAAAACTGACCGTTGTCCCCGCCTCTGAATTTGAAAACATGGTTCCGCTGATATCCAGATACTCAAATACACAGAACAAAGTCAGTGAAGTTGATCTTGGTGCGAATCATAGCTATCACGTTGGCATTGAGCGTGTTGCAAAACGAACCTGGGCTCCCGGTGAGCAGTCAATGTGGTTCTATGAGCGGGCTCGTGGAAGTTACCAGACAGAAAGGACAAAAACTGCAAACACGACTGCACAGAAGGCGAGTTTTGATCGTAAATACCCAGCCAGCCAACGGCTGAGTAAGGAAGATCTCGCCAGATATTCAAATATCTGGAATGGTTTGCCACATATTGTCAGCAGGGGAGGGCAAAAGAACTTCACAAGATTCATGGAATCTGTCCCCAATGCCCAAAAAGACTGGGAGCCATCAACAGAGGATTTCAAGTCACTTATATCCAAGGCGATAATATTTCGAAGAACTCAGCAAATCGCAAAGGAACTAGAAATCCCAGCCTTCAGAATTAATGTGGTTAATTACACGGTAGCTTTAATTGCTGAGAAAACCGCAAGACGCATCGATCTGATGTCAGTTTGGGATAGGCAGGATTTATCAGATGCACTCGGTCAGCAGATCAGGGAATGGCTTCCTAAGGTTGCGAAAGAGTTGATTGATTCAGCTGAATCTCGTAATCCAACAGAGTGGTTCAAAATGGAACAATGCTGGAAAAATCTGCGTGAGGTCAGTGATGACTGGGAAGTTATTCCTAACGTCTTGGCACAATTGAAAATTGTATCTGATCGTGAAAAGATAGTTTCAAATGAGGTTCACAACAATATAGCCAGATGTATGGAAATAACAGCGCAAAAATGGTTTCAGATACAATTATGGGGATCGGAAAGTGGAAAATTGAAGGGGTGGCAGATTGGTGTGGCAAATACCCTTGCTGGATACGCCGCTCAAGGGTGGAACCGCAAACCGTCTGAGAAACAGGCTCTTCGTGGAATGGAAATAGTTGAAATATTCAATGATGCTTCCGGTCCCGATTTATGAAAGTTGCAGTTGAAAATATTTCTTCAATTTAATGTAGTTGCTGAATAAGCGGGATCTAGACCATCAAAATCATGGGTTTCTGGGTAGCAGGGCAGATACTACTTTTGCAATTCTGACGGCAAGTAGAGGAGGGACTGCGTTGCCGACCTGATGAAATTGCTGAGTACGATTACCTTGGAAAAAATAGTTGTCAGGGAAAGTTTGCAATCTTGCGGCCTCACGAACCGTCAGACTTCGGCACTGTGTAGGGTCAGGGTGTATGAAGTAGTGTCCATCTTTCGAAATGTGACTGGTCACAGTAGTAGCAGGACGGCTACCTAACTGTACTCTGAACCGATCTGAAAAATTTCCCGATTCCCAATTCTTGTGGTTTGGGCGTAGGCCGTCAAGATCGAAGGCTTCATGACCTTTTGGCGATTGACCATAAGCTTTCGCATAGGCAGCTGCGAACAGATAACGCCGAAGGTCCATTTTCATGTGGCTTCTCGCTTCATGGTTCAGCCATACCTTTAGTCTTTTGTCGTGGTACCACCTGTCCAATATGGAGGCGGAGGAGCGAACGTTACTGAGCAAGTCTTCTCGTAATGAGCCGTGGGCAAGATTTCCTTTAATTTTATGTTCGATGCCACGCAGCTCTTTGGCAAGGTCAGATAAATTATCTCTTTTCGATGCTTCTTTCAGTAACTCGTGCAGATGTTGATTTACTACAAGCGCCCATTTCTCAGGGCTGTCCTCCTGCTTGCTAATCCGGCTGCGCAAGCGGGGCAGTTCAGATATGACATCCTTTACCGTTGTGCCTGTGGTTGTCTTTAGATTGCCGGGCTTGGTTTTGATGTCATCTCTTATTCCCAATAGAATTACCCTGTGCCTTGCTTGGGGTATCCCATAGTTTTCTGCCCTGATGATGTAATCATTGACATCTATATCATCAGGTTCCATGCCCTTTTCATATACGGTTGAATTTACCAACGAGTGAATTCTATAACCTCGGCCTGATTTCTTGCCAACAGCAAAATCCGGATCAGACAAATCACGCAATATAGTATGGAAGATTTTCTGCCCGTTGATTTTGGAAGAAAGAATGCCCTTCACATTTTCCATCACGAAAACGGCGGGCTGGTACTGTTGAATGATCCGAAGGTATTCACGGTAAAGATAATGGCGTTGATCATTTTCAGCACGATAATCGATCTTGCCACGATTTCTGGATCGGCCAACCAAGGAATAAGCCTGGCAAGGTGGGCCGCCGATAAGAACCCACGGTTTTGATTGCCCCAATTTTGCATTGTCCAGTATGGAATTCAGTTCTTCGTTTCCTGCCTTTGTTCCGAGAGTGATGCGCCTAGCTTCATAACCTGCTTCCTCCCAAGCCGCATTGGATTTTTCATTCAAAGGGGTTTCGGATTCTCCATTGCAGAAACGATAGTAGTCATCAAGGGCTCTGCCACCTTGTCTTTTAAGGATGCGATAAAAGGATCTTAGCATTAGCGTTTGATGTGCTGATGCTTCCATCTCTGCTGAAACTAGAATTCTGAATGTATTGTCATTGCCATATGACGAGAATCCTTCTCCGAGGCCTCCGGGGCCTGCAAAGAGATCAACAATTGGAATCACTTTATCTTGTAGCATATGCTGTTATATTAACTTTTATTTTG
>Ga0307376_10006284_pt1 | contig 10537 bp, 15 predicted proteins | sample TR2MG_FD_202536 | JGI IMG/M metagenome (GOLD analysis project Ga0307376, IMG submission 202536) | Soil microbial communities from Risofladan, Vaasa, Finland - TR-2 | ecosystem: Environmental > Terrestrial > Soil > Coastal area > Acid sulfate soil | place: Finland: Risofladan, Vaasa | collected...
TGCCTGCGACCGATCTTTTGACATTGGCTGCCGAGTAATCCTCTGGGATGAAAAGAAGGGAATAGACTTCCAACCTTACGGCAAATACACTAAACGAAATATAAGCTTTAATGCCTTATCCAAAAAATTTACTCAGTTTACCGTACACTGGTCCGTTACTTATCGAGCCAAACATATGGAAGGTGGTTTGATTGCTCGCGGTTTGTCGTGTAACTTTATGATTGATGATAATAAAAATGATAAGGGTTATGCAGATATTTATCAATGCTTACCACTTCAGTGTGGTGGATGGAGCCAGGGCGGCAAGTTTAATGCTCTTGGACCAGGCGTAGAGATATCTTACATGCCTCAGTATTTTTCACATAAAGGTTTGTACTCTCCGGACAATCGCCAAAAATATAATGTACCAATGCACAAAACTATTACAGCTCCTATTCATGGTACTAAATTGAAAGTATTCTTACCTACTAAAGCTCAAATCAATTCGCTGAAGGCTTTAATATGGGGATACACCGAACTGTTTCCCCACATTCCCTCCAAGTTCCCGCGCGATAGCAATGATAAATATATTACAACCGTACTTAAACAACCGGAAAAGTATGTAGGACTAGTAAACCATTATAATTTAAAACGCGAAAAAATCGACACCGCCGGGTTGGATCTACAAGATATAGAGAAATCAATCTCTAGTATGCATAAATGGGGTTATTAACATGAAACCTAACCTATTCAGATTTGCCGATTTTATTTCTTTCTGTTCTCCTTTTATAGTGAGTTCCGCGCTCACTATATATGCAGCTTTTAATGGGGTTACTGGTAGTGCATTAGCATTGTTGTTTGTGCTTTCAGCAATGTTTTTGGCAGTATATGTTGCTCTTCTAATTACCCGTTATAATTTTCTCAAGAAAATAACGTTTTCGACACGTCATGGTTTGAATGTTATAACTAACGGATTTGATGTACCTCAAAATGAAATTGAGCAGATCACCGAGGACACTATTACAAAGTGGGCTATGGTGTTAAGAAATCACGGTCAGAATATTACAATATGTCGTTCAGCGGTTAAGAATTTATATGTGTATTTTAGGGAATTTCCTATTGAACACAATACATTAGGAAAGTTGGCGGGGTACGCTATTGGCGATAATGTTGTGGTAGGGCATAAAACAGATTTAAGCCGTACTGCTTTTGCCCACGAGTTAGGGCACTTCATTTATAGAGAGTGGACTGGTACGTTCGAAAATACAAATTGTCATGCTTTTATGAAGCAGAACGGTCTGCCTTAAAGCACTACAAATATTGAACTCGGTTCGGGAGATCCGGGTTGACGAATGATATCCAAAGGACCCGTGTGATTAGCTAAGTAGGCTAGCTCTGGGTCCTTTAGTATTTCTTGTAGATCTTTTTTACTCCCGTTTATAATGCATTCTCTAGCGACTAGTACGCACGTTTGCGAGTAATCCGAATGCGTATCTGAGTGGAATAGACTCCTACCTTGAATAAGCCTAGCGTATTGTTTAGTGTCAGGATCTATAATAAGGGAAGCGCAGACTCCACAGGATATCCCTTTCCATCTGTTTCCTTTTAGCTGCGTGCCTGGAACATGCCAACCGTAATTGACAGCTTTATTAGAGCCATTCTTTAACTTCTCATCAATAAGCCAATGTTTTCCAACCGTAGAACATAGTCCAGCAGGGTTACTCAACCTCTTTAACTGATCATCTATTTCAGCGCTATGTTCAATCATAGCCTTAGTGGAAGAGGTAATGGTTCTAGGTTTAGGCACCAACCTAAACTCTGCTTGCAGCCATATAAGATCTGCCAATTTGGCAGTTAACAACATGCAGCCCATCTTATCTGCCAACTGCTGCTGAGTATCGGCAGTTACATTGATACGGACGCCATCTATCTTAAGAGCGTCATCAAACACATAGAACTTGGCAGTATGTTCTTTGTATTCTGACTCTATTGTAGACCAATCGTTAACTGTACGTCCGTCTTTGAAAGCTTCTAAAATAGCGTTTTCTCTGTCTTTTCCATGTTTAGCTGGAAAGTTATCTAATACCATGATTAGATGCAATAAGATTACCACTCGCCTCGCATCCACTTACTAAACTTCCACTTCTGTCCAGTGCGATGATCTACTACCTTATCATCACGTTCACGATAGGTTCTTACTTTGTCGCTCCGCATCCCCGAGCCCACTTGATTCTTTCTGGTCTGGGCTCGTTCATTTGCCCACTTCCCGCGTTCCATTTCAGCAATTCGGGAAGTTAGAATTTTAAGCGCCAGCACTTTACTTTGGGATTGGGATTTATAATCTATTCTGGCAGATATGCCGGTAGGTTTGTGCCGAACAGTGACACAACTCTCAGTCATATTCCTGTGCTGTCCGCCTGGTCCGGACCCTCGGGTTGTGAATATCTCAACATCCCGCTCGTCCAACTTAAAGTCGGGAGCCTTATTGGCGTCTAACACAGCTACAGTAATTGTAGAGGTGTGTACACGCCCTCTCTTTTCGGTTGGGGGCACACGCTGAACTCTTTGTCCTCCGGCTTCATTCTTAAATAATTCGTAAGCCTCATGCCCTTTAAATAATATAGAAACAAATCCTTGCCGACTTTCTAAGATAGTAGCTTCAAAGATACCTCCGGTCAGCGGACTTGGTGTAAGCACGTGTGAAATCTTCAACAAGAAGCTGAGAGTCTTTACCACCTTCGGCGGCACGAATTTCAATTATAACAGAATCTAACATTTTTCTCTCCTAGCGTTATGTTAATTAATTAGCCTTTTTGTGGAAAGTCGGTCCCGTTATCCCACGTCAACCCGCAACCAGGGCAGTAGAAATGTCCACAGCCTAAGTGGCATTCATTCATCATTGGATGGGTACACATGGCGCCCGGTGGCACCAGCTCTGCAAACAAAGGGCACTCAACCCTGGTATCAACCAGATATCGCTTCTCCGCAAAACACCAATACCCACCTAAAGGTGGAATGGCATCCATATTGAGCCCGCCAAAGTGGCGGCAATTGTGACACTGATCTGTCACTTCCTAATGTGCATCCTCTTTAAAAACAAATACTTTCATTTTGCTATGACGACAATACACCGCCAGTTGTTCACAGTATAAACACCGGTACGGAGAGTACGATATAGACCTATTACCATCATAACCACAGAGTATAGGGTTGTCTGCAACTATCTTCCAATTGTGATTACAATCATTAATTGGTTCCGTAAGTTCGGTAGTAACCGGACCTCCTTCATGCCAGACCAATTTTCCCTTGCGTTTCATATGTATAGCTTGACTCCAGCCTTGACCTTCAGAGATCATATACGCATCGCCAGTATGACGATCTAAATCTGAAGGTCTGCCTAGAAAATCCATCATCAACCCTATGTCAATTAATCCTTTACAACACGGCTACGACGGGGACCATGACTAGAACAAGATCTAGCCCAGCTTTCTCTTTGTTGACGAAACATCTCTTCACGATCTTCTGGAGACATACGCATGTAATAGCGTTTAGCCCAATAAAATCGCCAGCGCCACTGTATTCGTTTTAAAATGTTCATTTATTCTCAGAATACTCATCCGACAATCGATACAACATCTTCTAGTACGATTCGCCCAACTTCAGCAAAAGTATATTTATTACCCAACTCAGCAACGGCGGTAGGTTTATCCACAAACCTACCGTTTCTGCCAATCATGACTAAATATTTAGGCACACTAAACGTACACAGTAACGTTTACGCCACGCTTTACTAAGCTATTCATAAGCTCAGCTTCAACGAACTTCCAAACATCCTCATCGGGTAGTTTATTAATATGGACATTAAGCTTATTTTGAGAACAGTATAGTCCAAGCTTATTTAGTGCAAGCTTTACTGCATCTTTTTCTACCAAGTCCTCTTCATCTTCACTGCTTATACAGACAATAACGTTGGCAATTTCGGTATCGCTTCGCACCTGGGTGGATTGAATTTCACCCAATTTGAAGCCTTGCTTATTTCTCCACCACCTACGATATTCCTCTTTAGCCTTGGGATATACCTTAGCAATTGGTATGTTCCCAGCAACCCCTTCGTAATTGCCAGATATGCTATTGATTGTTACAATAGACCTATTATCCGAGGAGTGTGGTCTTGAAGCACAACCTTGAACCTCTTTAATTCTACCTAACATGAATGGATTATTATATTCCATGATTCAACCTTTCATCCTATACACTATGGTACCTTTGGAAACATCGTATGGTGAAACTTCAATTTTCACACCGTCGCCTTCAACAATCCTAATAGTATTTTTTCTAATCTTACCAGAAAGTGTACAGCGTATGGGTTCTGATATGGTTTCAACTACAACTAGGAAATTTCCATTTCCCATAGCTCTTTCTACTACGCCTTGAAATGAAAGTTTATCACCAGCCATTAAGAAAGCACCCCGCAGTCAGTTAGGATTCTATGCAATAAAGTTCTGTTTGTCAAGAGCATATCTAAAGTTAACGTATTTGATGGGGGCCAATTGGTAGCCCAAGATTTCATCACATTTCCTGAGTACGTTCCTTTTATATATCGCGAACCAAAAATAACTTTGTAATCATCCACATTTAGGTGTTTTACTATGGTTCTCATGGAATGAATACCAGAGCTTAGCGGCATTTGGTTCTCGACCCATTCATTCCGCAAAAAACATAATAATCTTAGTCTATTATCTTTACCCAAAAACCATATGTAACAAATATTTGCGTTGGGATCCTCTACACTCTTGGCAATAGAAATCATTGCCCATTTACTACTTATAGAAATCTGCTGAGAAGTAGATTTAAAATGAACGTCTTTGATTTTGAAGTTTTTATTACCGGTTGGATTATCCTTTTTAGCAATAACTCTGCGGTCATTCTTAATTATAAGAGTATGCCCTCCGTTGTCGGTCCATTGACGCCAACCCGCAATCGGCTCTAAATCACACAAAGATATTATACTTGTGATCTCAGAATCGTCGGGAAGGTATGCCTGAACGTTTACTAAAGCTTTGTTAAAGTCCATCCTTCTTTTGCGCTTACAAGCTGTCTTAGAATGTATTGGAAGTCTATCAAGCGTATATAACCAAAAAGCTTTATAGCATGTCCATTTGGCATAATGATTAGAGTAGTTGGTGTAATGATTGAGTCCGTCTCTTCGTTGACATACAACTTAATAAGTTCGGGAAATTTCTCAATATCAGCACGCATAGTATAAAAATGTTCATTAATAGTTTCTACAACCTTTTTATTACTATAAATATCGCTGTCTGTTTTCTTACAAGCTTTACAGTTGTTAGAATAAAAATATACCAACACTATAGATCCAGACTGTGCTGCATCTACCATTTGAACTAAATCAAACTCGTGCCATTTTATACTCGGTCCCTGGATAGCATCTAGCACAGATTGAGCAGCATCAATAGCTATTTCTGCACGATCAGCAGAGTTTAATACCTTCTCAGGAGGAACGTCAAGAGAAGTACCCCGTATCATTACTAGGTCTTCTTTATCCTTATCTGGTATATCTTTTATATGTACGCTTGAAGAACAACAAACTAGTAAAAATGTTAAAAATACAATAAATAAACTTCTCATCCCTATATAATATTACATTATAACGCTATATGTCCTCGACTGATTTGTCATAACCTAACAATTTATGCTTAGAATCAGTGCCAAATTTTTTATTAATTAATGGCTGCCACTTTAGTTGATCGATAATTGCCGAAGCATCACCCTTGCTAGCGGTGTTAATATCAAGATCAAAACCAATCTTTCCGCCCTGGACCCAATTAAACAAAAGATCCTTTTGCTTTTGACTGGCAGTTGCTTTTTTCCAGTATGCATCTGATCTGACTAATGGTAAAATACCGGCGTCTTTAGCCCTGCCAACAATGAAACTCTTAGCTTCATCTAGAGTCATCTTCGAATCAGATTCTACAACAAGTTCCCACTTGTTGCGGGTCATTTCAATTACCCTACCTTTGGAAGCTCCGATGGGAAAGCAGAAATAAAACAGCTTATCCACCTTGTTTTTCTTTGGGTTGGGATTAATCTCCTTGATAACGTTTCTATATCGAATTTCATGGATGGGAATGTATAATCGACGCTTGGGGTTCCAACCTGTAGCCTCAAACTCCACTCTCACCTCTACGCCAATTCCATCATCTACAATTACTCCAGCTCCAAACCTGCTATGATTAACCAAAATAGATCGGGCACGACATTGAGTGATAGATGGCTTTTGACTAAATGCAACATACTTCTCTTTGGTTAATAACTTGTTATCTAAATTTTCTTCAGTCCAAGTTACAATGCGCTGATCGGTGGCGATTGCCCAGGAGGTTATAGGTAGAAACTGATCATCGGTTGTCCAGCGATCGGTTGCTGCCTTAAGTAGGAAAATAGGAAAGTTCTCTAACTTCTCAGCAACTTTACCTTCTTTCTTCTCATTGGTGGTGTTTAGTTCTGCATCCAATAAGCTAGCAGCACGTTTGCGCTCTCCGAATAGGTCGCCTTCTGCAGCCATATCAACAAAGGTAACTCTGGACTGTCGTATTTTAATCTTGTCAAATACGTCTATGATTCGGGCATCATGTTTGTTGCTAAATGGACGCAATACTCTTCCCGCCATCTGTATATATAAACCCAGCGAACGAGTAGGTCTAGCAATTGCGGCAAAGGATAAATGAGGAGCATCAAATCCTTCGGTTGCAACAAGGTTGTTACAGAGTATATCAATCTCGCCAGCACGGATTTTATCCATTAAATAACGACGTTCATCTTTAGGCGTCTCACCATAAACCTCCGCCGCCCTACATTCGTGACGTAACCTCTCATACATTGAATGAGCGTGTGCTACGTCTACTCCAAACAGGATACCTTGTCTTTTATGATCCTTAATGTACTCTAAAACCCTTTTAGCAATCAACTCGTTGCGCTCTTCAGTATTAACGGTTTCAGACAACTCTTTGGTTGCAAAGTCTCCCATCCTAGTCTTGACATTAGCTAAGCTGGTTTTGGACTTTAATACCTCGGGCTTGGGAGGTACTAAATACTTGTGAGCGACAGCTGATCCAATATCCATTTGGAACAGCACCTCTCCTAGAGGAAGCTTTTCACCAGAAAAGCGCCACGGCGTTGCGGTTAGACCAACGATTTTAGCTTCAGGAAACCTATCTATAAGACCCTGATAGGTTACGTTTTTGTCAGATCTGTGGTGGTATTCGTCTATAACAATAAACTGTGGCACAAAGTCTTTTAGATGCTTGCGTTTACGAGCTAAAGTCTGTACGGAACCTACAACGATGTCTGCTTGATATGAAGCTTTATGTTCTGCCATTTCACGATCAATGAAACGATTTTCTATAATTTCTGACAAGGTATTTTGAGCCTGATCAATTAACTCTTCTCTGTGTGCAACCCAAAGAACTTTGCGATTTTTAATCTTATTTAAACATTGAGCAGCCACGAAGGTTTTACCCACACCGCAAGGCATAATAATGGTGCCTAGCTTACTATCGCTATCCTTCCACTTCTCGAAAGCCTCTACCGTCCTCTCTTGGTAGCGCCGTTTTTCATACTTTTTCTTCATTAAAACCCTTGACGTACTAATGAGCTTATTTTATAACGTGTTGATCTTTCTATTTCATAGATACGAGATAATACTTTCTTTTGCCTACCCGTATATCTAAACCATTTATTATGTTTAGCAGGATCTCCTCCAACTAAAATGTGAGTTCTGATATTATTTTTATCAGCCCATTCTAATTCTTCATAAGTTATATCAAGCTTGCCTATCATATCTGTAGCAGCAGGGCGGCTTTCCCAAACCTCTTTTTCATAAGGTTTGGTAAGATCCATCTCCTTTTTATACAATTCCTCTATTTCCGACTTCCGCATATCGGAAAATATCAATTTGTCAGCAATAAGGGTAAAGTGCTCGTACGGTCTAGTCCATTCCAATTCGCATTTGTCCAGAACACCAACGGCATATAGGTTATGATTGTTAACGGCACAAATCATATCCCGCCATTGTGAACCAGATAGTGCTACATTTACCCTTTGGGCTCGATGGCGTTTAAGAAAGTTTTCTTTGTCTTTGGGTAGAACTCCTTCGTACGAAACAATATATGTAGGGAGCATTGTTTTAGAACACAAATGTACCGCCAGGGCGGCGTTCAAAGGATGCTTCCCGCCATATGCGGTACCATGCAGATCGATTACAAGCCCCTTAGCACCACGATCTTGACAATCAAACTTCAGGTCGTTTATTGTATATTCTGGATTCATTTACTCTCTCAGGCGGTACAGACTTCATACAAATCATCCGCCATCTTTAAGATTTCCTTACTGCCTTCAACGTCTTGACGCAAATTGGAAGGAAATGCTGACGTTCCCCAGCGGGCTCCTGCTAACGCACCAAACATAGCCGCTGTAGTGTCACAATCGCCACCTTGCTTAATTAACTCAATCATGCGATCGGTAGCATCGCCTCGCTTCTTGGTGTTCAAAAAGACCGCCGCAGAGGCAACCCAAGACTTATCGGCTTTGCTGCCAACTCCGATATTATCTGCGACCTCCTCAATGGAGGTGTATTTAATCGCCTGGCGCAGCTTGTCCGTGAACCGGGTAGCCCCTGAAAACTCATTCTCAATGGTTCCTAGAACCTTTAAAATAAGCTTCTTGTTCTTTGCCCCGTTGAGGGATAGCCCAATTAGGACACTCTGCATGACGCCGCCCATGATGCCCAATTCGTGATGGGTAATCTGACCCACTCCGATGATAGAAACAATAGCGTGACGCAAGTTGGGACCAATCTGATGTACTTTGTAATCGTAGTCGTTTTTCAGGTATTTAGCTAAATAAACCCCTAACGGTGCCGCTTTCATAGCTACCCCATTACCAACGCCAATAGATTCATTTGCGGCATCATACCAAGGAACACCACGTGCCAAACGTTTTGCCGCGGAAATAACGGATCGGCTCCAGCCCCGAAGTTGTTCTTCCTCGAATACCTTTCTAGTATACTTGGCAATTCCGTAAGGATCAATGGCACCTTCCACATTAATGGACCACAAAATGGTACGCATTAGCTGAGTATCATCAGTCCATTGTCCCGGTCCTAATTGAGGATGAGCAAAGTTCTGCATGAAACCGTCAATAACTGGAGCTAGTGCTTCAATTTTAGCACGGTCCATCATCTCAAAGGGAGCGCCTAGGGCGTCACCAATAGCGGTGCCCAAAATAGATCCACGAATTCTTGACTTAACTACGTTTCTTTTTGACATTACAAATTCCTAACCTTGAATGTACTCTTCTAGTTTTTTATTGTTTACTTTGTATTTTTTAACGCACTCGTTGAAGCTTTTCTCGTAAGCAATACGAAGCCGGTCCAAATTCCGGTACTGTTTACTTTTCTCTATTGCTAGCTCAATGTTATCTGACACTTGTTCGTAAACATCGCACTCATCAAATTCCCAACCATAATCTATGGGTTTTAAATTTTCAAAGTTAAAATCGACATAGTGAACTTCAAACTTAACATTTATACCACATTGTGCAGTTAATTTAAAAGAGCCGCCGACTGCTTGTTCTAATATGTTCCACTTCTTGCGTAAAGATTGAAGCGTGCGATTGGGGATTTTATCTTGGAGCTTTTCTTCAAGATTTTTAAACTCTTGTTTCGCACTAACCGTTTTAGCACTTTCCTCTTCCTTCCTCCTCTTATCAGCCAGTCGGTACAGCTGGGCTGCATTCATTTCTGGCAACTTCATTTCTGGCAACTTCATTATTTTGCTCCGTACATTTTCTTTGCAATATCAATCATCCACGGATCGCCACTGTGCTTACCCGGATCATCTGACAACTTAACCACTGGCACCCCATCAACAGACCACAGTTTGATTACCATATTCAAAGCTTTTAATCTCTCGAAATCGTTGGTCAAATGTGTGCCAATTCCAAATGAACAAAGAATTCCAAGTTTGTTACAGTGAGCTTGTAGCTTGGCTGCTATGTCGGCAGTCAAGCTGTCACTGAATATGATAATTTTATCTTTAGGATCGATGCCCAGTTCTTTATAATGAGAAGCGATTCGGTTGGCAAAAAGGAAGGGATCGCCCGAATCGTGCCTGACACCTTTGAACTTGTTAGCGTGTTCAACATTAAAGTCCTTCAAAAAACCTTCAGTGCCAAACGTATCGGTTAAAGCAATCCCCAATTGCCCCGAATAAACGCTATCCCATTTTTCCATCATATTGCGGTTAGCATTCTCAAGACTTTCGATAGCTGAAATGCCCTGAACCCATTCGTGAGCCATGGTGCCGATAGGTTGAACACCGTATTTAAACGCTAAGTGAACATTGCTAGTACCAATAAACCCCTTACTCTTAGCCATATTTCTGACAACCATATCTTGGACGGCATAGCTGCGCCTGCGACGAGTGCCAAAGTCGGCATATTTAGCACCAGCAGAGTCAAGAGTGTCAGACTTCTTCTGCAACCT
>Ga0307376_10006286_pt1 | contig 10536 bp, 8 predicted proteins | sample TR2MG_FD_202536 | JGI IMG/M metagenome (GOLD analysis project Ga0307376, IMG submission 202536) | Soil microbial communities from Risofladan, Vaasa, Finland - TR-2 | ecosystem: Environmental > Terrestrial > Soil > Coastal area > Acid sulfate soil | place: Finland: Risofladan, Vaasa | collected...
GCTCGAGGAAAAGGCTTTCGGCCATGAGCTCGTCGCCGAATAATCCACCCTGCTCAGCAGCTCGTGCGAATCCCGCCTCGCGTGCCTGGAGCACGATCTGCTCTGCCTGCGTCAGGTTTGCCGGCTCAAGGCGCCTGAGCAGGTTCAGGATCGAAAGCTGCTCGTCTGGATTCCTGATGTAACGCCCGACCAACGACGCCATATTTGGCGGCACAATGTCATTGACCACTGCCATAAATGCAGGCTCCGACAAGTCCGAGAGATCCTGCGCCTGGCGCACGAACACGGACCGCGGCGGCAGACTCTTAATAAGCTCTGGTGCGTCGCGAAGTATCTTGGCTGCATCCAATAGCGTGCCGCTGCCTTCGGCCAGGTTTTTGCCTGCAGCTACAGCTCGCGCCTCAGCAGGCGTGAATCCATCGACCTCGCGCAGCCTGAATGCGTTGATCTGAATGTCCTGCGTCGGATCTGCTGCTTGCAGCCTTTGGGCTAGTGCCAAGCGCTGGTGGCCGTCTGCGATGAATGTCTTACCGTCGGCAAACTCGAACACGATTGCCGTGTTGGCCTTGATCGGGTCCCAGCTCGTAACGCCCTGCAGGCGCTCGGTGACACCCATCACATCTCCGCCTGCCTTGAACTGGAATAGCTCAGCATCGACCAGCAGCTCGTTTGGCTTGTACGAATAAATCTGGCTGTTGATCCGATCGTGATAGTTGATGTCAGTGATCGGAGCTCGTTCGTTTTCTGGCAGGTTATTGGGCAGCCTAGAGACATCCGCCTCGACCACGGCGCGATAGGCTTCGTTTACTCGAACGGTATGCTCCAGGTCGCCTGCGTCGCCTTTGATCGGATTGGCGTTTGAGATTGACGATTCATCTGCGACCGCCTCTTTTAGCATAGCCACATTTGGATCTAGCGTGTACGGGACCCCATCGCGCTGGGCCTTGTACTTGCCGAGCACCTCAATGCCTTTGACAATCTGATCCTGAGTGAACCGAACAGCAGGCTTAGCACCGAGCACGCCGGCCGTGATTACGCCCGCACCTACCGCAGCCGTGCCTACATTGGTTGCAAAGGTTGTCCAGTCGTAAGGCAGCTCGAGATCTTTGTACCACTCCCTCACTTCGGTCTGGACAATAGCCTCTGATCCGGCAGAAACAATTGACTGAAAAAATATCTCTTTCATCGCGGTCCATGTTGCGCCGCGGGTATAGAGCAAATCCACTCCTATTGCACCAAGTTGCACCGGGTCTGTCAAAACAGATACAGCGCCCGCGGACATCTCCCCCAAGAATCCTGCAAAAGTCTGCCTTGCCGCCACATCTTCGTTGATGTCTTTTGCCTCGATGGCTTTCTTTTTAGCGGCCTCGAACAGCGACTCACTCGATGTCATCTGATAGTCGGGGAACAAGTCCGGTCTATTTTTTACATAGTCGAGAACCTGCTTGCTGTAGTAGCCATATTGCTTAGGCCCTGATTCCGAGCTTGCCTGGTACCCGGACAGAACATTTGCAGGGTTAAAAAATTTCTTTCCGGTTTTTTGTTCAATTTCTTCAACGATTGGTTGCCATTCGCCCTGCAGGTTTATAGCCCTAGAATTACTTTGCATCGTTCGTCTAAGGGATTCACTGGCTGCATTGAAGTTTTCGACATAGCCGGTGTCCTCTCCGCCAGGCGCAATGCCACCAATGTTGACGGCTGGCTGAAGGTCGTCGTATACGAAGCTCATCTAACGACGACGCCTTTTTTCTCGAGCCGCAGCTTGCCGCGTTGTAACCCGTTCTGCTAGTACACGCAGATCAATCACAAGCTCCTGCCCATTTTCTATTCCAAAAGCTACTGGGCTTGATTTCTCGGTCGGGTTGTCATAAAACATGATCGCCTTTTCGTTGTCCATCGAAACAAGATATGCGTCACGCAATCGATCAATAGTGTAAGACCGACCCTTTTCATCTTTCGGTATCGATCCTGCAGCTGCCTCAAAATCCTCAAGCGTTGCTTCGTCGATGATATCCTCAAAATCTTCTTGGCGAACTGTGTTGGGGATGGCGACTTTAATTCCGCGGTGCTCGATGATCCCCCCTCGCATTCCGCCATCTTTATACATCACGCCACCAGCTGCTTCTTGGAATGCCTGTTTGTAAAGGTCGGAGTCAAAAGCAGTCTTGTCCATACCGATAGAGCGAGAAAGATAAATTGCATCAGCAGTCTTAACGATTGCCTGCCGTGTTCTAGGCGCGTACAAGTAAGCGCCGCCGAGCTGATCCGCGAGCTGCGCCTTTTTGGTCGCCGCATCGCCAGGGCCCTCAAATGTCTTGACGCCTTCCTTGGCAAGCTTGATCCCGTTGAGTGCATCGACCAGGGTTGCTTTGTTGGCACCAACAGTAGCCAGGCCACCGATATGAGCAAATTCCGGAGAGGTTTTAGAAACCTCCGACATGACCAAGCCGGTGTCTTTCCCGAAGGCCATGTTTATGGTGCTGATAAGTGCAATCTGCCCATCGATCGATGCGTTTTCAATAGTGGAGCTCAATAAAGCAGCCTCATCATTAGAGAGGAATTTTGGAACGGGCAGGCCCTGCGTCGCAGCAAAAGCTTTGGACTGGCCGACCCTTTCCTTTACTTGGGCAGTAAATTGAGCGCTTGCCGCATCAAATTGCTCTTTCGTAGTAGCGCCGGCAAATACGCCAAAATTCAGCGTCTTGACCTCAGCGAACCCGGTGCGGTTCATCCTCGAGACCGGGTCCTTCTCCAGATCAGTGCGCAGCCCGGTGAATGCTTTCCTGGCCACATCGATCAGCATAGCCTGCTCAAGGTTTGCGCCGCCGGCCGTCTGCTGCTCAGCGTTGCGAATCCAGTCGCCCAGCTGGGCCTGATTCATCTTGCTAAATGCAATCGACTGCTGGCGCAGCACGCCCAGATAATTTGCCTGGCGCACTAGGTTTTCGTCAGCTCCAGCTCCGAGAGCTGAGACGCGGCGCTGAATGTCATCGACCACCGCCTGTTCTGGTATTGAGCCAAAGCTAAGAATCCGCATGGTCTCGGTGATGTCGCCCTTTACCTCGGTGCGCAATGCCCGAACCTGAGCATCCTGAGCCCGTATGTCGGCCTCAAACTCGTTGACCAATGCACTTAGCTTGGCCGGGTCGATACCGCGGCTCAGTCGATCTACCTTGATCGGGTTGCCCTTGTCGTCGAACAGGTCGCCGACCGGGCCCTTGCCAAGATCAGTCTGCAAAGATTTGAGGAAAGCTGCCTTGTTGGGTGATTTGGTGAAGTCTTTGCGCAGCCGCTCAATATGAAACTGCTCAATGCCGTTAATAATTGAGCGCTCGACATCGATCGGCGAGAGCTGACCGGCCGAAGCGTATTGACGAAGGTCGTTGATCTCTAGAAACAGCTCGCTCTCGGCAGTGACCTTGCCCGAAGCGCCAAGCCTGCCAAAGTCACTAATCCGCTGCGAGACGCCTGCGATAGCTTTGGCCTGGACCTCTTTGGCCACGCGGTCGTTGTAAATCTCCGAAATCTCTAGGAAAGCGGTGTCGCGGGTGCGCTGCAGTCCAGCTGCGACGCGAGCTCGAATCTTCGGATCGAGCTGCGAGGTAAGATCATCCAGGCCCAGCGAGATGTCGCCGGTCTCGGCCAGAAAGTTGATCGGGTCGGCGTTGGGGTCCTGCTTGTACTGGCGGACCTTTCCGGAGAACAGGGCCCGGCCCTGATTCTCGAGCTCGAGAGACAGCACCTCATTGGCCTGCTCGTATGCGGCGCGATCATAAATCGTGCGTGGCCCGCCCTTTTCTTTCGCCTGCGCCAGGACTCCCTTAGCCTCCTCGACGCCCGTCACGGATTGACGGCCGGCCTGAGAAGCTTCCTCTTGTCCAATTTTGGTAGCGTAGTCAATCACGCGCTCTAGGATGCGGCTCTGTGCTTGCTGCACATTGCGGCTTTCCCGTAGTAGCGGCGAGAAGTCAGCGGCCCGGTATGGGTCGATCTGAACGCCGCGCTGCTTAAATACTGGGAGTCGCTCTGCCATATTTATCCCGCCGCTCTTGGTTTCAAGCTATAGTAGGTAATTCCAGCTTGGCCAAGACTGCCAATTGCGTTATACATACCAGCCTGTTTAGCAGCTGCACCAGAAGCTCGGTAAATGTTAGCCTGGAATCCAGCCGACGCCGCAGCAAGCTTGGCATTCTCTTGAGAGATGTCAAACTCAGTGTAGCCCTCGCGCAGCGCGTAAGTCTGCAAGCTGCCTGCCGATCCACTCATAGGATCGATTGCACCAGCCGCTCCTCTAGCGTTAATTGTTGACATGGTGCGTCGAATTGAGTCGAGGGTTTTGACGCCTTCAGCTCGAGCTCGGATCGCCTCAGTGCGGCCCTTGATTTCTTCCTGCTGCGCCTGAGCCTGATAGATTTTTTCTTGAGCCCTGCCTTGTTGGTACTGACCAATGGCACCTATCACTGCCGCAGCAATAGCAAGTTGCATGATTATTGTCCTATCGAAACCTTGTACTCAAGGTTGAGCAGGTTAAATTTCAATGGGATCGGCTGGGTGACAGTTATCGATCCTTCGTCAGTAAAACCTAAAAGTGGTCCAGCTCGCTTAACACCAGTGTATTCATCAATCGCCTGATCGAGAACATCTTCTCCGAACTGCCTAAATTGCACCTGGTTGTCGTTGATCGTCATGGCTTGCGTCTCGAACAGGTCCGCATTGATCTCGATGATGCGCTTCTTAAATCCGCGAATCGTGCCGGACGCAAGCTTCGCCTCGACCGGCATGGTCTGAACTTGGATCGTGTAGTTAAGGCCAATCCGCCATGAGCTCGTCGCAGCTGTGGCAAAAGTAATTAGACCACCGGCCGGCACGGTCTGATCCGGCTCGAGCACGCCATCGCGAATGATCTTGACCGTCTTGCCAACCAGGTGCGCCACGGTAGCATTTGCGGCGCTGGTGTTAGCAAAGGATGCGCAATCTATCGTCAAGTCTCGATTAAAAGCCTCAACATAATATGCGTCCGACCCGTTGATCGAACGCTTGACCACCACATAGACCACATCCACATCAACCGCCACGGACTCAAATTGGCCATCTGTCGTGATCTCTGAAGGTGCGATCACATTCTGCGAGCGCAGCAGCGAGATATTCATAATCGAGCCATCGTCACCGTTGACCACAAAAAGCCGGTCTGTGTCGTCGGTCGAGGTGGCGCGCTTGAGCGCCATGTCAACCGGGTTTTTAACCAGGTGGCCAGATAGCAGCGTCACATTGTTGGCAATGTAAGTCGCCTCTGTGTCGGTAAACAACAGCTCGTTGATGCTCTTGCCCTGGCGCTGCAAAAACAGCGTGCCGGAATCAAGACCGATTACCGGAAAATTGTTCTTGGCGCCAATCTTTGTAGAAGAACGAACGATAAAATTAGAAGGCGTGATCGGATCAAGTAGAGCTTGAGGAACATAGAACTCGCCGCCAATTGTAAAAACCTGCAGGTCTCTGCCCGAGTAAATATCGGTGATCGTGTTGAGCTGCGAGGTGTCAATCGTAGCCTCAAGCGCCTCATCATCAAGCCCCTCTGCGTACTCAAAATTAAAAAAGTCGTTGACCCTGGAGCCCCAGAGAGTCGTCGGCCTAGACTTAGAACCGCCAAAAAACAGGCGTCCTTCGTGGAAAGTAGCGGACCGCGGCCATCCACGGCCAGCAGACCAGGTGTTTTCGTAGCCAGCTTCTTTTGACCAATTACCTTGATCAATTAAAGCAGTGCTAAAAAACGGAATCTCTGTGTGCGCTTTGACATTACGATCGTCAACAAACTCAACTATCTTGGCACGACCCTGTGGACTAGCATTGATGTACTGACCGACATCCCCAGCAGCAAAGTAAGCATGTTGCGAGGTAAGCGTCACATTGCCGCTTGCCGCAGACGGGGTAAGGTGGCCAGCGGTAGGAGTCGATTCAGTAATCGTAAAAGCGTACTGCGGTACTTTGTCAAAAGAAATGTTTGAGACAGTCCAACTTGAATCAGTCGCTCCCCGAACAAGCTTGAGCGGTTGCATATCCTCCTGCACAAAAATGATCGTGTCTGCCGATTGCGCAAATTTAAGACCAGGCACAATGGGTGCAGTGAATGCTGCTACAGCTAGATAGTTGTTTCCTGTGGCGTTGATATTGGTGATGAGCTGCTTGTTTTTGAAGATAAAGACCTGGCCAGGCACAACAGCCAACATATAGCTATCGTTCACATTAAACTGAAACGGTATTAGACGAACGGCCTGCACAGCCAAAGCAGGGTCAAGCGTAGATATGTACTCGAGACCCTCTCGCCTGCGAGCTCCACCCTGGGGCTGCACCACGACATTGGTGGCTTTCTGCAGACCGTTGTAATACTGGTTTAGATCGATGCGTCCACGCAGCAGCGGGTCGATTTCGCCGACCACAAAGTTGGTTTGGATCAGGACGACACGGCTCACTAGAGCAGCCTCACATTAATTAGCGGGAAGGCGTCGCTATTGTCCAAGCTGATCGACGGGCGACTCTGGGAATCAATCGACATACATTGGCGAAAGTATCCGCCACGCATATTCTCTTCTGGCAAGCCAAAGGCCAAGCGCTGGTAATACTCTGCTTTTGTGAGCTGATCTGTCACGGTCTCGGCAAAGTTAGCAGCCAGGACATACTTCATCAAAGCAATGAAGTAAGTGGGCATCTCGCTTTCAAGAGTGCGGTATTGGTAATCTATCCAAGCCTCTTCAACATTGGCTAAGACTTTGTCTTGCTGAACATCAAAATCAACTGTTGAGCTTACGCCTACATTCTCATCTGGAAACACTGCCCGAACACCTGCAAGCCTATCGCCCGGCAACTGATAGGCATACCTCCAGCCAAAGGTCGGAGCGTCCACAAGTTGGGCCAGCTGTGTTTTCTTTAAGGTAAAGGTCCACGGGTGCATACAAAGGACCATGTCGCGAATGTCGTCATACAAGCGATCACAAATCTGAGCTGCATCGCTTGTTTCGGTGAATGATGTTAGGGGTTTTGCACCGAGATAAATAAGAGCATCAGAACAGATTGAAAGCTTGGTGTCTCCAGCGGCCATTTGAAACCCTCAAGTAAAACCCCAGCGAGCGTGAGCTCGCCAGGGGTGCTACCGATTAGTCGGCGTCCGCTACAGTAATAGCTTGACCGTCTGAAACATCAACCACGCCTGAGGCATTGCTCAAGACAATGACTAGACTTGCAGTCGGTGTAGCAGTGTCAAAACAATAAATCATATCCCCAACAGTAACAACATCAGAGACGGAGTCAAAATAACCGCTAGTGTTTACAGTAGCGATCGCGTCTGCCGATTTGTAACCCCACATGACCGGCGCGGTGCCAGCTTTTGAGGTGTTGCCAATCGGGCCAAAGTTTTCACGATTAAATGCCATGACCTATTCCTCCTTATTCAGTGCAGGTGATCTTGACGATACCCTCGGAATCGATCGCAACCGAGCCGGCGCTGAACATCGACGCGACCAGGAACGAAGTTTTCTCGGGGATATAGTCGACGCGGCTGGTTTGGTTCATACCGATGGCCATTCCAACAGCGTCGCGATGGAATGCGAACACTGTACGATCACTAGTAGAAAGTGGTAGACCACCTTCGTCGCGATCGCCAAGGGTGATGAACTTGAAGCCCAAGAAGGTATCGAGCTCGCCGCTAACCAAAGCCTTCACGGTATTAAAGTCCTGGCTTGTAACAGAAGTTAGACCAAGCAAAGCCGAAAGGTTATTGGCATGAATAATGATCGTGCGACCTTCCATCGGCACATTTTTAGCATCCAGAGCCTTCTTGGCGGCGCGCAGCTTACCGACATTAAGGTTAGAATCGGAGCCAGTCGAGCCATCATCAGCAATGGTCTTGGCAACAGTGCCGGTGCTAGTAGCAGCCGACAGTGCGTCAAGCACAACCTGGTCCATACGACGGCCAATGGCACCCGAGACAACCTGCACCAGCTCTTGACGCTCGTTAAAATTAACGCGCTGCTGGTGAAAAATGTCTGAATACTCAGCCGCGATATAGTCCGTCATCGTCGCAGTGACCTGGGAATAAGTCACATTGAGAGGCGTCACATCGGTTTGAGGGATACGGACAGAGGCGGTGCCTTTGCCAATCTTGGGGAACTTAACAGTCGAACCTTCGACATTCACACGCTCGCGGGTAACCCCAGCAAGTGAACGCTGGCCCTGATAGGCCTGCTTCACTTCGCTATCGAACAATGTCACGAAGGCATTAGAGATAGAAATAGCCATCTCGATTTCCTTTCATCAAAGTTAAAAGTAAAAAATCAAAAACTACTTTTTGCTTTGCGATTGTCCGGTCTGGGTCGCTATGCGTAGCAACGGGCCTATGGTTATCCGTTTGCAGGATTATCAGGAAAAAACGGCTGTAACGCAATACTCGTTACAGCCGCCCTGTTCAGACTGAGTAGCATTACCTACCAGCTTCACCATACATGGCATAAACCATGTCCTCAACCTTCTTGGTAAAGACAGCGTCCTTGCCGTACTTCGGATCGGCCATCATGGACTGCACATCAGACATCGAGACCTTTTGGCTTTCCTGCATCTCAATGCCTGGGATGTCGCTTTCCATATAGCTCGACCTGATTTTGCTCAGCGCGGAGATGAACGCCGCATTGTTACTGGCCCGGCCCATGGCTTCTATCTCGTCGTTGTTAAGGGTGCCGGCATTGTGCATCTTGGTGAGCCACTGCTCGGTGGATTGAATCACCTTGTCCGCGTTGCGGCCAAGCTTTTTCATCTCCTGCTCTCGATTGATTTGGATCTTTTCCTCAACCGCGCCAACATTGTTAGCGTAGAGCTCGGCGAGCTGGTCAAATTGCTCCTGGCTAAACCCCTGCTCCTTAGCCAGGCCGACAAAATCTTTCAGCATCGGGTCGTCGTCCGACACGCCCTTATCCTTGAGATTTGTCACATCGTATTTTCCATCTTTCGGCGCCTTGTGCTTGCCAGCGGACATCTTGGCGCGCAGCTCAGAGTAGGCTTTTGCCAGGCCCTCAACATCTGGACCGTCATCTTCGGACCAAAAATTTTCTGGAAAAAATTCTGGGCGGACAAATTCGACATCCTCTTCGTCCTCGACCAGCTGCTTTGCGTCGTTTGGGTCCGGCTCCAGGTGCGGCGCAGATAGATCCTCGACTTTTCCCTGAGCCTCTGCTGGCTTGCTGCTGATATTTAGTAGTGAATCGCCATCTGATTTTGCTTCTGGTGCGGCCTGATTGTCGCCGTTATCGGCGGTCGGGTTGTCGCTCATTTAGACCTCGCTCGTTTAATTCGCCTCTCCAGCTCCCGGACAATAGAGTTTTGACCCTCTCGGGCAAACCCATGGGAGGGCTCTTCGCCCGGGTACCAGGTTGGCTGTTCAATGGTGATCGACCGCAACCAATCCAGCAGCCTCACACCATCTTCGGTTGAAAAGACGCGAGTAATTACAAGATCAATCTCGTTTTCCTCAGACGCCTGCTTTTTAGGCTCCGCTTCGCGAAGCCCCTCCCATCCTTCTTCCACCATAATTTATCCCCCTTGTGGACCAGGAAGCTGACCCTGACCACCCATCTGAGCTTGCGCCGCCTCTGCGAGCTGAGCGGCAATCTGCTCTCTTTCTTCTTTTGAATTAAGCAGGTAGCTCGGCACGCCGAGCCGGTCTGCTAAGTAATCGGCCAGAGCATCTTGCTTGATCGCGAGCTGCGCACCCAGTCCAACATTGTTGGCCACCTGCACGAACTGCAGAACATCGTTTACTTCCTGCATATTCTGCGCCTGGGCCAGCGACCCGGTAGGAACCACCTTAACCTCGGAGCCGTCGATGCGCAGCGGAAAGTCGAGTATCCCCATCTCGTCGAGGACCTCCATCGTGCGGCGCACGATTGGTTGCATCACCTCGGTAATCAACCGACCGTAAGCTGGGCCGATATTCTGCGAGAGCTCCTTCATCCGCTCGGCCACCTCAGTGGCCGACCTGGCGCTCATCGTATCGGGCGGCAGCGTGTCGTCGAGCATCATCTTCTTGATGCCATTGACCAGATCGTTGATGACCAGCTGCGACACATTGAAGTCGCCACCGGAGCGCAGCGGGCGCAGGCTCTCGCCCTGGGGTCCACCGTTTCGGGCCACCGGAATAATTGAACCGGGTGCAATCCTAACCGTCGCAGGGTTAAGCACGCCATCATCGGCCGCGGTGTAGACGCCGGCCACGGAGATCGAGGCATTCTTGAGTAGCAGCTCTTTGACCTTATTAAGGGTCTTGATGTCTGGCAGCGCGTTAATCAGTGGCCCGCGGCCGTAGACTTCGCCGGCCACCTTCATATACCGGCCAACAACCCACGGCGAACTCTTCTTGAGCACACGGTAGACCAGCTCTTCTTTTGCTTTTGGGTCAATCACATAGTAGGAGACAGTCCGATTGCCGTAATCGTGGATAGTTGCCTCGAGCAGGTCGACCTCATCTTCTGGCTTGCGGTCGATCTTGGACTGCAG
>Ga0307376_10006291_pt1 | contig 10528 bp, 11 predicted proteins | sample TR2MG_FD_202536 | JGI IMG/M metagenome (GOLD analysis project Ga0307376, IMG submission 202536) | Soil microbial communities from Risofladan, Vaasa, Finland - TR-2 | ecosystem: Environmental > Terrestrial > Soil > Coastal area > Acid sulfate soil | place: Finland: Risofladan, Vaasa | collected...
TACTCCTTAGAAGTTGCTCCCCTGCCGATTGATGAGCTCCTCGTCCCGCTCAGTGAGCGGAATCTGCTTGCCCTTGGAGTCGTAGATCGACATATCAAGCGCAAGGCCGCGGAGTTCCTGCACGAGAACGTTGAACGACTCGGGCACACCCGCAGCCGTCGAAGGCTCGCCTTTCACGATACTTTCGTAAATTTTTGCTCGTCCGGTCATATCGTCCGACTTGATGGTCAGGAGTTCCTGCAGCGTGTTGGCGGCGCCATACGCTTCAAGCGCCCACACCTCCATCTCACCGAGCCTCTGGCCGCCGAACTGCGCCTTACCGCCGAGCGGCTGCTGAGTTACCAGCGAATAGGGTCCGGTTGACCGGGCGTGCATCTTGTCATCCACCAGATGGTGCAACTTCAGCACATACATGTAGCCCACCATGACATCGTTCTCGAACGCAATACCGGTTCGACCGTCGTGGAGGGTGATTTTCGAGCTTGTCGGCAGACCCGCTTTCGTGAGCCGCTCTTCGATCTGTGCGTTGGTTGCCGATTCGAACACGGGCGTCGCGTACCACTCATCAAGACCAACTGCCGCCCAGCCGAGCTCTGTCTCGAGGATCTGGCCGATGTTCATACGCGAAGGAACGCCGAGCGGGTTGAGGCAGATGTCCATCGGCGTGCCGTCGGCCATGTAAGGCATGTCCTCAGCTGCGAGCACGCGGGCAACAACGCCCTTGTTCCCGTGGCGGCCTGCCATCTTGTCGCCTTCCTGAAGCTTGCGCTTCGTTGCGATGAGTACCTTGACGACCTCATCCACGCCGGGAGCAAGGTCGTCGCCTTCGCTGCGGCGGAGCCGTTGAACGTCGATGACGGTTCCTTCGACACCGTGCGGCACGCGCAATGAGGTATCGCGGACTTCCTTCGCCTTCTCACCGAAGATCGAGTTCAGCAACTTGAACTCAGGGGTGGTCTCAGTTTCACTTTTCGGCGTGACCTTTCCAACCAGGATGTAACCCGATTTGACCTTCGCGCCTACGCGGACAATGCCTTCCTCATCGAGCTGATCAAGCGCCTTTTCGGCGGTGTTCGGAATGTCCCGCGTGATCTTCTCGGGCCCGAGCTTGGTCTCTCGAACGTCAACCGTGAACTCTTTAATGTGTATGGAGGTAAAGATGTCGTCCTTCACGACGTTTTCTGATATGAGGATTGCATCTTCAAAGTTGTATCCGTTCCAGGGGACGAATCCCACAAGAACGTTCCGGCCGAGTGCGAGCTCACCCATGAACGTGGCCGGTCCGTCTGCGATCACATCACCTTTCGCGAGCTTCTGACCGAGTTTTACTATCGGCTTCTGAGTATAACAGGTGTCCTGGTTTGTCCGCTGATACTTGATCATCGGATACTCGTCGCGATCATCCTTCGTCTTTGCACCGTCGGGCTTTACGACAACGCGTACTGAGGAGACATATTCGACGACTCCAGCCCGTTTCGACTTCACAAGGACTCCGGAATCGTATGCGGTCTTCCCTTCCATGCCGGTTCCGACACGCGGAGGCTCCGGAAACACCAGAGGAACCGCCTGGCGCTGCATGTTACTGCCCATGAGCGCTCGGTTCGCGTCATCATGTTCGAGGAACGGAATAAGGCTCGCGGACACGGAGATGATCTGCTTCGGCGAGACGTCCATGTATGCGATATCTTCAGGCGGCCGCACGGTGTAGTCTCCGGACTTTCGCACCGAGACCTGATTGGCGAGGAACTTCCCGCTCTTGTCCACCGGTGCACTGGCCTGCGCAATGTAGTGCTTCTCTTCATCCATTGCGGAGAGGTACTCGATGTCCCGGGTAACCTTTCCGTTTTTCACCTTGCGGTAGGGTGTCTCGAGGAAGCCGTATTCATTCACCTGCGTGTAAATTGCAAGGGAGACGATGAGACCGATATTCGGACCTTCCGGCGTCTCGATTGGACACATTCGGCCGTAGTGGGTGTAGTGGACGTCGCGCACCTCAAAACCCGCACGGTCACGGGAAAGACCGCCGGGCCCGAGCGCGTTCAGGCGGCGCTTGTGCGTAAGCTCGGAGAGTGGATTGACCTGGTCCATGAACTGGGAGAGCTGACTGGAACCAAAGAACTCCTTGATCGCGGCAACGATTGGTTTGATCGAGATCAGGTCCTGCGGCTTGATGGTGTCAGTTTCCTTCAGCGACATCCGCTCTTTTGCGATCCGCTCCATGCGGGAGAACGCGGTCTTCAGCTGATTCGCCAGAAGCTCACCGACGCTTCGGACGCGGCGATTTCCCAGATGATCGATGTCGTCGACGTTTGACTCGCCGATGTAGACGTTGATGAGATAGCGCATCGTGTTCACGATGTCTTCCCGCGTGAGGATCTGCTCATCCACGGGAACGTCGTAGTCGAACTTCTTGTTCAGTTTATAGCGGCCAACCCGTCCGAGATCGTAGCGCCGCGCGCTGAAGAACATCGAATTGAAGTCCTTCTCCGCACTTTCGACGGTAATCGGTTCACCGGGCATGATTACCGCGTAGACCGCTGAGAACGCATCCTCTTTGGTCGGTTCATCCCGACCGGACTCTGCGCGTGTGTACTTGCTCTCTTCGCGTTCGAAGCAGTTCAGGATGATATCGGAGTGCAGCGAATCGGCGTGCTCTGAATCGATAACGACGACCGACTCAACGCCTGAGTGGATGAGCTCATCTACGTCATGGGGGTGAATCTTCTCCCCTGCGCGATAGAGCGTCTTCTCGGCGCCATTCTCCTCGATCAGGATTGCACTCGCGATCACCTTGTTCACGAGCTTATCTTTCGCGTCCCGGTCCTCGGAGACCTCAAGAGTTACTGTTTTGTAGAATAGGCTGATGATCTTCTCGCGCGTATCGTAGCCGAGCGCGCGAAGGAACAGCGTGCCAAGAATCCGTTTCTTGCGATCAATCTTGGCGAAGATGAGCTCTTTCTTCTGGTCGATCTCAAATTCGAGCCAGCTGCCCCGGTACGGAATAATGCGGGACGAGTAGATCCCTTTCTCGTGGGAAAAGATCACGCCCGGCGATCGATGAATCTGGCTGACGACTACCCGTTCTGCTCCGTTGATGACGAAGGTTCCGCGGTCTGTCATGAGCGGTATGTCGCCCATGTAGATATCCTTCTGCCGGATCTCTCCGGTTTCAAGGAACACCAGGTTGATGCGCGCCTTTATCGGAACAGCGAAGGTGTGCCCTTTCTGCTTGCATTCGAACTCGCTGAACTTGATATTGTCTTCGTCGAGAGTGTAATGATCATACTCAAGCCGCATATCGCCGGTCTGACTCTCAATCGGGAAAGTCGTCTCAAAGACCTCTTGAAGCCCCTGATCGAGCGGAGCAAGCCCCTGCAGCATGTGCTCACGCTGCAAAAACCGTTCGTATGAGGAGAGTTGAATATCAACGAGGTCAGGAAGATCCATGACCTTGTCTGCCTCCTGGCCAACCGTCACACGATGAATCGGTTTTGTTCTGTCAAACATGTATGCCTCCCATTGAGAGTACCGGCGATATCCGGCGTGCCTGCGGGTAGTCCCCTACCGGACAAATGAGGCGGGAAAAGCTAATAGAGAAACGTGCACCACCGGAACCGATGATTCCGGTGGTGCAATGAGTCGGCAGTATCTGCGTGGACAAATGCGTGTTATTGAATCTCAACAACTGCGCCAGCTGCTTCCAGTTTCTGCTTGATCTGGTTTGCCTCGTCCTTTGAAACGCCTTCTTTCACCGACTTTCCGCCGGCTTCGACGAGATCCTTAGCCTCTTTCAACCCAAGACCGGTAACCGCACGAACTTCCTTGATGACCGGAATCTTCGCACCGTCATTGATGCTCTTCAGGATGACGTTGAACTCAGTCTGCTCTTCGACGGCCTCTGCAGCCGCACCCGGAGCTACTGCCCCAACCGCAGCAACGGCGACAGGCGCCGCGGCAGTCACGCCGAACTTCTCTTCCATCGCCTTAACCAGCTCGGAAATTTCGAGCACGGTCATTCCCGCGATTGCCTCTAGTACATCGTCTTTGCTCAGTGTTGCCATATTACCTTCTCCTTTCGTTATAGTTTAGTTCCGGACGATAGCATGCAACACAGCGCGAAGACTAACGTCCGGTAAAAACCCAGTTTGGATTCCGCTATCAGGCGGCAGACTTTTTGTCTGCCAGCGCCTGCAGCGTTCGCACGAGCTTGGTGGTTACGCCATTGACGACGTAGACCAGATTCTGCAGCGGTGCATTCATGGTACCCATCAGCATGGAAATCAGCACGTCACGGCCCGGCAGCTTGCTGTACGCCTCCACCTGTGCCGCATCGAATACGTTCCCGCCGATAAGTCCGCCTTTCACCTGAACCGGCCAGTCTTTTGCCAGCTCAAGGAGGGACTTCACAACCGGTGCGGAATCTCCCTTTGCGAGCGCTACCGCCGTTGGACCGACGAGATAGGCACCAACGGAATCCGGCGCCTTCATCTGCTGGAATGCGATTTTTGCGAAGTTGTTTTTTATAACCCGATACTCGGCCTGATGCTCCCGCAACCGGCGACGAAGCTCGGTTATCTGCTCAACAGTCAGTCCACGGTAATCGGTGAAGACAAAGTCGCTAACCTGATCAAACTGCCCCTTGAGGCTGGCAACCGATTCGCGCTTTGCATCATTTACCCGAGTTTCATGAGTAATCTGCGACATTGATCACCTCTCCTCAGCTTGCTTTTTCGACGGCCCGCAGGACCCTGACTCCGGGACCCATCGTCGAGCTGACCGCGACAGTACGGATGAAATCACCCTTGGTGTCAGACGGTCTGCGCCGCTCCACCTCAGAGATCACCACGTCGATGTTTTCGCGGATTTTTTCCGCGTCCATCGAGATTTTGCCGACCGACAGATGAACGACACCGGTCTTGTCCGCACGGAACTCAACGCGACCCTTCCGCAGTTCGGCGAGAGCACCTTTAATATCGAACGTAACCGTCTGCGTCTTGGGGTTCGGCATGAGTCCACGCCGACCAAGCACGGGACCGAGCCGCCCAACATCCTTCATCATGTCCGGCGTCGCAACGCAGATGTCGAAGTCGAGCCAACCGTCTTTGATCTTGGCGATAAGGTCGTCGTCCCCGACGAACGCCGCACCGGCTTCCTCAGCTTCACGGGCCTTGTCGCCTTTCGCAAAGACGAGAATCTTCTTTTCCTTGGTGAACTGGTGTGGCAGAACTACCGTATCGCGAACGGTCGCGCTCTTCTTCATGTTCAGATTCAACGAAAGCTCGACAGTTTCATCGAACTTCGCATAGGCCATGCTCTTGACGAGTGTGATCGCCTCATCAGTCGGATAGACTTTCTGCGCATCAAACTTCGCCGCTGCCTGTGTATACTTCTTTCCGTGTTTCATGACTTCCACTCCACCTCGACGCCCATGCTGCGGGCAGTTCCCGCTATCGTGCGCATTGCCGCTTCAACATCGTTCGCATTGAGGTCCGGGAGTTTCAGGGTCGCAATTTCGCGAATCTTGTCTTCGCTGATCTTGCCGACCTTGGTTCGATGAGACTCAGGAGAACCCTTTTCCAATCCGATTGCCTTTTTTACCAGGACAGCCGCGGGCGGGGTCTTCGTGATAAAGGTAAATGTTCGATCCGCATAAACGGTTATGACGACCGGAATTATGAGCCCCGGCTCCATGCTCTTGGTCGCATCGTTAAACTGCTGAACAAACTGCGGAGCACTTACTCCGTGGGGTCCGAGCGCAGGACCAACCGGCGGCGCCGGTGTCGCCTTACCTGCAGGACACTGCAGTTTGACGATGGCTGCAATCTTCTTCTTTGCCATCTACTCTCTCCTTTGTGGTAGTATCGTCCGACGGCATCGGCCTGATCCGGACTCCCATCGGGACACCTCAACGAGGCGCCCATTCCCTTTACCCGCAGCAACCAGACAATGCCCGGCGCTGCGAAACTCACACCTTTTCGACCTGCAGGAAATCGACCTCAACTGGCGTCGCGCGGCCGAAAATTCCGACCATGACACGCAACTTGCCCTTTTCGGTGTTCACCTCTTCCACGCTGCCGGTAAACGACTCGAACGGCCCTTCGATGATGCGGACCTGCTCGCCCGAGGAGAAGCTCTGCTTTGGCTTGAGAACCTTTTCGCCTTTGATGTCGCCGGCTTTCTGAAGAATTGAACGGGCCTCCTCCTGGCTTATCGGCTGCGGTTTTACCGCTGCCGCTGAACCAACGAACCCCGTTACACCCTGGATTTTGCGTATGTGTGAACAGACAGTCTTCCACCCAAGATCCGGCAGATCCATTTCAAGAAGGATATATCCAGGCAGGAACTTCTTGGTCGTTATCTTCTTCTTGCCCTCTTTGATCTCCACGACCTGTTCGGATGGTACTTTAATGTCCTGCACCGCCCCTTCCAGGAGACCATCCTCCATCATTTTGCGAATGGTTCTTTCTATCTTGTTTTCATACCCGGAATATGTGTGCAGTACGTACCAGCCCTTTGACATGTCACCCCTTCACTCGCCGACGTTCTTGCTAGAACAGATAATCGATTCCTCGGACCAGAAGGAAATCCACAATGCCAAGAACTGCCGCAAATATTGCAACTGACACCAGAACCACTTTGGTCGACGAGCCCACTTCGTCGCGTGAAGGCCACACAACCTTTCTGAGCTCCGCATAACTGTCCTGGAAGAATGCAATGATCTTTTTCATCCGCAGTACCTCGAAATATATTGCTCGATCAAACGGTAGACTGTCAGGCCAGGTAGGATTCGAACCTACAACATCCGGTTTTGGAGACCGGCGCTCTACCGTTGGAGCTACTGACCTAGGAAGCAAGCGGTGCCGGCAGTCGAACTGACTCCGACTTCCGGCACTGCAACTTCCCTTGAGCCGGCACGCGACCGGTTACTTTATCTTTGTTTCCTTGTGCAGCGTGTGCTTCCGGTCATGCGGGCAATACTTGTTGAACTCAAGCTTCCCCTGCGTGTTCTTCCGGTTCTTTTTTGTCGTGTAATTCCTGCGCTCGCACTCGGTGCACTGCAGGGCGATGAGCTCTACACTCTTACCCTTTGCTTTCGCCATCGCACAACTCTCCTATGTCCACTCGGATGATAAATATAGAACACTCTTACCCCATGTGTCAACGGCGGGAAGCATCTTCCGTGCCAAGGTGGGGAAGACCTGAGCTAAACGGCCCTGAGACACCGCGTCGTATGTTCCGCCGCATCGTCAATTCGGGCAATCGATAGTCGTCTTTGAGCCCTCGATCGGATTTGAACCGATGACCCCCACCTTACCATGGTGGTGCTCTACCAACTGAGCTACAAGGGCGTAAACATGCTGAAGGAAGATAACAAACGCCCCCCACTTTGTCAACCTCACGAGTACGGCAAAGGCGGGACGAAAGTCGGATGCAGCGCTACGCGAAGGCTTTCTTCAGGGAAGAAACCCAGTCTTTGATGCGCGTATCGGTCAGATCGGACTGGTTGTCTTCATCGATAATGAGTCCGGCGAACTTGCCATCGAACTCCGCGCGCGAGGAGATGTAGTTGTACCCATCGCACGAGGTCTCTCCGACGACTTTCCCGCCGTTCTTCCGAACAATCCGGGCAAATACCGCAACACCGTCGGCAAAGGTGTCGGGATAGTTCTGTTGATCACCGAGCCCGAGGATTGCCACTTTCTTGCCGGAATAATTCAATTTCTCAAGTTCGGTCACGCGCACATCCCAGTCGTCCTGCATGTCCCCGGCTCCCCACGTGGAGATGCAGCAAACGATCCTGTCGGAAGCCCGGATAGCGTCGAAGGCATCCTGATCGATGATGTTGTAGAGTTCAGCGTTCTCTTCTCCAAATGCTCGCAGGACCTTATTTGCAACATATTCGGTGTTTCCCGTCGAAGAGCCGAAGATGATCGTAACTTTTGCCATGAACTCCTCCTGAGGAACGCCCGAACGCTGCTTGACGCATGAAAATCGTCGAGTAGCGTGAATGGCAGCCCTGAGCGCAGTTGCTTTCGATGCAATACGCTGCAGATCACGGTTCGGCCACCCGTTACCCGCGCGTATTATTCTCGGTATTGAATGGGAAAAATTATTATAGGAAGCGACAGAATATGTCAAGCGAAGAGAGACGAAAGGGAGCGCAGAGCGGTAGAACCGCTCTGCACATCTTTGTCACGCGATCGTGACCTCTTTGTCGAGGTAAACGTCCTGAATTGCGTGAAGCAGTTCAACGCCCTCGGTCATCGGGCGCTGAAACGCCTTGCGTCCGGAAATAAGGCCCATGCCTCCGGCCCGCTTGTTAATTACCGCTGTCTTGACTGCTTCGGCAAGGTCGCCTGCGCCGCTTGAAGCGCCGCCTGAATTGATGAGACCGGCACGGCCCATGTAGCAATTCATGACCTGATAGCGGGTGAGATCGATAGGATGATCGGTCGTAAGTTCGCTGTAGACTCGCTTATCGATCTTTCCGTAGCTGGAGGAACCCATGTTCATCGCTTCATAACCGCGATTAACCATCGGCAACTTCTGCTTGATAATGTCGGCCTCGATCGTGACACCCAGATGATTCGCCTGACCGGTGAGGTCCGCGGCAACGTGATAATCGGCCTCCTTCGTCTTGAACGCGGGATTTCGCAGGTAGCACCAGAGAATTGTCGCGAGCCCCCGTTCATGGGCGTATGAGAAAGCCTCCGAGACTTCAATAATCTGCTGATCGGATTCGGGGGACCCGAAATAGATGGTGGCGCCGACTGCGGCTGCTCCCATATTCCACGCCTGATCGATGTTAGCGAACATGATCTGCTTGAACTTGTTCGGGTAGGTCAGGAGCTCATTGTGGTTCAATTTCACGATGAACGGAATCCGATGTGCATACTTGCGCGCAACCGCGCCAAGTACGCCAAGAGTTGAGGCTACCGCGTTACAGCCCCCATTAATTGCGAGCTTCACGATTGCTTCAGGGTCGAAGTAGATCGGATTTGGCGCAAAACTCGCACCCGCCGAGTGCTCGATCCCCTGATCAACCGGAAGTATCGAAAGGTAGCCCGAACCGGAAAGCCGTCCATGGTCGAAAATCGACTGAAGGTTGCGAAGGACAACCGGTGTTCTATCTGTGTGTGAGAATATTCGCTCGACAAAATCGGGCCCGGGCAGGTGAAGCTGATCCTTGGGAAACTTCGCCTTATGTCCAAGCAGCGACTCGGCATCGGCGCCGAGCAAGCTCATCGTCTTACCGCTCATGAATTTCCTCCTCGTGAACCATTATCATCACCCCATCATAATGCGGATGGTCGCCAGTTGATAAGTGCTTCGACAATGCATTTCATGCTCACTGACAGAGGGCACGAGATGGAGTATTCTATCCACAGGAGAGCCGTGAGGTGGGAACGACCATCAGAGATGTAGCGGAACTTGCGGGTGTTTCCACCGCAACTGTTTCCCGGGTTATAAACAACGACGCCCGCATTTCAGAGAAGACCCGCAACAAGGTGCTCCTGAGCATTTCCCGGCTCAACTACAAGGTCAACACGATTGCACGCAGCCTGAAGATCAACAGGACCTACACAATCGGCGTCATTACACCTGAAATCGCGCACGAGTTCTTCATGACAGTGGCGCAGGGTATCGAGAACCAGCTTCGCACCCATGGCTACGACATGATCGTCTGCAATGCGAACGAGAGCGTCGAACAGGAGCGGGAACGCATCGAGCTGCTGCTCGAAAAGTGCGTCGACGGTCTCATCATCATCCCCTCATCCGCAAACGGCTCTCACATGAATGTGCTCACGGAGATGAAGGTGCCGGTCGTCCTCGTCGACCGGCTGGTCGAAGACTTCAGAAGCGACGCGGTACTGGTGGACAACACCGGAGGCTGCTATCGTGCGATCGAACACCTCATCCGCCAGGGATACCGGCGGTTCGGATTCATCGGCGGAGACCATCACCTGACCTCGGCCCGCGAACGATTCGAAGGTTTCATGTCGGCCCTGAAGAACAATGGAATCGAACCCGAACCTGACTATATCGTGTTCGGCGACTTTCATGAGAGAAGCGGCTACGACCTGTTTGGCTCTCTCGCCTCGCTTCAGGACCCGCCGGAGATCGTGTTTGTTTCCAACTATAATATGCACATCGGCGCGGCTCAGTTCATCGTCGAGCAGACCCGAAGCCGCGAATCCACCTGCCGAATCCCCTACATCGCAAGTTTTGACGACATGGTCTTCAGCGCGATTGCAGGTCACACCATAGTTACCGTCTCTCAACCGGTCCGTGAGATCGGTGCGCGGGCAGCCGATCTTCTGGTATCGCGACTGAATGATGAAGATATCCCCTTCCCGTCCATCCTGCGCCTGCCCACTCGCCTGGTTGTCCACACCGCATCCCCCGCCGGTCCCCGCGAAGTCGAACGCACCCGTTGAACGTATCCGACAGGAGAGTTCTTTTGACTGAATCCTGCGTTGGGTGTATAATCGTGCAATCGTTTACATAGAACCGCACAGAAAGAGCA
>Ga0307376_10006293_pt1 | contig 10526 bp, 22 predicted proteins | sample TR2MG_FD_202536 | JGI IMG/M metagenome (GOLD analysis project Ga0307376, IMG submission 202536) | Soil microbial communities from Risofladan, Vaasa, Finland - TR-2 | ecosystem: Environmental > Terrestrial > Soil > Coastal area > Acid sulfate soil | place: Finland: Risofladan, Vaasa | collected...
GATAGGAGAGAATGTCGTATTTGTCGAACCAATTTCACCGAGTCTTTCCTTTCCGGCAAACCGCCTCGAAGTTTCCCTCATCGAGATCAAGGCCGGTTCCGCCGCTTACATCCAGACCGAGCGGCGAAAGTTCAAGAAGCATTGTGATCGGCTGCCAATCCTGACGGGGCTTCATTACCTGTTTGACTCCACCGTCCGGGGGTCGGGCGTTTGGACAAGCGAGAGTTACCCAGGAGATTTTGAAACGAAGGAGGAATGATGATTTGGTGGATTTTGGGGTTATTCCAGCCGTTCGGCAATTTCTCTATTGAGTTTGACCTTAACAACCCAGAAGAATTGGAAGTGTTTGAATATCTGACAGGAGAAAAGGAAGCCGAATGACCGCCTCGATTAGCCCGTTCCCGATACGAGTGACCGATGCCTGTTCTCACGTGGGATTGCAACACGTAGTCGACCAGTTCAAGCGACAGGACGTAGGGTTTTGTATCGTTAAGCATCCGCAAAAACAAAAGGTGTTTCACAACAGAAAAGAATATCAGTATTACAAGTATGCCCTCTGGCGGGCCGAGGTGCCGAGCGATTGGATTCACCGGAACGTCAACTGGTCGATACTGCTGGACGATGGCCGGAAGAACGGGCCGAAACCGGAGACCGATGGCTGGAAGGAACGAGTGGTCGAGGTTTGGAGACCGAAGGAGGAATGATGAATACTTTGCGGACAACCTACAACTTTGGAGATTACGAGCTAAATACTGGCACCGATATTTATCAACTAAAAACCGAAGTCGTGATTTCTGGCAACGAAGAACTGGGAATTGTCCAGTCCTGTGAAGGATACCGAGTGGCGCCAGCGGTTATCCTGTTGAACAAAAGACAAGCGAACCGCCTGGCTAAATATATCGCCCGCTGGAACGGCTACAAACTGGTGAAGGAGAACAAGTGAGCCAAAAGCCCGGCAGCTATTCTCTGTTCGGAAGCTCAAGGTGATCTCCAAAACCGGATTCACAACCGGAGATATCCTCCGGATGTCGCCCGAACGCCTGGTTGAAAAATGGCCGGAAATATGGGAGCAGTTTAACACTAATCGGCGGGCGAAAGCCTAAATCTATGAGTCGTAATATCGCACATTGCTATCAAACGACTTACGCCGAAATATGGGTCTTTTCCCGTATCGTGCAAGAAATAGACTAAATCTCGCACGGTAAAAAGCCTTGTTGATATAACAGGACTTACAGCGAATTTAGGGTAGTTTCCCGTCTGAGCGTAAAGGATGCAGTACCTCAGTCTCCATACCCAACACCGAATCAGCCCTATGGTTTCCGCGCTCCTTAAAAGGTTCGGCCAACCAGGTTATGCCACCTGGGTCCTTCTCATGACTCTCTGGAGCCAAGACTCCGCTGAACTCGTTGTACGACAAGATGAAAATGGTCAAAAAGTCCGCGGCGTCTTGGCAAAATATCATCTCACTGTCATAGCCCAATACTGTGGTTGCCGACCGTCAAAAGCTCTGAAAGTCATCCAATGGCTCGATGACTGGGGTCACCTAATGTGGATAAACCGTCCACAATTCGAGTCGCTCATTCGGGAAACAGTCGGGAAACAGACGGGAACTGGACGGGAACTGCACGGGATATGGACGGGAATTGAACGGGAACCGGACGGGAATATTACCATATTCTGGCCTAAACTGTTTATCCACAATAAGCCATATTACGAGTCTTATATTAGCAGGTCTTTCTTGTCTAATAAAGAGCCAGTTTCACAACCGAAAACCGAATCAAAAAATGTGGATAACTCAAATCTGAAGGAGCAATCGGAGATGATTCTGACTTTGGTCAACCTGTCGAGAACTCTGTTTCCAAATCCACTCTCTTCTGGTCAAGCTGGAGTCTTACTGAAATCGGTGGATAGTAACTATACAGTGGCGGAGGAGAAAGTCCAGGAGGCAAAGTCTGCCCGAAACCCGATTGCGTGGCTGATGGCGTTTGCGCATAGGCCGGAGAGGAAGGTAGAAACATGATCGATTTACTCTGGATTCTGTTTGTTGCGGGGCTGGTAGGTATATTGGCGTTTTGGATGTTCAAAGCCTACAGGCGGGGCTATAAGCGTGGCTACGAGGATGGCTGGGATGACCATATGGAAAGTCTTAAACCTATAGAGCCAGGTGGGGTCTTCGAGGTTCGGAACGCGAAGCTGTTTGGTAGGCTGTTTAGGAAAACGAAAGGAGAGTGAGATGTGGCCTGAGACGATGACAGACGCAAGGGAGCTGTTGCGATGTCCCGAGCTGAGTGCGAAGCACCTGATTTCAACGTGGTGGGATTCAGACCAATGCTGCGAGAGACTGAAAATAGCCCGGACGGTGAGGAGGCTTGCCTTTTGTCCCCGGTCTCCCTTCTTGCGAGTCAGAAGGGTTGAAAAGCTCCTCCCCTTCCTCGGCTCCGGCACAACGGCAGTCGCCGCCAAGCAACTCGGTCGGCATTTCATTGGCATCGACATCAACCCCAAGTATTGCGAGATAGCGGAGCGGAGATTAAGCCAGGAGGTGCTGAAGCTGTGAGCAAGGAATACAAATATATTGCCTTCAGGTCTGACAATGAGATTCTTCTTAAACGTAAGAAACGACCGGATTACGAATGCCGGAACAGAAGGGACGGCACATTACTCGGTCTGGTATGTTGGTGTCCCACCTGGAAACAATACTGCTATTACCCAGAGGCGGATACGATGTATAGTGAAGGCTGGCTTGAAGACATAGCAGACTTTATCAAGAAACTATGACCGCCGAACAAGAAACATTGGAGCGGACTCCGCGGCAAGCCGTTGATACCGAGATGGCTGTCTTGGGTGCCATGCTCATGTCGCAGGACGCCATCGACACGGCGACCGAGATACTCGACCGTAACTGTTTCTACAGCGACAGGCATAGCTACATCTGGGAGGCCATGGTTGCGCTGCGTAACGCCGGCGTAGCGGTCGACCTCGTTACACTTGCCGACCAGTTGGGGAAAAACGGCAAGCTGGAGCACATCGGCGGGCGCTCATACCTGGTTACACTGGTCGAAGTTGTAGCTACGGCGGCGAACATCGGGCACCATTGTCGCATACTTCGGGAGAAGGCGACCATCAGACAGTTACAAGATGTAGCTACTGGCATAGTTACAGACTGTTACGACCAGAGCAAAAGCTCCAAAGAGCTTTTAGACCAAGCCGAGGAACAGATATTCCACATTCAGGAACACTCGGTCAAGCGCAATGTGATCCAGCTTGGAGATATACTGCTCGATAGTTACGAAGCCTTGACCACAAAGGAACGGGTCACTGGACTCGCTACCGGCTTCGGTCTTTTTGATTACATGACCAGGGGTTTACAGCCTGGACAGTTAATCATAATCGGCGGGCGACCGAGCCACGGCAAGACGAGTCTGGCCTTGAACATCATCGACCACATAGGGGCAGGCGCAAACCCAATCCCAGTAGGGTTTTTCTCGCTTGAGACCACCAGCGAGTCTATCGGCGAAATGCTTCTATGCGCACGGGCGAGGATTTCTCCGCACGAGGCCAAGACGGATAGGGAGTTTGGCAAATTAGGTCTGGCTCTCAAAGAACTGGAAAGTGCGCCGATTTACATAGACGACAGCCCAACCTTGACACCGCTGGAGATCAAAGCCAAAGCTCGGCGGTTGAAGTCCAGCAAAGACATCGGCCTCTTGGTCTTGGACTATCTACAGCTTGTAACAGTTACACAATACAAAGAGCGGCGGGATCAGGTCGGCTACGCCTCCCGTTGCATGAAACAACTGGCGAAGGAACTGAACATCCCCATTATTGCGCTGTCACAGTTGAACCGAGCCTGCGAAGCACGGCAGGACAAACGCCCGCAACTGGCTGACCTTCGTGAGACGGGAGAAGTGGAGCAGGACGCCGACATTGCCGTTTTTGTCTACCGCCCGTCTCGATACGAAGGCTTGCAAATAAAGCTAATCGGCGAACAGAACCGGAGCCTGCCGGACAAGGGATACGCTGAACTCATTATCCGGAAGCAGAAGCGGGGGCCGATCGGTAGCGTGGAACTGTTCTTCCACGAAAGTTTCACCCGTTTTGACAATGTAAGTCAAAGAGAGGAGGTTTGAGACATGGCAAAGACGAAAGTGAGGAAGGTCTGGGCGGTTTTTAATAATAGTGGAGACTTAAAGCTTTTTCAGAGTCAACGTTGGGATTGTAGTAGCTACATAAAACATTTTCTGGTTGCAAAAACGTCGAAGGAAGCTTGTGCATGGGCCAGATCCACGGAACCAGTAGGGCGAGTGACGATAAGCTGGGAGGAGAAATAGAACCGGCGGCCCCGTTGTCTGGAGCCGCCGGTGAGGTGCGAGCGATGAGGCTAGCGTTTCCCTTTAGTCCAAGAGGACGAAACAACCTGAGTTTGCACGATTTTGCTTACTTGTCTAATTATCTCTTCGATGCTCTCTTGGAAAAGCCTGGCGTGTCCCTCGGTCGGAAACTCAAACTCATAAGCCAAGGGTCGCAAGGGTTGATTTTGCCCCGACAATTCAGTGCTAACGATTACTTTTATATTTTCCATCTTTCCTCCTTTCGCCCGCCGTCACGGGGCGGGGATTGCTCCGGCGATCCGACCCTGCCCGGGCAGGCCGGCTCAGGTCAGAACGCCGATGAATTGAATATCGGCGAACTCGAAAAAGCCCCCAGTATCGTAGTGAAATACCGGGTCGCAGAAAGCAACAAAGGTTGTTTCCAAGTTCTCGTCGGGACCTTCCATTTCACCGAAAGTAGTACCGTAAACCGGCGGACAACCCGCCACTTCACAAGTCGGCAGTCTCACCAAATACATCGTTCTCTCCTTTTTGTCTCTTTTGTCATGCCTTCGGTCGATTTGGCAGCCGATCGTCATCCTCTCACCTCGTTTAGCGGCCCCCAGCGGGGCTGGTTAGTGGATATTGTAACAACCACACTCACGGAAGTGGTCAAATATCTCTTCCATGAATGTGAAATCCCCGGCTTCCAAATCCAAACTTGCACCATCGCCCCAATCGAGGAACCAATACTCAATGGTATGGACGCTCAGGTCGGGGTTGACGAAGAAACGAAACTCGTCAGAAGGACCGCCCCAGCTCAGTTGATAGCGGAAATAGCCCTGCTCTTGATCGTCAAACGTGCCTGGGGCTACATAGTCAAAGCAAAGCCCATATTCGTTGAAGGTCCCAAGTTCTTTATCCCCCTCGTCGTTGCCTTCGCAGTAGAGATTGAAGAGCTTCCTAAGGTCGGCAAGCCGAGACCTCAAAGACTCGTCAATTCTCTTTGCGCATGTTCTGTCTTTAGTCGTCGTCATCTCTGCACCTCTTCAAAAGTAGGCCCCCGGGATCGAGCCGGGGGCCGGTTAGGGTTAATCGTCAACCTGTCTGTCCAAGATTTTCCCGACGGGGGTTTCTGGCGATGCACTAAAACACTTGGCAAGAAGGGCCAGCAGGCTATCCAAATCGTCAAGCGGAACGGCGATTTTTTTAGAACCCCGCCACTTACCAGTGTGGTAATCCCTGATAGCGTCCTGTATCAACATTCGGTTTGTCATTCTTCCAGACATCTCTGCACCTCTTTAATTGAAGGCCCCCGGAACCGAGCCGAGGGCCGGTTGGGGTTAGTCCCACTGTGCGTTTTGAGTTTCGACGCCGTTAAGTTTGTCCAGTTTCAGAAGCAAGTTCTTTGCTTCAGTAATAGCCCAAGTTTTATCCTCCTCTTTAGCATCCCCCTTAAAACCATGCCCCCAATGCAAGGCTTTCTCTTGGAGTTCTGCCAACCTTTTCCGCAGTCTTGGGGGCAAAGTAGTAGGGACTTGGAGTTCATAAAAGTGATCGCTTGCACCGTTGAACCACGACTCAGCAGTTACGGCGGGCCGCCCTTCTCTCTCGGCGTGAGCCAAAAACAGCCCAAGACAGTAGCACAGACCTTTACCGAATTCAGATTCTTTCATCGTCTCACCTCTAAAATTGAAGGCTCCCAGCAGCCGGAGCGCAAGCAGAGCCTGCGGTGTAACGAAGCCACCAGGAGCCAATTGCTTTCGTCTTGGGATTTCGAGCGGGCCTGCCCGCCAAGCTCTGGCAGGCGGGGTTTCAGCCTCCGCTTTAGTGTGATGTGGAAGAACGACACTGCTCACGCTCCTTTTCGTTACACTCTTAATATCGACTATCGCAAACCGATCCGCAACAGAAAAATGAAACTTTGTTCTTTTAGAACCCCAACGGCTTACGACCAAACCGATTGTCCAACGTATACGGGACAACGGTTTAACGATGTAGCCGTTGGACTAACAGGGAACGCAAGGAGTTAGGAGAAACACAAATGTCCCAAAAAGAAACAGAAACTCGAATCGAAGACGAAAAACTGGACTGGAAGAAGATTTACGGAGATATGGTCAAGTGCGCTCAAGACAAAGACCTAAATTATGTTATACCTCCGTGGTGCTGTATGTGCTGTGTTGACCATATCTATGGTGGCCCTGGTGGGGGTTGTTGGGGTATTAGCCACGGATGTGTCTTAGAGAAAGGAGAGGAGTATTGTAAGGAGTGTGAATACTATGAAAAGAATATCAATGACCCCAACTTTAGCCATAGAATAACCACGACTTACGAAGCCAAATGACTAAAGGCGCCCTCAAACAACGCTACATCCCCCTGAGCGAGGACTGGCATAACTCCAACCTCTTCCGCTCTCTCCTCGAAGATCACGGTCCCGCCGGACCTCTTATCTGGATCGTCCTTAACCTCGAATGGCGAGAACCCGAAGCCGATATACTCACCCAAGACATCAATGGTGCCCCAGTCCGCGGCCTCCACCGCCGGTGCCGATTCTCACATATCTGGGCCAAACTGCCAGGCATCGGATCGAAGAAATTGGCATCCGTTATCATCTGGCTCCATGAGCAAAATCACTGGCAACTATCTCCCGTTTGTGTCGCAAATATGTCGGAGTTATGTGCACGGTCTGCACACAGTCTGCACAGAAGAGACACACAGTCGAGACATATTGTCGAGGCGTGGTGGCCTAAGTTGTTGCAATTCCGTGAGCGTGTTTTGCAATATGCGCCTATAGGAAAGGAAAGGAAAGGAAAGGATATTAGGAACGGCTCTGACGAGCCTCCTAACCAAAATCAAGCCCAACCCGACCCCCAATTTCGTTACCAGTTCGATGAGAAATCCCAAGCCATGGTCAAGGTGCCGATCCGCATCACCAAACCAGGGACAGATAGTCCAAGAAAGTGTCCAGAATCTGAACACAAATGATGATTAAGTGCATTCTCACCAAGAAAGGAGGGCTTAGTCGATGCCTAAAGGCAAGTTAGACGACCAAGCGCAACGGTATGTAATCAAGTCTCTTGGGGAGTTTAAGCCCAACAGCTTTATTATCAAGGGGTTAGCAGAAAAGTATGGGATTGTGTATTTTAGTGAGCCAGGGATCACCCATTATCGGAAAAAGTTCAAGGACGCCATCGACCGTCACCGGGTCGAATATCTGCGTGACTTGGCCTCGATAGAGATGACTCACCGAAAGCAAAGGTTGCTGAAGCTGTCAGAATGGCTGGTTCACTGCGAAAAAGGCATACCCGTCTATATTCGGGGGCCGAAGGGTCTCAAGATCGCGATGCGACCTGACTATGGGCTTGGGTTGCGGATACTTGAGGCGATCCGGGAGGAGGTCAAGGACGCTCGGTTCGAGGCTGGGGATCAGGCGGACGGCGAGGAGGTGATGGAGTGGAGGCTGAGGATAGAGAAGCGCTACAAGGATATGCAGGAACAAGCACGACAGTTCGACAGGAAGAAGGCCAAGCCCCATGGGGAGATATCCGCCGAAGGCGGATCCGCCTCTGGCGGAGAAGAGGCAGAGGTGGTGGGGGAGGGTGAGGTAGTCGAGGACGGCTCTGACGAGGGCTTGGAGGCTCACCACGAGCCGAACGGCGGGAGGATCGACCAATCGACCGGCTCGACCGACCCCGGCACCCCCGCCCCTCCCCCCGAAGGCGAGGATGGGTAATATAAGCCGGCTTACATTTTGGTGTCGTTTTTCGATACCTACGATAGACTTACGGAGGTTTTCGTGGGTCTTATGATTGTTATCGTGGTGGGTTTGGTTGCTGGGTTCATTTTCGGCTGGTTATTTTTCGTTGACAAAAGAGGATAAGGCTATGACGTGGAGCGAGTTAGTTGACAAGTTGACAGGCTTACGGGAACGGGCACTTTTAACACCTGTGCCGGGCAAATCACACCAACAGATACGGACGGACGAGCCGATAGTTCGAGCCATCGGTCGGCTCTACAGTAAACTGACTGCCGTGCCGGAGGGCGAGCCGACTGAGAGGGAACCTTGGGGCTACGATCCAACCGATATGGGAGCCGGATCGACCGGGGAGAAAGGAGAGTAGTAGTATGCAATGGAGAGACTTAGCAGGACGGCTCTATGGACTGGCCTGCCAGATCGACCAGTATCGAGATGCTGGCCGATGGATAGACCCGGAAGACCCTATCTTGCAAGAGCTTCGGCAGTTGTCGTGCGAGGTGTTGCGGCCGGGCTGGTGGGAACCGACCGACGGGGGGGCACCCCCCTCCCGCAAGGACGAAGGCCGGTTTTCGTTTGACAGAAAGGCGAGATAGTGCTAAATTTGTTGCTACTATGTCGGATGAACGTCAAAAAGACCTGCCCGTGAGGCTGAACGAATTCCTGTCGCAACACGCCGTATTTGAGGAGGTGATGCCGAATGAGTCCAGACGTCAAGATCACACGACTTGATCAGCTTAACGGTTTAAGGGTTGGGCAGGTTAAGGGTTTGAAAGAAGCTGGGCTTATATGACCCGGGGTCGGCGGTCGGTTGGCCGTCGGCTCTGCGGTTCGGAAGGAAGGAGGATTAGATGTTATCCTACGAGGACAGTTTACGGTTGAAGGAATTGAGGTATGGGCAGGAGTTGGAGGAGGGAGATTGGTATTACTTTAAGGATTGTCCCGAATCGGCAAATTTGACAACAGAGCAACACGTAATAAGGGGCGTGCCCTTCCGGGATAGTTACGTCAAGGTTCCGACGACCGACGGGATGATCGAGGAGTTAGGGTCTCTCTTTTGGCATTTGGAAAATATCAACAAAACCTATCGCGCTGATAGTTGGCCAGTAGACAAACCCAAAGTTGCGGTTACCGATTGGAGCGCAGAACAAGCCCTCTGCGAGTTGTGTAAGAAGGTGGGATTAAGCAAAAAAAAAGCCGAAAAGCAATAAATTTGCGTTTTATTATCTTCTTCTCGCCGTTGGGGTTATGCCGTTTCGCTCACAACTACTTGAATTTTCTTGCAGTTACCTTATTGACATTTGCAAATCAGGTGTTATATTACTTGTATAAGGGGGACTGTGAAGGAAAAGGTAGACGGGCATAGAAAACAGCAGGAAAAGGGGGGCTTTTTAATTATCGCCACACCGGAGGATAACGGGGATTTAGACGGCGCTGTTTATTACCGGAGATTTGGGCGGTGTATTTGGTCAAGCGATGAGAGCGAATTTGAACCAGAACCCAAACCGCCAAAGCCGATTCACGGGGGTTGGGACTATACTGCGTTAAGTCGTCCGAGAAAGTATAACCGGTTCACCGTTCAGGCGATGTCGTCGGAAGCCATAGAACGGGAGTGGCATAACATCTGGGATTTCTACGAACCTCAGCGTTAGGGGGATTTTGACCATACCGGAAACACAACAGATGAGAGGGGGGCGGACGATTTTCGAGCAGTTCGTCCGCTCATATCTCTTTGCGTATCTCGTATATCCCAGTCCTCTCTGCCACGATGAACTTTACCAGCTTTTAGACGGCGACGATTACAGGGCTTTCTGGTTGGCGTTGGCTGCTCCCCGGAGTTTTGCCAAGTCTACGCTTTGCACGCTGTTTTATCCGCTGTTCGTTAGTCTTACTCGACAGTATAGGAACATCGACATCATATCGGCGACATCGGAGTTTGCGGAGGAGCGGTTACGCTTGGTGCGGGGCGAGTTGGAAAACAACCGTATGTTGCAGCGTGACTTCGGTTATCAAGTCGGCGATAAGAAGTGGGCAAACAATCACATCATACTACGCAACGGCGTAGACATCAAGGCTCGTGGTGCTGGAAGACAAACCAGGGGACGGAGGCCCGACCTTGTGATATGTGATGATATAGAAGATGATGAAGGTGTAAGGTCGGAGGTTCAGCGAGCGAAGTTGGAGAGTTGGTATAACAAAGCTCTGGTGAATACCTTAGAAGAGCAAGGATGTCGTTTGATACACATTGGCACCTTGCTGCATCCCCTGTGTTTGCTCACGAGGATAATTGAGAACAATCCCGCTTCCGCCAACATTGATTATTCGGCGGGTTGGCTTCGGCGGAAGTATGCGGCGGTCAACGAAGACGGTTCGGCGGCCTGGCCGGAGAAGTGGTCATTGGAGGCGTTGGAGGCTCGGCGGCAGAAGATAGGGACGGACGCTTTCGATGCGGAGTTTATGAA
>Ga0307376_10006294_pt1 | contig 10524 bp, 10 predicted proteins | sample TR2MG_FD_202536 | JGI IMG/M metagenome (GOLD analysis project Ga0307376, IMG submission 202536) | Soil microbial communities from Risofladan, Vaasa, Finland - TR-2 | ecosystem: Environmental > Terrestrial > Soil > Coastal area > Acid sulfate soil | place: Finland: Risofladan, Vaasa | collected...
TTGTATTTCAATATAAAAACCTGACTTAAATATTGAATTTAATTTTTTAACAGCCTCACAAGCACCATCATAATTATTATTTAATAATAAATTTGCTACAATACCATTAACACAAGCCGATGTACAAATTATACCATCAGAGTATTTTTCAAGAACTTCCCAATTAACTCTTGCGAATGATTTCCCTAACATTAATATTTGATTTTGAAAACCAATATAATTAATCATTAATAAATTTTTATATCCAATATGGTTTTTTGCTAATAAAACAATATGCTTTCTTTTTTCAGTTTTCTTTCTACCTTTCCCTCCTTTGTTCTCAATGGCTTCATAAGAATTTACAAAATACATTTCACAACCCGGAATGAACTTTACGCCAGTTTTTTTATATGCTTGAAAAGCATCATGATGCGCGGCTAAAGTTCCATGATCGGTAATTGCTATTGCTTTCTGGCCAAATTCTTTCGCTCTATTAAACAAGTCATTAACACTAATTAAACTATCAAGCATACTGCCTAAATTAGAATGCGTATGGATATTTACAAAATCTATCATTTTTTATTCCTTAATATTCTTTTTTAATTTAATATACTCAACAAGGGATTTTTCAAAAGAGTCAATCATACTTATATCTTTATTATTTTTTAAAATTAATTTTACTTCCTTTAATCTTTTTACACCAACTATCGAACAATTTTGGTTTTCAATTTTCAATAATGCCGTTTTATTAAAATCAACGGCTAAATTTCCAAACTTCGACATAAACTTTACTATATCTTCATCTAGTTGTATAGGAATAGTATATATATAAGTTAAAAAACTTTTACTACATTTACATCCTTGAACTACACGATGAATTACTCCAAATTTTTTAAGATCTTGGTTCATTATCCTATATCAGCACGAACCAAAGTCAATTCTACTGGTTTATCTTCCCCACCAGCAGAATGTATGGCCAAAGACTTTACAACATCTGAGGCAACTGGGTCCGCCTGTTCTCCTTCTGATAAATTTTCTTTTTCTGCTTCAAGAACAATCTTAACTTCATCCTGTTTTACAAGAAAAGAAGATACGATAAATAAATACTGATTTGTAGTCATTTCAAGTTCATTCAAAAGCAAAGACGCCTTAATAGGAGCATCTTCTCCTGCTGTAGAATGTAATTCTAAAGACTTTAATACATCTCCAATATCCCCATCTCCAGCACGAACATCATCTTTAACCGCTTTTAAAACAACCTTGATAGTATCTTTTTTTACTGTAAAAGAACTTACGAAACATCCTTGAACTACTCTATCTCTTGCTTGTACCATTTTACTCTCCTTGTTTTTCTTCAACATCTTGCTGTATTTGAACATCATTTACTTGTTCTAATACAGCATCATTCACTTGTGTTTCAACATTTTCATATTGAGCCTGTGATAAAATTAAATCCATTACTTTTTTATGTTTAATCATACCTATAATTCCATCCATCATTCCTTTGTTTTTTAAATCATTCTTTAATGCTAGTTTTCCTATTCCCATTCTATTTGCTTCTTCTTCTAATACTGAATCCAATTCTTCCTTTGTTATTGCTAAACTTTTTTCTTCATCATAAATGGCCTCAAACATAAAAGTTCTAGCAACGTTTCTTTTAGCCATTTCTCTTATTGTTTTTAGCATTTCTTCATCAGGATCTTTTAAACTTAACTGATTAGACAAATACTTTTCTTCATCATCAACCCAATTTTCAGGAACGTCAAACTCATGCATCTTAAGCAATTTATCAACAACTTGTTCTTCTAAAACTTTTCTTTGTTGCTTTTCTTCTTCATTTTTAGCACTTCTTTTAATTAGGTTCATTAAGTCATCATAAGATGGAGCCTGCATTTTTTCAACTAATTCTTCATCAGTTGGAACACAAGATTCACAAGAAAGTTTAACTTCAAGTTTAACTTCCGCTTCTTTTCCTCCAGTATCAGGAATATGTTCCGGCATAATAATTTTTTCACTTACCATTTCACCAACTTTTACACCAAGTAGATTCTCCCCAAAAGGTGGCTCTTGTCCCTTTTTAATTATAAATTGATGATCTTTCCCAGAAGATACTTCCTTTCCATCGACTAAAGCACAAAAATCCAACGTAACACGATGTCCTTCTTGAACTTCTTCTTTTGGAACAAAAACAGTATGTTGATATTTTAAATTTTCCAACATATTATCACAAATATTTTCAACATTTACATTAGGTTTTTCTAATTTTAAACCAACATATCCACTAGGAGTAATAACTGGTTTAATATCAAGATAAATATTACAAGAAAAAGTTCCATCCATATTAAATTCAGCATCTTCTACCTTTGGCTCACTTAATGGGGAAATCTTATTTTCATAACAACCATGTAAAAATCCTTCTTGAGACAACAAAGAAGAAGCAATTTCTTTTATTTTATCAGAAAACGCCCTCTCAACTAATTGTTTTGGGGCCTTGCCTTTTCTAAAACCCTTAACTTGAACTTGCTTACTAACAATATCACAAGACTTATCAAAAGCCATCCCAACAGCAACGGAATCGTATATGATATTTATTTTCTTTTTTAATCCGCCCAAATCCTCAACGTTCACCACATGATGCCAAGTTTTCTCTTCCTCGTTTACTTCAATATTTCCTTTATTTTCTGTCATAAAATCTCCTTTAAATTACATTTTTCATTAGCAAATTTAACTTTATTATCCCAGTTTTTCCAAAATAACATATCTCTTTCTCCAGTTTCTTCCTCCTCTTTTATCTTTTTAATAATGTTTTTCAATATATTTTTCCTAAATCTAATTATTCTTTGAAAAGGAGAATGGGTAGGATGACCAGACATAACTAAACACTCTACTAAAACTTTATCTCCAACTTCAAGAGAAGAATTTGGTAAAATCTTAATCATTTGCCATTCTGAAATTTTAACATCGTTTATATAATTAATACTATAATCAGTTTTCCCACCTACTACCTTATATATGGAAAAAACTTTTGCCATTCTAGGAACAAACTTATTAGAGGATAAATCAACAATCGAAGTTTTATTTAAAATCCTTTTTTTAGAGTCAACCTCAGACAAAAAAGTCGACCTCGGGCCATCAGAAAATTTTGGGTTTCTGCTAAACCATTTGAAATCCTCTAAATTTTTTATCCCAAATTTATTAAAGTCTGAAATATTTTTTTCTAATACATCAATCCATATATTAAAAAATGAATGATGAATAGAAGCCTCTTTTCCGCGAATTATTTTTTCATTACTAAATAAATAGAAAACAGCATCTTTATTATATTTGTTCATCCAAAGCATTGAGGCGTAATAAAAATACCAAGTAAGCATACCATTAAAAATACTTTTATTTATTCTCGACATTTTTATTAAAACTTCATTACTTAAAATATCTATTTTTTGTTTGTAAATAATCTTATTATAATTATTATCATTACTATTTACAATATTTTCCTTGGTAGATGAAAACTTACCATTTAAATTATCATCTAAAATTATTTGTGTTCTCTTATCCCATACTGAAATTGTAGGCAACCCTGTCAGTTTTCCAGATTGTTGTTTATAACCACTTTTCATTTTAAGTGCTTTTCTTGGAGTAAATTTTGTATTACAATATGGGCAAACCAAGGGAATATCTAAAATTTCTTCTGGGGGAATAATTAATGAATATATGTTTTTAGGTATATTGGATTTTTTATTATCTTGTCTTAACACTAACATCTTTTCTTTAAATTTTTCTTTTTTATAATCTCCCCAATTTAAAGAACTATCAACACAACTTAAAGGAACAAAATGCCCAAAACACTCGTCTGATGGGCAAACACAAGTAATACCTATAAACTTCTTAAAAACCTTAACTTTTTCCATTTCTTTTTTTATTTTATCATTTTTTTCTTCATTATATTGTGTTTCTAAATTAATGTATAATTCTTCACATTTACTACAAGAAAAACTTCTAGATCCATGATATGTTAGAGCACTCTTATTATATTTGTTTTTAGATCCAAGACAATATGGGCAAGCAGGAATACTTTTTAACTTAAACCCCAAATCCTTACCTATCTCTTTAACAAGACTATTTCTTATTGAGTCTATTATATAACCACCGGGCTTTTTTATAGAATCCCCACTATACCATTTACCTTGTAAATATACTTTAATCGAATATTCTATTTTTGATTTTATTTTTGATATTATTGAGCGGCCATATGGTAAATCTTCTAATAAAATATTAGACTCTTTCGCCAAAGTTTTATCTTCATCAGAAAAAAGAGCAAATGGAATACCTCTGTGTATTGTCTTTTTCCATTTTGTATTATCAAACCAGTATTTACCAAATAAAATTATAGCATTAGGCAAAATCCATTTTTCAAATAAATAAGAATTTGATAAAATAGAATTCCAATTTTTTGGATCTCCAATAATATTATTGAAACTATCCTGAGATACTATATTTTGAAAAATGCCCATTCCTTCTAGTTTTTCAAGAACAGGCCAAGTTTCTTTACTAAAACACTCTACTGTTTTTTGAATTTCTTCATTCATTTGTCTTCCTTATATTTTTTGGGCTTCCTTGAATTTCTTTCTAATAGCACGGGACAATCCCCATCCAGTCATTCCCTCTTTAATTGCTATATCATTAATAGACTCTCCTTTAACAAATATTTTGAAAATAATATTTTTCCATCTATTGTCCCACATTTTAGTACGTTGTTTTAAATCGATATTAACTAATACTTTAGAATTATACATATTATCATATTCACTATTATATTGAAAACAATCTTTTTTCTCTCTTGATAGATCAATTAAACTATTTTTAACATAAATATATAAAAAAGTTGAAAGGGCAGCATTTTTGTCTGCTTTATATTTTAAAATCCCCTCTAAGATAAACAAACATACTTCTTGATAAATATCTTCAAAGTCCATTTTATCAATTATAGTTTTACCAAATTTTGTAAGATTTATGATAATACCTTTCATATTATCAAATATTTCTGGGAATCCTTTACCGTCGTAAGTGTCTATATATATTTTTTTATTATTTACAATTACAAATCCAAGAAATCTTAAATCACTATTTATAGTCTTCATATAACTCCTTACCAACTATTTAAACAAGTATCTTTAAAATCACACCAATCACATAATCTCGTAGGACGAGTAATCCATCTTTCTTCTGTTGTAATCTTTTCAGCACAATCTATAAGTATCTTTTTTTCTTTTTCAATATCTTCTATATTAAAATCATAAGAGAGATTTCTTAAATTACATTTTAACATAATGTATGAACCACGAAAATTTTGAATATCTGGAAATTTGTCTAATAAATAAATTCCATATGTTAATAGTTGTTCAGGAGTCATATAATTTACGCTTTTTGTAGTTTTATAATCTTTAATGTGATAAATACCATCATCATCCATATCTAAACGATCTATAAACCCCATTATGCTAAACTTGTCGTTTAAAGGAATATTAAACTCTTGCTCTAATGATATAATCTTTGAACCAATACCTTTATTTTTCATTAAATCTAAGTAATTTTGTAATATTCCATAAGCCTCTTGAAGCACTTCGGGCTTCAAAGAAGCCTTCTTTTCCATCTCGCTCCTCTGATTTTTAAAAGAATTTTTCATCAAAGATTTTAGATTTGTATTTGAATTATCAGTTTTGAACTCTTCATGAAAGTGTTCGAGAGCACCATGAACAAGAGTTCCTAAAGAAAAATGATCCCATTCTTTAGTTGGAAGTTTGGTAATGTATCTGTAATAATACTTTCTTGGACACTTCTTGTATGTATCCATTCTAGAATAAGATAAAGTTAATAAGACATCTTTCATAGTTCCCTCTTAAATTACACTTGGTTTATTATAGACCCATTTAAAAACAATAGGCCCGCCAGTCAAGTTTCTTTCTCCTAATCTTTTAGGATACGTACTAGCATCAAAAGTTTGAATGCTTTTTATCCATCTATTCTCATTATTATCATAGTAATATGAAACTCTTATATTACTATCTCCATTTATAAAAGACCTTACAAAACCGCCTGTAAGTGGTGGACTCGGAGAATAAAATGATTTACCTTGTAAATATTTCACAACATTTGTTGTACTACCATATGGTCTATTTATTGGATATACTGATTCATCACTATACCCATCCCTTCCATCTATTACTATATATAACGATCTCGGATTAAAAAACACATTATCATCATTAGGAGAACTTGGAATAGGAGTAATAGCATTATCTTGATAATATGTTTCTGGTGGTAAACCCATTCTAATAAGTGTTCCGGGCCCTATACCATCCGGCCCAGTTCGAGAATATTTTATATCTAATTCTTCTAATGGATAGTCAGAACGTCTTACTGGAACATCAACTTCTTCACTACCATCAGTACCATATCCATCAATGACAACTGGAGTGACCCCATAAGCATCAATAACAATACCTTCTCCACCAACATAATCACTACGTCTTGGAAAATATAATCTCGAAGAATCAGTGCTAAAAATTATATCAAAGGTTCCAGTATCAAGTCCACTAACTGCCAAAGCCCTAACTCTTATTGTACTTGTAGTTGGCAGTGTGACAGGCTCATAATATACTGATGATAAAATGGTTGGTTCAGTCCCATCTAAAGTATAATAGACAATTGATGGAATATTAGTTGAAAAAGCTATTTGTCTAGGAACCCCAGATATAAACCATGGGCCATATTCCTTAAGACTAATAGTGATAATAGCCATTAAATCTCCTATTTTAACGGTCTTTGTCCTCTATAAATTACTATATATTCATTATTTTCTTTTTTCCAAGTACAATTATTAATGAAATCTTGAGAGTTAACTTTACCATAAAAATTCTTATACCAATAATCTAATGCTTTTTTTACAGCCCTTCTTTTCGTTAGTGATATAAACTCAATTTTAATCATAAAATACCTCCATAGGGGCATTAAATGATAAGTTTTATACCCCTATTTAGAATAATTTCCCGGCGAACTGTCAGGGTCCATTGTATCTCCTTGTATTTCTTTATAAAAACTTTCCAAAGCACCTTGTATTTCTGAAATATTATTATAAGTATTCCAAAAAATAGGGAACTCTATAACATCTCTTAACATTATTTTAGTTCCAGGTAAAAATTTATTTCTTAACTCTTCCTTATAATCTCTTAAAATTAATATAATTTGAGAATTAATATCAAAAAGATATTTTAATTCAATATCTGTCCTAATATCGGCTATAACAGTTAAACCATTGTATTCTAACACCTTTTCTATTACTAACTTAACAAAATAATCATTTCCGTTAATTTTACAAATTTTTGAACTATATTCCCAAAGACCATTTCTAATTACTAATTCTTTATCAGTCCCTCTTGCCTCTTTAAATTCTTTTTCAGAAAATCCCGATTCTTCATAAAATCCTTCTTTTATTTTATCGGCAAAAGCAAATTTTTTAAAACCTTTATTCCTAACAAAAAATTCAGCAACCGTATCTTTTCCTGAGGCTGGAGCCCCAATTAACCCAATTGTTTTCATTAACCCTCCACTAAATATATGGAAATTAATAGGTTTATTTAATTGTACTACCTGAAGGGCCCATATGAACGGTTATTGTATGCTCAAATGTTTCTTTCATGTGCTCATTGTGAGTAATTACTAATATTTTAAATTCTTTAGCCAAATTATTGATTGATTCCGAAAAAGCATCAATTCCTTGACGATCTAATGCCTGATCTACTTCATCAAACAACAAAAATTTGATATTGGCCCCAACCCTTCTCATTAGCAATTGACTTAAAGCTAAACGAATAGCAATCGAAACCCTAACTTGTTCCCCACCACTAAGATCTTCAAAATCAAACATTTCACCATCAATAGTAATAACTATGTTAAAATCCTCTTTCCAAGAACCACTATCAGTTTGCCTTTGAGTAATGAAATCTATAAACATAGGCTTATAATATATAGTCTTTAATATTGAATTTGTAATTTGACACAAATCTTCCGTTATATTTTCCATAATAATTGCTTGTATTCCATCTTTCCCAAAAGCCTTTGATAATTCAGAATATATGAATTTTTCTTCAATTATTTTAGCCTTTTCTTCAAGAATGGTTTTCTTTTCTGAAACTCTTCTGTCTAATTCTTCGCCATATCCTCTTAAATTTCCAGCCTCAACGCTAAATTTAATTAACTTTTCATTTAAGACATTAATATTATTGTTAATTTCCTCATTGGCGTTTATAAAAGAACTAATATCATTGGTTATTTTAGATATATTGTTGAAATTTTTAAGGAACATTTCTGTTTTAGATTTTCTTTCTTTTAATTCTTTCCACTCATTTGACAATTTTTTTAACTCTTCTTGTATGTTTTCATTCCTTATTTCAGCGTTATTTTTCTCAGCCGTTCTTTTTGATATAATCAAGTTTGTTCTTTCAACCTCAATAACGGACTCTTCTGCTTTGTCCAAAAATTCCTTTTCTTTTTTTACCTCTTCATTTAAACATTTTAAAAAACTTTTCTTTTCTTTTATATCATTTGTTAAAAAAGACTTTTTAGAATTTCGTCTTTTCAAAACACTTTTAGGATTTTCAAATATGGTTAAACAAGCCGGGCACTCAGTACCAACTTCCATAGAGGTTAACTGTTTTAAATCAAATTCTAATAAATCTATTGAGCGTTGTAGTTTATTTTTCTGTTTTAATTTGTCTTCAAACCCTTCCAAACTATATACGGCAATAGGCACCGAATCATTAGTAAGTTTTTTATATTCAACTTCTATTTCTTTTCGTGATCTATGTAATACTATTAAAATATCTTTATAATATTGTATTAATTTTTCATCTAATTTAACACAATCATTACTAGAATTTGAAATTATTTCATTATTTCTTTTAACCTCATTAAATAAATTATCCTTTTTTAATTTTATTTGTTCCGCTCTCGCTTTAATATCAACTATAGTATTTTCTAAAACCTTCTTCTCACTAACGCCATTTTTAGATATTATTTTTTCTAAATCCAAAATCTCATCTCTGTTTTCATTAAAAATCTTTTTTAATTTATTAATATCATTTTCAATTTCTTTTTGTTCTTTTTCTTTTTGTTCTATTTTTAAGTTATTTTGCTTAATATCATCTTCTATGTTAATTAAAAAACTTTCTTTCTCTTCTATAATTTTCAACTTATCAAGTAATTTTTTCTCATTTATTTTTGATATTTTTTGATATTCATCCCAAATACTTATTTGTAAGGCCTCTTTTAATATTTCTTTCTTTTTTGAAACAGTAGCAGAAGTAAAACCAGATACATCATTTTGTTTAAAATAAACAATATTTATAAAAGTATCATGGTTCATTCCTATAATTTCAACAATTTTATTGTTTGTTTGAGTTGATGTATCTGCCGTAAGGCCATCAGAATTCCATTCCCCATTTATAAATTGTGAAAATTCCACACTAACAATTCCAGATTTAGCATCTAAACTTCTTACTATTTTATATAATACATTGTTAATAAGAAAACAAAATTCAACCTTACAAAACGGCTTTCCTCTTTTTATAACTTTTGTTTTAATACTGTAATTACTTTTACCATATAATACAAAATATATGGCCACCATTATAGCACTTTTCCCAACGGCATTTGCTATTCTAGGATCTCCTTCAAAAGAACCCAATATTAAAGAAACATTAAATTTAGTAAAATCAATAACAGAATACAGATGCGAAATAAAATTTTCTAATATTAATTTAACAGGGATCATTAAGCACCTCTATTTCTTATTATATTAACGCCAATATTCCACATTTTTTCACGAACTATGGGATCTGGTACTAATTCAAGATAAGATTTGAAAGATTCAACTGGGCTATTTCTTTCAGTAATAGAAGACTTCCTTAGTTGTCTTTTAGAAATAACTTGCGGATATATCCCAGCACAATGGTAAATTTTCAACTTTTCTTTTAAAAATCTTCTTATTTTGTCTTTATTGAAACTATATATTGTAAGATCATTTACTATTATAGTAAGCCTAACAATACTATTTTCTAATGGCTTACTTTTGGAAAATTTTCTTAAGTGTTCCTTTATATTAGTTCCAATTTCTTCTGCCGATGATGTTAATGATTGATCAATTTCTATGTCAAACAAAGATCTAACAGGCAATTGTTCAAAATTAAACAAAACATCATTATCATTATTTTCTACTAAAATAAAATATTTCTTTACTTTTGCCTCATTAAAATCTTTACACTCCATAGACCCAATATAAGAAATAAGTGGATTATCTTGAATTATATGATGATTATGTATATGACCCATAATAACACCAGCATAATTATTAAATACACTTAAAGGTAATACGATTTCATCTGAAGTATTTTCTAATACAGCATCTCCTATCTTTGTTCCTTGTATCATAAAATGCCCAACAAGCAATCTTGGGAAACAGTTTGATATATTATTCACCTCATATTGTAT
>Ga0307376_10006298_pt1 | contig 10521 bp, 7 predicted proteins | sample TR2MG_FD_202536 | JGI IMG/M metagenome (GOLD analysis project Ga0307376, IMG submission 202536) | Soil microbial communities from Risofladan, Vaasa, Finland - TR-2 | ecosystem: Environmental > Terrestrial > Soil > Coastal area > Acid sulfate soil | place: Finland: Risofladan, Vaasa | collected...
GCCCCCGCCCCCCCGCGGGCCCCGCGGGCCCACCCCGGGGCACGTTCGGGGTGGAGAAGATGCCCATGAAGGCAGTATGGGCGTGGCTTTGATGCCGTTTGAGACCTCCGTGGACCTGAAGACCAGTACTTCCATGCCCGGTGCGGTCCCGTCATACATTCCTTCTTTAGCCGCCGTGCGCTGATGGCGAAGCCACGCGGCCCGAAGCGCCCTAAGCCGCCCGTGGGGGACGTGCGCGACCCGGACAGCCTGTTTCACCACCTGGTGCGCTACCTGACCTTTCTCACTGAGAAGAACTATTCTCCGCGCACCACCCAGGCCCGTGACGAGCAACTGCGCTACTTCATCCAGTGGTGCTTTGATCGAGGCCTGACGCGGCCTCAGCAACTCGACCGCCCCATCATGGAGCGGTATCAGCGCTACCTGTTCTATTACCGCAAGGCCGATGGAGAGCCCCTGTCCACGCGAAGCCAGCATGTGCGAGTCGTCCACCTTCGGCACTGGCTGCAATGGGTGACGAAGCAGGGGCATCTGCTCTACAACCCGGCCTCTGAGCTGGAGTTGCCCCGGCTGGAAAAGCGCCTTCCGAAATTCATCCTGTCGGCCAAGGAAGTGGAGATCGTGCTGGCGGTGCCTGATGTGGGAACCCCTCTAGGGCTGAGGGATCGCGCCATTCTGGAGACGCTTTACAGCACAGGGATGCGGCGGATGGAGCTGGCGGGCCTCACGGTCCACAACCTGGACTATGAGCGCGGCACGGTGATGATCCGGCAGGGAAAGGGAAAGAAGGATCGGATGATCCCCATTGGGGCGCGGGCGCTCCGATGGATCGAGAAGTATCGAGATACGGCGCGGCCTGAGCTGCTGGTCGGAAAGGACGATGGGGCGCTGTTCCTGACCAACATGGGTGATCCGTTCACCGTTGGCCGACTCACTCAAATCGTGCGGGACTATGTGGAGAAGGCAGGCATTGGAAAGCATGGAAGCTGCCACATGTTCCGGCACACGATGGCGACGCTGATGCTGGAGAACGGGGCAGACATCCGGTTCATTCAGGTGATGCTGGGTCATGTGAAGCTAGACACGACGCAGATCTACGCCCAGGTGAGCATCCGGAAGCTGAAGGCGATCCACACGGCCACGCACCCCGGAAAACTCGCCAAAGCAGGCCAGCACACGCCGGAGACCGAAGAGGAGCCAGAACCCACCGCCGAGGCGGTCCTGGAGGCCCTAGGACGCGAGGGGGAAGAGGAATGGGTGGATTGAGGCCTGGCGAAGCGTGGCCGCGTTCCTGAGCCTCCAGCAGCGCTACAATGGCCGCGATGATTCGCCCAAGCCTGTCCAGTCCGCCGCCCGGCTCCAGACGGAGCCCTGGCAGCGTACGCCGGAGCAGAAGCGCGTCAGGGGGTCTCGGCAGTTCCCGGCATTCAGGACTCGCCGCAAAACCGCATCCCGCCTACGTTTCCGCCTCATCTGCGAAGCAAACCGCACTGGGCTACAGCAAAGACCCCTATGGACGCATGACTAAGGTCCAGGGGGATAAGGACACTGTTTTCGGATTCACGGGACACTTCTGGCACGCGCAGAGCGGGCTGAATTTAACTCTATTCAGAGCGTATGATCCGAACATGGGGAGATGGATTAACAGAGATCCAATAGCCGAAAAAGGTGGGTTTAATGTTTATAGGTATGCCTTTGGCAATCCTATTAATTTGATAGATCCATTGGGTCTAAGTTGCACACCACGCGATTTTGCTTTTGATGGTCTTGGATTAGCACTCGGCATTGGAGCTGTGCTCTTTCCAGAAGTTGCTGTTGCTATTGGAATTGTCGGAGCCGCTGCGGCAGTAATTAATCATTTTGTCGCACCGAGTCCCGGCTTTAGTGGTGTAGGAGTTGGTATGGGTGCTGCTGGATCGGCAGCCGGAGTGTTTGGCGGTATGGGAGGAACAAGCAGTGGGTTCTTAAACGCGGCTGGTGAGATAGCCAGTGGACTTGGGGATGCAATAGGTGTCATGGGGATAGCAGTGAGTGTCGCTTCAACTGCGGTAGATGCAGCAGACTGTATTAATAATTGTCATAAAAAGTGAGAGTGAAAAATGACTCATGGGGTAATCACCGCATTATCTATTCCTTTGATAGTCATCATTACTTCTCTGGTTGTATACCTGGTATTTTTTCTTGTTGCTTATTTGATTTGGAAAAAAATCATAAAAAAAACTGTTAACTGCGTCAACACTCTTTCAAATTCAGGTGAAAGAAAACAGTTTTTCGCAGAATGTAAGGTCATTGTTCTGACTGAAAAATTTGGAATCGGTCCAAGGTTTTGGTTTGATCTTGAGATTTGCTCAAATGGGATTTGTTTATTGAAGGATTCGTTTTTTGGGAAAAAGAATTTATTGTTAGTACCGAAATTATTTATTCCATGGACTAACCTTGTTATAAATAATGATGAATTATGGCTTTGTGATGACTCTATTGGATTCAAATTTTTAGATGGATCTGGTGCGATGCAGGCGTTAATGAGGCATGCCGCATCAAATTTTGAAATCTCTGCCGGTGTTTGAGAGAAGACCTCTCCCGCTTTTCGGCAGTTCCAGAAAAGGGCCTCGCGGCCCTTTTCTGTTGTTCCTTCCCTGCCGTTTGTCCCGGTCGTGAGCCCCCCCGTGAAACACGGGGGCTCATGACCGGGCGCAAGCGAAGCGCTCAATCTCTGCGGTCTTTGACACTCAGATTTACCGAATCCTTCTACGGCCACCCCACAATCCGGGAGCGTGCCAGGCGCATTTCCTGGCGCGATACCGGAGGGGTGGGCCGGTTCGGTGTGCTCAAGACGTCTCCTTTTTGCTCATTTCTGGTCAGTGGTCAATCGAGCTGAAGGGAAACAAGGGCGCTCGAAGAGCGTCCGCCAGTTTCCCGTTTGGACGCGCAATGGATGCGTTTCTGAGGTGGTATTGAGGCGCAAAGACCGCACCCGATAGGGGGTGGGCGTAGGGTGCTTCTTTCCTTTCTGTCATGGAGCCCCTTTCGGAACCACCCAGACCAACCGGGGGCGAGCTGCCTTTGTTTTTCGCTCAAGTGATCTCCATACCCGACCGAAGAGCCATCAACGGGGAAGGTCCCCTATGAGGAGTCGGGATGGCGAAGGTGGAACAGAAGACCAAGGCGAATCGACTGGCGCAGAAGATCCAGGCGACGCTGGCCGGGAAAGCCTCCCACCAGGTGACGGTGAAGGCCACTCTGACGGGTTCGGCTGCCGAGGTGTGGGCGGCGATCCGGGAAGATGGGAAAGACCTGGGCATGGACGATCAGGCGCTCCTGGTGGCTCTCCTGGATGCGGGTGGGGCGACGTTGCGGAAGGCGTTGAAGGCGATCCCCAGGGGGTAGCAGGTCATGGACCTGATGATCCGGTACCACGATGGCCCCGGCATGGGTTCGCCCACCGGGGTCGTCGTGTACTTCGGCGGCCACCTCCAGGAAACTAAGGAGGCGGGAGGACTGGAGACCTGCTCGGGGTATCTGAGCCGGGATGGTCAGGTGAAGCCTGAGGTCCACAACCCGGACCTTTGGTGCGAGGTGGGCTGGGACCCGGCCAAGCAGGAGCTGCCACCCCCTGAGCTGCTGCGGCAGTTGTCGATGGGGTACGACCTCCACAAGAACAAGCTCACCCAGGGGCGCGGCCTGTTCAGACAACCCAAGGAGGCGCTGATCACCCTCCCGGCAGAGCTGAGTCAGAGTTTGAAGGATCACCCGGAAGTCGCTCTGGAAATTCTCCGGGCGACGGTGGCGGCCCACCTCCGGGAAGCGGAGCGTGAGGCGATCCGCGTCCGGGTGGGAAACGGGATCCGGGAATGGCAGGAAGCCCGAACCCTCTCCCTCGCCTACTTCCATGCCGAGAACCGAGGGGGTGAGGTCCACTTCCACGCCCACACGTTGACGTTCATCCCGGCGAAGGCGGCGGATGGGACCTGGCGGTCCTGGGACAACGGGCGGAACGTGATGCGGCTGTCCAAGCCGGGGGGCGGTCGGGAGAAGGCGACGGACGCGATGCTGGGCGAGGCGAGGCGGCAGGGTCTGGAGGTAGACCTCCGGCGCGGCGTGGCCGCCAAGGCGCCGGGCATGGCCCAAGGCGCCACGGTGAAGGGGCTGGACGGCCAGGTCATCGAGGCCGGGAGCCTGGACCGGAAACGGCGGGTGGAGATTCTGGCGGCGCAGGAACTGAAGCAGGAGCTGGGGGGCATCGTGCCCCTGACGCCCCGTGAGCTGGAGATCGTGCGGAAGGTATCCGGGAAACTGGCCATCCAGGATCTGTCGGGCGAACGTCGGCGGCTGGCCCTGGCGGAGAAGTTGAACGCCTTTGGGATGCTGGGACCGGATGGCCGGATCCTGCCGAAGGCGGAGCTGGCGGAGAAGCTGAAGGGCTACGAGCAGAAGCTGGCCCTGGCCCAGGTGCAACTGGAGGACGGAGCGTCCCTCCCTGGGGCATGGGAGAAGCACCTGGCCGCCGCGAACCTGATCCAGGCGAAGCGGGAGCAGGTGGCGAAGGTGGCGGGTCCAGGCGTGGATCTGGAAGCCTCCATGAAGACCGCCCGCATCCGTTGGACGAAGGACTACGCGCGGGTGCTGGGGATGGTCCAGGAGGCCGGAGGCCTCTCGACCAAGGATCTGGACAAGCGGGACCGGGACTTGCTCTCGAAGTTGAAAAAGGCCGGGCTCCTCGAAGCCCAGAAAGTGGGAGGACTGAATGAATACCGAATCACCGAACCGGGCATGGCCCGCCTGGGAGAAGTACGAGTTCCCCGAGGCGCGATGGTGTCTCCTCCTGGTCCAGGCCTATCGGCGGACCTTCGCCTGGAGGCAGGTGCCGTTCCAGCTCTCGGCCTCGGAAGTGGCGGAGGAGATGGACGAGGAGCCGACGCCTCCGTCACTCGACCCCGAACCCCTGAACCGGGGCTCGGAGGAGTGGCTGATCTGGCAGGCCGTGAACGCCCCGAGGCAGGCCGCCTGGGAGCGGGAGGTCCAAGCCTGGAACGATCAGAGGCTCCAGGTCTCCCAGAGCTGGGACCTGACGCCGGTCCCCGAGTGGGAGCCGGTCTCGACCGTGCCGCCGCACCTGCGGGACTACCTGCCGGTGGAGCGGTTCGAGCGGGCGATTCACCGGCAACAGAGTTTCGTGCCCCAGGTGGAATCGAAGTGGGTCCAGCGGTGGAACCCGGCACGCCAGCGATTCGAGAACTTCGAGGAGCGGTCGAGCCGCCACGCATCGAGGACCGAGGAGCGCGAAAGCCTGCGGAGTTTGGGAAGTCGCATGGTGAGCGTGCCCGAGACATTGATTATCCTGGTGCCGAGCGTCGATCTCCTGGACTTCCTCAGCCAGAGCGACCGGGGAGCCCTCGTCCTGGTGCGCGTGAAGCTCGACTTCGACAGCACGAGACCCGAGGGCGAAGAGATCAGGGCCAGGCCGCTCCCCGGCTCCGAGCTGGTGCTGAACGCGCCGGGATTGGACATCGTGGCCTCGGCGATGGTGAACGATCCCCTCGCCTTTCCCCTGCGGGATCTCGATGGCCTGAAGCTCCCGTCCACGCAGGCGGATTACGACAAGATCCTTGGGGCGGGCGAGGAAGCCGAGGTTTTCAGGGTGGGCGAGGAAGAGAAGAAGGGTGGAGGGTGTGCGATTTCGCTCGTGCCCCGCGAATGGCATCGCCTCGCGGCCCTGAACATCGCCTGGCGGGATGCGCAATCCCAGATGAGCGACGGCCCGTTCTGGCGGCCCGTATTGCAACCCAGGGAATCGGAGGGCCCAAGGCTGGATGGGACTGGAGCCAGCTTGGGGTGATGGCGGCCCACGCGGCGCTGGAGGTCCAGCGCCGGAGGAAATACGAGCTGGAAGCCCAGATGAAGGTGAAGGCGGCGGAGCTGCTGAAGCCCCGTCTGGAGCTTCCGACGTTGGAGAAGAGTTTGGAAAAGACCTTGTTAAACAGGGCATTCAGGCCGCGCATCGGCCGATAGGAGGAAGGGTATGGAGTACAGGGAATTTCTGGCGGCAGAGGACAAGCAGTTTCGAGCCCATCTGGAGGAACACCAGAAGGTCATCGGGGGTGTTCTGGAGGAAGTGAAGGCGCAGGGGAACGAGGTCGCGCAGAATGCGGCCGAGACGGTGAGGATTGCTGGCAAAGAGGCCCTGGTGCAGGCACAGGCCTCTCTGGGCCAGGTGGCTCAGGCCGCGCAGAAGGTCGGAGACCTGGCGCAGCGGGCGTCGGAAGCCACATCGAAAGCGGCCCAGCAGACGGGGGAGCTTCTGGGGAAGGTGGACCAGGCCTCCCAGCGGATGGTGACCTCGGAACAGAAGGTCGAAGCAGCGTTGGATGGGCTGCTCCCGAAGGTGGCCACGATCCGGGAGGGGCTGGAGAAGGAGCTGGGGGACGTGGTGAAGGCGACCGCGGCCACGGAGGAGGAGATCAAGCGCATGGTGGCCGCCATCCGGTCCAGCGTGATGAAGGAGATCGAGAATGAGGTCCGGACGAATCTGCGGGAGGCAACGAGCGACGTAGTGGATCGGATCTACGGTCTCGGGGCATGGTGGGACCATTTCACCCGGTTCGGGATCTACGTGGTGATGGGGATCTGCATGGTGGCGACGGGGATTCTGGGGTGGTACTTCGGGAGGCATCAGGTCGAGGAGGGTATCTATGCGAGGACTCTGGCGGAGGTTAAGAAGAATGCGGAGGTCCGGGCCTATGCCTACCAGTTCGAAAAGCAGGAGGAGGGAGGTTGGAAGCCGAAGATAGTTACCCTGGATGCGCCCTTGGCCTGCACGGTTCCGGGCAAATTTATGTCCATGACGAAGAACGAGAATGGGCAGTGGGTCTACGGGCAGGCGGTGGTGGACCCGCAAACCCTGTACACGGCGATACTTTGGGACAGAGCTGACAAGGACCACTCGAAGTTCGTGAAGGGTGACAAGTACTGAAAATGGGGCCACAAGGCCCTATGCGGTGGCCGCGCATGGTGCGCGGCCACTCGTCTTTAAGGGGAGCCGCGATGTGCGCGGTTCTTTCTTATCTCTAAAAAAAGAAAAGCCCCCCAACCCCCGAAGGGGTCACGTGGGGGCTTTTTTTCTTAGCTGCTAAAGAAGAAAGTCAGTGGCCAGTCTGGGCGAGAACGCCATCCAGCATGTTCATCACAACCTGCTGGGTAGCTCGTGGGAGCTGGCCGATGCGCTCGAATTGCTTCTGAAGTTTGGGGGTGGGACCTCGCTTCCCTGACTTCATGTCCTGCCCCAGGAGTTCATCCACCGTCAGTCCCAGGATCTCCGCGAGAGGCGGAAGGTGGAAAGTCGGGATGCGCATGCGTCCAGCCTCGTAATGGGCGACCGTCGCCTGGGCGATGCCGAGGTGGTCGGCGACCTCCTGCTGGGTGCGGTGCTGGGACTTCCGGGCGCTTGCGATGCGTGAGCCCAGTTCCTTGCTGAAGACCTGCTCGTCTTTGGTTTTCATGGATGCCCAACTCGTTGTGACAGCCATGAAGGTACGCTCCGTTTCCGTGGGATCGAACTTGACACTATTCAGGATCAGAATATTCTGCAACAGAATTATTTTATTCAAAACCCCCTTGACAGGGTTTTCCCGAACCGGAGGAATCCATGGCCAGAATCCCCGATGCCGACCTGGAACGCCTGAAGGCGGAAGTGTCCGTGGAACGGCTGGTGGAGGCCTCGGGCATCGCATTGGTGAAGTCGGGGAAGGACCGGCTGGGGAAGTGCCCGTTCCATGAGGATCGGGAGGCCTCGCTGGCGGTGACACCGGAGAAAAACCTGTTCCATTGTTTCGGCTGTGGCGCGGCGGGCGGCCCGATTGACTGGGTGATGCGGATGGAACACATCAGCTTCCGCCACGCAGCGGAGCTGCTGCGGAAAGAGTTTGTCCCTAGCGCGGGCACGCCCTCACCCCGCACCACGCGGGCGATTCCGGCCCCGGTGGCGTTCGACGCGGACGACCAGGCGCTGCTGAACCAGGTAGTCGGCTTCTACCACGACACGCTGAAGCAAGCGCCCGAGGCGCTGGACTACCTGAAAGCCCGAGGCATCGCCCACCCTGAGGCCATCGAACGTTTCAAGCTCGGGTTTGCCAATCGGACGCTGGGCTACAGCCTGCCCATCAAGCAGATCAAGGCGGGCGGAGAGATCCGGGGGCGGCTGGCGAAGCTCGGCATCTACCGGGAGAGCGGCCACGAGCATTTCACGGGGAGCCTGATCGTGCCGGTGATGGACGAGGCCGGGAACGTCTCAGAGGTCTATGGCCGCAAGGTCCTCAACAATCTCCGCCAGGGAACGCCCTATCACCTGTATTTGCCGGGACCGCACAAAGGCGTCTGGAACGTAGAAGCCATGCGGGATTCCAAGGAAATTATCCTGTGTGAAGCCCTGATTGATGCCCTCACCTTCTGGTGTGCCGGGTACCGGAACGTGACGGCGGCGTACGGTGTGGAGGGATTCACGGCGGACCACCTGGCCGCGTTTCAGCGGTACGGCACGGAACGGGTGCTGATCGCCTATGACCGGGACGAGGCGGGCGACCGTGCCGCTGAGAAGCTGGCGCAGAAGCTGATGGACAAAGGGATTTCCTGCTATCGGGTCCAGTTCCCGAAGGGGATGGACGCGAACGCGTACGCGCTGAAGGTCGAACCTGCTGCGAAGTCCCTGGGGCTGGTGATTCGGAGCGCGGAATGGATGGGGAGCGGCGCTCCACCGGAAAGACAGGCAGCTAAAGAAGAAAGAATTCTGGAAGTGATGGAGCAACAGGAAGCGCTCAAACCCGCACCAGATCAAGCGTTGAAGCCCATTCCTTCTTTAGCCGCCATTCCAGGGCCTTCCGAGGATCTGGAAGTCCCGTTGGATACCCTGCCGTTGCCGGCGTCGCCTGTGCCGCCCGCACCGGGCGATGACCTCCCCCACGAGGTTCAGGGCCAGGATTTGATGCTCTGCCTGGGGGATCGGCGGTACCGGGTGAGAGGCTGGCAGAAGCCCCTGAACCCCGAGACGCTGAAGGTGAACCTGATGGTCTCGAAGGGAGAGCGTTTCCATGTGGACACGCTGGATCTGTATCAGGCGAAGGCACGGGCGGCATTCGTGAAGCAGGCAGGCATGGAGCTTTCAGAGGCCGAGGACGTGCTGAAGCTGGACCTGGGGAAGGTGCTGCGCAAAGTCGAAGCGATGCAGGCCGATCAACTGGCCGAGGCGCTGGCGGAGAAGGCAAAGCGCCCGGCCATGAGCGATCCGGAGTATGCCGAGGCCTTGGCCCTGCTGAAGGCACCGGATTTGCTGTCCCGCATCCTTCGAGATTTCGAGGGCTTGGGTGTGGTGGGCGAGGAGGCCAACAAGACCACCGGCTATCTGGCGGCGGTGTCGAGGCTGCTGGATAGACCGTTGGCGTTGCTGATCCAGAGCGCCAGCGCGGCGGGCAAGTCGAGCCTGATGGACGCGGTGCTGGACCTGATCCCAGAGGAAGACGTGATTCGGTATTCGGCCATGAGCGGACAGTCCCTCTTTTACATGGGGGATCGTTCCCTCCAGCACAAGATCCTTGCCATTGCTGAGGAAGAAGGCGCGAGACAGGCCAGCTATGCCCTGAAGCTGCTGCAATCCGAAGGCCGCGTGACGATGGCCAGCACGGGGAAAGACCCGGCCTCGGGGATGCTGGTCACGCACGATTACACGGTGGAAGGGCCGGTGATGCTGTTTCTCACCACCACGGCCATCGACCTGGACGAGGAGTTGCTGAACCGTTGCCTGGTGCTGACGGTGAACGAGAGCCGGGAGCAGACGCGGGCGATCCATACCCTCCAGCGGAGCCGGGAGACGCTGGAGGGGCTGCTGGCGAAGACGAAGCGGGAAGGCCTGCTGACGCTGCATCGCAACGCCCAACGCCTGCTCCAGCCCCTCGCGGTGGTGAACCCCTACGCCGATCAGTTGAGCTTCCGGGACGATCAGACCCGCTCACGGCGGGACCATGTGAAGTATCTGACCCTGATCCGTGCCATCGCCCTCCTGCACCAGTTCCAGCGGGAGGTGAGGACCATCGAGCACGAGGGGAAGCTGCTGCGCTACATCGAGGTGATCCCGGCAGACATCGAGCTGGCCAACGAACTGGCCCAGGAGGTTCTGGGGCGGACGGTGGATGAGCTGCTGCCGCAGACCCGGAAGCTGCTGACGATGCTGCATGGGTGGATCCAGGCGGAATGCGAGCGGGACGGGACGGCCCAGACCGATTTCCACTTCACCCGAAGACAAGCCAGAGAGGCCACGGGCTGGGGAGATACGCAGCTCTGGACCCACCTGGGCCGCCTGGTGGAGATGGAGTTCCTGCTGCCCCATCGTGGGCGCGGGAAGACCATCGAGTACGAATTGCTCTACCAGGGCGAGGACGTGGAAGGCCGTGGGAAGCTGCTGGGGCTTACGGCTACGACGATGGATATTCGGGGTCGTGAGTCGAATATTCGGGGGGAGGAGGCTGAATATTCGGG
>Ga0307376_10006302_pt1 | contig 10515 bp, 6 predicted proteins | sample TR2MG_FD_202536 | JGI IMG/M metagenome (GOLD analysis project Ga0307376, IMG submission 202536) | Soil microbial communities from Risofladan, Vaasa, Finland - TR-2 | ecosystem: Environmental > Terrestrial > Soil > Coastal area > Acid sulfate soil | place: Finland: Risofladan, Vaasa | collected...
GGAAAGTAACATCTGATTGACTACGTTTAGCAGCTGTTGGATATGTAGTAAATATTTCAGGAGGAGCTCCGTTTTGAAACTGTGTAGATTGACGACTACTAGGAATAAGTGATAAGAACGGATCATCCCTAAGATCATTGTAAGGATAGTTAGGGAAGAGTGAAGGTTTATTTGTTCCGTCAGCATCATATCCAATCATGTTATTGATCATCCCTTTGGCAATAATAGTCTTGTTTCCATTACGCGTGCCGCGAAGAATGTTGTATCCTATGATACCAGGAATAAGATTGCCAGCATTATCTCTTGGAGGTAGTACATTTTCAAATGCAACTCCCATAATACGAATCTTGTTATTACCTGGATTATAAAGATTGGTCTCTGTAAATGGAAGAGGATTACTATTTGATAAATTCATAATAGTTTCTTCTGGAAACTTATGATGTCTAATCACACTACCACAAAGATTATGAGCAGCTGCTCCGCCAATTATATTTGCAAGAGCTGGTGAATATGGAGATGTAGCAATGTTAGCATCCCATACTATAGAATCATTTGTAGGATAAGCTTCACTAGATTCCCAATATCCCATAAATCCTTCTGCTATTACTACACCACCGTCTGGTAAAATTGTTCCAGGTGTAGATAAAAAAGTAGCAGTATTGGTTGTTTGCCATAATTGAGTATCTCCTGGAAATGTATCACCAGCAGTTGGAGGACCTGCATCTGCAGCAGTCTTAGGTCTTCCAGGAATATGGTAAGATGCACTCTTATCACCAGTGTCATATAACCATTCAACAAAGAAAGGATATACTTCATCTCTTAAGTAATTAGTATTGTGTCCACCATTTCTATAATATTCTAATGGATATTCTACAGACTGCCACTTAGTAACAATCTGATTCGCGAATGGTTGATAGTTAAAGTCAAACTTAGAAGTTGGTCCAACACGTATTAAGTAGTTTCCTACCGAATACATTGCATCACTCTTATCATCAACTGGGTTCATGATAGGAATCTGCTCAATAGGAACAGCTGGCCAAGTAGGTTGTATTACATCAAAACTTAATCTAGTTTGACGCGTACTGTAGAATCCAGCTTGTCTGGCTACGGTCTGTCCATTTACAATAGAGATCAATACTACAATCATCTCTTCATATCTAATATCTACATTGGATAGTTCAACATCTAAAGAAGATACTGAGTTATCATGATCGAAAACACTCTGGATATTTGAGATATAATAGTTACTAACTTTAACTTCTCTTACTGCATAAGCAATAGCAACAAGATAAGATCCATTTAATATGGCCCCACCTGAAACTCCTTTGTTTAAAACAATACAAGGAGCAGTAATAAGATTAGCAACGCGTAGTTTCTGACAATCTACTTGAGCAGTATTAACTGTCTCAAAGCATGGTGATAAACCAGCCGGTCCTGGGGCTGGTACTTGTATCCACGGAATAGGACTATTAGGATCTGTCCATGGATTAACCAATGGGTTAATTACATTCAGTGGGATAAATCTAGATGGATTATTTCCATCATCCCAATACACTTCATAAAGACAGTCTGTTGTTGATTTAGAGACTCCCTTTATTAAGTGATCTGCACTGAAGTTAAGACATAGGGTATCTGTTACTGCAGGAAAATATTTACATGTATCTTCTTGATAAATACCTATATCATGAGTAGTACCATTTGTGGAGAACACGGCCCAATTATCGGCAACCAAATGGATAGCACCAATAATCTGATGAGGTGCATCCACGCAATGTAAGTTTGCCGGTTCATTACCGAGCATACCCAAGTCTCCAGTTTTTGAATTATTGATAGCATTTCGTGCATGGCTCCAAGAAGCCGGATTCATGTAGATATCTCCGGTATCTTTGTTTACATCTTTTGTATAACTGTGAGTATTAACTCCACTAGTATTTTGATTTTTATATGCCATTAGTATCCTACAGTAGATGATTGACCCCAACTATTAGTACGCCATCCTAGAAACTGATTACCACTCTTAAACATGTCATAGTACTTTGTGTACTGTGCTTTTCTATTCATTTGCCACACTCTCTTCATCTCTGAGAAATTTGGAGTATTGACAATAGATAATGCATAATTACGAGCAGTTCTTAATCTAGCCTCAACCAATTGTAACTTTTGTCCAACTGGTTCATCATTCATGATTAGGTTCTCAAGTATACGTTGCTTTATAGCATATTCGTAATACTCTGTAATCATGTCATGATTAGGAATTAATAAGTTTCCATCATCATCTTCTAGTGCTCCTTGGTAATTGATATACACTTTACCATCTGGAAAGTTAGTATGTAGGTATCCATCTTGAATCCATCCTGTATTAGGACAATTCTGATATAGATTAGGACATCCGCAATCAACATTCTCAGGATTCTCTAGAATCTTAATTGGCATTAACTGTCGGTATGTGTTATAAGTATACGTGTTCACCATTTGCACAAGTTCATAACAATCACCTTTACAGTTCATAAATACTCTTCTAGGTTTAACACAGTTATCCCCAAAAGGAACTAACGGATCAAATGATCCTGCAGTACATGCTGTAGGAATTTGTGGTTGTGCACATCCGCATGTTGATGCAGGTTGTTGACAAACTCTACAATTAACTGGTCCATCTGTACAAGTATTGATAGTAGCATTGGTCTCTTTGTAAGGAGTTACTACGCATCCATTTTGATTAAGCGAACTAAGATTATTAATTGGTACTTCTTGAATGTTTGTACCTTGAGGTACTGGATTAGTTACCGTCTCATATCCTGAACAGATCATTGCATAATTAAGAACGTAGAAATCATCTGGTAATTTTACACGTCCCTTTTCTACTTCTAACAATGTTTCCTTAGTCATCATGATTCTTAATCCGAGATCATAATTTACCCTTTTAGCAACTTTGATTAGTTGTTGTGCTTCAATATAATTACTTAGATCATATTGAATGAAATCAATCCTGACAGCATCAAGTAGCTGGTCAAAGGTCTGATATTTCATTGTATAGTTATAGCTCATGGTTTAAGATCTTAATTGGTTCATTTTGTCATCTGCCATTTCAGTAGGTGCCTGCATCATAAAGGTAAGGTCTTTTATAACAGATTGCTCTATCTCAGCAAAAATAAAATCTGGAACTGGCAGTCTATCATCCTGTCTTGACACACAAGGTTCTTCACAATGAAATACTGCAGTAGATTCTGTAAAAATACCATCTACTTTTACACCATCCCATTCAAGATTTGGAAAATATAAATGACCTTCTAGATACCAATAATACTGAGTCTTATTATATTTAAAATTAGGTTGATTAGTCATGATCTGATATGTAGTTGGATTAGTACCACTTAAGATAATAGATCCATCTAGTGATGTAACTGATCTGATTAATGGACCTTCTGATCCTTCCATAGGTTCTGGAAGAGGTTCCTTAGTTCTCTTAATTGTACAATCAGTTTTTATTGCTGCACAACAAGCTTCCACTTTACTTACTTCAATAAGATCTACACAAGGTAACTTCTCAAATAAACTTTGGATACGCATAATCTTAGCTTCATTATCTAACTTACGCACAACATAATTGGCATACTTGATAATAAGACTATAGATGAATCGGTCAGTAAGGAAGGCATCTTCCTTAACTCCTTTCACTGTGTTTCGTACTCTAGATACTGTTTCTCCTATTGTTGTCATTGTAATTCTATTAATTCATATCAAACTCATTATAGTCTTCATCAATAGGTTTGCTTAATCTTATAGCAATATCTCTATTTATGTGTTTTCTATACATCCTGGAGATGTGTTGAAAACTATCTACTTGTAAATACATCTTCCACTTCTCAGGATATGTTTTAGCAACCATTCTACTAAAAGTTCTATCACTCTTAAACATCCAAAGATCTCTATCTTTTAATTTATATCTACTTGCAAAGTTACTATAGAATATCTTAGCAAGTAAATTATCTGACTCGAAATTTCTATGTTGTAATGGGGTATTATGTAAAGCCGAAACTATAGGGTTATAATTCTTCTTCTTTGCGGCTGGACAGGATCCTATAAATACAGTTCCAACATTTCTTGGTAAGTCTACTCCATCTCTAGTATTAACAACAACTTCCTTTATTTTAGAGCTATATGCCATAACTATCTTTGAAAAAGTCTTACTATCAATATCATGTTCTGGAAACTTCTTTTTAAACTTTGAGAATAAAGTTTTACCTAAGACAGAGTATCTATCTGTTCTAAATCTTGGTGCATTTAAGTCTGGTTTTTTATATCCTTTGCTCATAGTTCTCTTAGTTAATATACACAAAATTTATCAAGTTTAAAAATAAACCTTTATTGTTTAAAATCCTAACTCCAGTAATGCAAAGGCCCTAGATTACTCCAGGGCCGTCTGCACCTAGTTGCTGTTTCACCAACAAACTCGCAACATAATATTAACAAGGTGCTCCTATAACAACTGAGCCTACTGGATTAGCAGGATCAGATTCTATAAGTAACCATGATCCATTTATAACACAAGTTGGAGCTAATACTTCTCCAGCCACCAATGTTCCTGTAACAATTGTCTTAGGATTACAAGTAGTATATCTATACTCTACTGTTAGAGGGGATCCTGGGCTTGCATTGTTTAACATTGTAATCGATACACAATCAGTACAACATGCGCCTTGAGTCATAGTATAACCATTAGGTAATACTGGCAATGGATTAACAGTTGTATTATAACAATTATTAAATGATTGACCTAGTACAAGACCTGGTGCAATCGGTACTTGAGGATCAGGTTGACCTGAACAATCAGTACCAAGAATATCTATAACTTCACATCTTACAATAGCAATTACACTAGCATCTACACCTGGATAGAATGGTGGTGAATCTAACGTGATGGTAGGTACGGTAGTATAACTACCCGGAACTGTAATATTAAATGATATGATTGCACCAAAAGCATCTGATGTAGCAAATCCGCATGGAATTCCATTTGCATAAACTACAATTGAATTGTTGGATAAAGGATATCCTAAACCACCATAATTAGGTGCAGTAAGAACTAGATCTTCTATTTGCCCAGTAACGCAAGTTATATTATATGAATAGCATGCACCAGTTGGCACAAATACAGCTGTAAATGGAATCCTTCCCACTAACGATGCACTATCTTCACAACATGCTTGTACATACCCATCAAAATCTATAGGTGCACAACTTGCATTATCTACCGTTATCGGAATAGATGTACTACAAGGAGATCCTCCTCCTGCACAATTTACTGTACATGGAGAACATGATGTGCATGTATAAGCACCAGTACCACCTTGGCGATAGCATACTCTATGACATCCATTATAATTACTTGTAAAATTTACTACTATGTTTCCTACTGCCATATTATTATTTTTAAGGTTTGGTTCTTACTATAATTGTTACTGAATAACATCCAGCATCTACTGGACCTATATTACACAATGATTTAACTCTTATGTGATAATCTGTATTTGGACTCAATAGTCCAATAGTATCTGTGAATACATTTCCTGCTATCACAGTATTGAGAATCCATGTAACATCAGTTGCCTTCTTATATTCTACTTGATAGTTTCCAGCCAAAGCTGTACCTAACCAACCAACTTTAATACTTGTTGGATAAATCGTAGTAGGTTTAAATGCTAATGGAGATCTACAAGGAGATCCCGGCAACATGCATGTAGGATTTGTAGTAAGTAAAGTTAGTATCTGCAGAGTATCACATAGCGATTGTCCTTGCTCAATTCCAATATCTACAATACCTGGGCCGTCGTGAATTACACAACAGTCACTCCAAGTTTCCGCGCACGGATTAGGTGCTGGACAATTGGGAGAATCATGCACGCATGCTGATGGTGTTGTTAGACCTTGGTCTTCACAACCGCAAGGTTTTTGTTTACAAGATGAATTATTATTGCTCATGTCTTAAATATTATACGTTAGAATAAGTATCTGGTCCTGCTGTATCAATTAATCCTTGTACTAAGATTCTTCCTTGTAAAATGCTATTAGCAACACCTACAAAGTTACCTTGTACTAAGAATGTACCGTGCGCACTTATAGTATCTCCCCAATTCATATCAGTGGTTGCTACGAAGAATACATTATTCCAATCAGCTCCACCTGCCAATACTATACTTGATAAGTTACCAAAATCAATAGTACTTGGAGAGTAGATTACGAATACACCATTAACATCACCTAACGCATCTAGAGTAAGCACTCCATTGTTTATTAAGTTTGTCACAGGAGCAATCCAATATCCTGGAGTGATAGTAGTTCCACTAACGTCATCAGCAGGTAATGGATTTACTGGAGCTAAGCCGGCAGTGTATGCTAATGCATTTCCTAAGTCAGTTAATGCAGTAAGAACTGCAGGATCACCCGGTACCGGATAAAGAATACCAGTAACATCTGGAGGATTAATTCCAAAGATTGGTCCAAGATTAGTACCAACATTTCCAATAAATGCACTAGCTGTACCACTTGTAACTGACATAGCGTTATTGGCAAGCCATACAAAACTAGAAGCAGAACCTAATGGAACTGGAACTAATACTGTAGGTATTAATGATACTGGTGTGAATTGGCAAGTTACTGGAGGATTAACTCCTATAGTGACTATAACTCTAATCAAATAATTTTGATTGATAGGTAAAGAAGAGAAAACTCCAGCTATTGGCGCTGGGCCTACTATTGGTCCTAATACTTGAGAGTATAATAATGTAACTCCAGTATTGTCATAAACCTCAATTTCATAAGTAGCTGTACCAGCTAAAGAAACTCCAGAGTAAACGATACTATCTGTAGTAGGAGTATAAGTCATTGTAGGACAATTGGCCTGATTGATTATATCATATAATAGAACACTATTACATGTGGCATTAGTAGAAGAATTGGTTAATCCAACATCTATTCTAACATGTAAATTATCTGCAGTATTGATTACTGTAGCAATAGGATTTATCACAAATCCAGAAGGATTGTTGATAAACGCTACCATATCTACATAACCTGTAAATGATCCACCACTCTCATCTGAAATAGTATAAAGTGAACCTGCAGGAATTGTGTTTGCAAATCCTGAAGGAATTGTACCACTCAAGAAGAATGTTATATTAGTAGGTGCTGTGAATGTAGCAGTAAGATTTAAGAAAATTCCTGCACATCCACTAGGTTGTTGAGCTTGTAAATTTCTTATAGCAGCAAGAGAATCACAGAAGGCAATCCAAAGATTACCTAATGTTCCAGAAATTGTTGAACTGTTACTCCAACCTGGATAACTATTATAGTTACTACCATTATTAGATGCTGTAGGAGTATTGCCTAGATTAACACATTGCTGTGCAATAGCTGCATATAAATCTGTTGGAGATCCTAGAACTCCTATGTATTGACACACTGCACGATCAATAAGAACTACCAAATCCTCAATAGGAACTTGTATTCCTGGAGGTGTAGTTAAACAAGCAGATGTAACTAATGTTTCTGTCTGAGAAGGTATAGCATCTACTTTAACTTCTAATGTATCAACTCTTGAATCAAGTTGTACACTAGCTGTTTGTAAGGCATCAATCTCACCATCATGTTGATTTACTTTATTTCCTATAGCAACAATATACTGATCTGCCGGCATTGTAAAAACAGTATCTCCCTGAGGATTAACATATTCAAATATTGGGGCTAATGGTAATACTGTGTCACCTATAATCTGAGACTGTGCACTTCCATTTACCACACCATTAACGCAGCAATCCTGAAGCTTACAGATAAGATCGATTAAAGATTGTAAGAATGCGTGAAAATCTTTAGGGGCACATCCCTCTAAGTTTAAACATGAAATATCATATGTAGAGATATTTAATGTATCTAATACACTACATAATTCAGTAGCTAATTTAAAAACAACATCACTAACTGAGTCACCTTTACATAGTTTAATACATTCGATGTCTGGACCTTGCCAGATCACACAATCTGAAGATGTAAAATTACATCCTTTGTCATCATAATTTAGTGGCTTCATATCTTAATATACTTAATTTTTTTCATTTTAGCAAATATCATTCTATACGCATCCTCCATTATTACAGTTAGCTGCAGATGCGGTAATAGTGTAATCAACAAAAGGTGTGCAGCTTGAAGATTGAGGATAAGTTTGTGCACAAATTGCAGCATATCCTGCTACTAAATAGTCTGTCTGTTGTTGCCCATTACAATCTATAAAATCAAATAGACATGGTATAGCTGGGTTATTAATGGTTATCTGATAGCAAACACAGTTATTTATAACTGGATCAATTATTATTACTCCGCTCACATTTGAAGGAGCATCGCAAGTAACTGGAGTAAACTCAAAAGTACCGGTAACATTTGTAGGAGGTGCACAGTTTATAGGTGTGAATACCTCAACTATAGCTGTCACATTACAAGGAGGACAACATATCTCAGATAAACTAAGACATAATGTAGAGTCATATAACACTTTAAGATCGAGAATCTGTTTCTTAATTCTCCATTTATCCATATCCTCATTACAACATGGAGTGATTCCATATCGTTTAACTAGCATATCTTTATACATTGCTTCACTAAACCTACAGTTTACTTTTTCAGTATATTCAGGAGGACATCCTTCTGTATAGTAGCCTGGTTGAACTGCTCTAGTTTTTAATGGAACTGGAGGTAAAGGTTTAATGCCTAAACATGTATTACAATCTGCAAAAAATTCTAATGGAACTACAGGAACTTTTCCGGTACAGTCAGCTGCAAGAGCTACTATCCAACATGTCCCAGGACATCCATCTATGTAAATTACTTGACCTATATAACTGCTAAGATCTGTATCGGTTATTGTAACCTGAGACACATCTTGACAATTAGTAAGAGAATAACATACAGGTAAACATTCTTCACAAGTTAAGCTAGAAGATATAATAGTACCTGCAGGTAAGATAAGTGAGTTATCGCAATTAGGTGATTCGGTAACAGTAAAGCATGTACATTCAGTAATAGGTGGATTTTGGGAAGGTGATTCCGGACAAAATCTTATAACTAAATCTGGTGTAACATACGCACTCATATCATCACTTACAACAAATGGTGGGATATTACCCTCACAGTCGGTAAGTAGATAACATTTAGGTGCACATAAATCGCATCCATTTATTGGTGCTAATGAAGAACCATAGTCTTGAACTACAGTAACGGTTGGATTAAGTACTGGTCCACAATCTGGGGCCAATGAAACAATCCAACATCCTATAATAGGTAATCCTTGGTTGTCTAATAATGTAACAACATTTCCTACATGAATTCCAAGATCGGAACTAGTAAGGAATGAATTAGATGGATTAGTACAATTAGTCAATAAATAGCAGCAGCCTTCTAATGCGGTATACTTATAAGTATGACACACATAGATTCGAGGATTAGCATTAGGATTTAGTGAATTAACTGTACAATTATCTAAGATTGGTTTAATCACATTATAGTTTCCAAACGCATCAGGACAAATTTCAGGAGGTGGTCCACATGGACATCTATAATTAAAAACAGCTTCTCCATAATCTATAGGAAGACCGTCTTCATTTTTAGTACTATAAACTAATGTTGCATCAACCTGACCTTGATTAGTCATAGCGGCAAGTGCAGCTATAGTAGCATCATATATTTCAAAAGCCCAACCAACAATACTTCCTGGATTTCTTGGAGATAGTGGGGGATTATTAAAAGTAAAATTACCACAAGTATCTACCCCAGTTCCTGGCACAGCACTCATTTGAATAATATAATCTCCTGCGGGTAATGTTAATTGTATTACTGTCCAAGTTTCATATTGATAAATATCTCCTGCACCTGGAGCTGCTTGTACAAATGATAATCCATTAATTAATATTTCTGGAGCAAACCCCATAAATCCAAAACTGTAAGTATTGGTAGATGCTACATTTAAGCAAAAAACAGTACCATATCTACTACCACCTGCAATTGGACCAGCACATGGAGTACTGCCCATAGTTATTCCTGCTCCCGCATTAACTCTTCCATCTAATCCAGGTCCACCAGTTCCCCATGCGGAGTTAGATACTGAATTTACAATTGGAAGAGGGACAGAAGGGAAAGAATTCCAAGATTGACTACTTAGTGTGCATCCTGTAGTAAAATTAATAGGCCATGCAACTCCAGAAGTTTCTCCATAAAAGTTGGCACCATATCGAGAATACTGTGGAGAAGGTCCAAATAGTAAAGCTGGTGCTAAAGGACTATTTACACCTACTGCATTTTTCTGACATCCCGATAAAGGATCAGGACCTTCGGCAAGTACTGCAATATCTTCGCGACATACAATAGTACCGTTAGGTAAAGTAACTTGAGTAGTTCCCTGAGGACATTCACATGGACCAGGAGGAGGGGCACACTGAGCAGCAGCACAATCTATATTAAATCCAAGACAAG
>Ga0307376_10006303_pt1 | contig 10514 bp, 10 predicted proteins | sample TR2MG_FD_202536 | JGI IMG/M metagenome (GOLD analysis project Ga0307376, IMG submission 202536) | Soil microbial communities from Risofladan, Vaasa, Finland - TR-2 | ecosystem: Environmental > Terrestrial > Soil > Coastal area > Acid sulfate soil | place: Finland: Risofladan, Vaasa | collected...
TATCGCCGTCACCGCGGCGATAGACGCGGCCGCGACCGCCGACGCGACGGCGGGCCGGCGCATCCAGCGCCGGAGGCCGGGGAGGGCTCCTTCGTCCATCGCCCCGGGCGCTGCGGCTTCGGTTTCTTTCCGGACGGCGTGCGCCACTTTCGCGGCGAAGAACGGCCCGGGTTTCGCCGGCTCGAAGTCGCCCAGGAGGCGGTACATTTCTTCCATCTCGGCGAGCTCGCGGCGGCAGCGGTCGCACCGCGATAGGTGCCGCTCGAGCCGCCCGCGGTCGCGTTCGTCGACGGTCCCCAGGACGTATTCGCCGAGGATAATTTGCCATTTACGGCACGAGCTTTTTTCGGTTTCGCTTTCCATTTCCGTTACCCGTTCTACGTTACGTACGGCCTTAACGCCCCTTTGAGTTTTTGTACGGCGTGAAAGAAATTGGCTTTTATCGCCCCTTCCGTTACGCCCAGCGTCTCCGCTATTTCGCGATGAGTCATCCGTTCGAAGTAGTGCAGTATGAACACTTCCCGTTGGCGCGGCGGCAGCCGGCGGACGGCGCCGTCTATGGCCTCCCCCAGTTCGGTATTGGCGGCGCCGTCGGCCGGGTTGAGGCCGCGGGCCTCGATGAACGGCGCCACGTCGTCGAAGTCTACTCCCCCCCGCCGACTCGCTTTTCTTAAGTGGTTGTGCGCCGTGTTGACCGCTATCCGGTATAACCAGGTGTAAATGCTGGCCTCGCCGCGAAAGCGCTTGAGGTTCTTGTAGGCTTTTATGAACGCCTCTTGTACGATGTCTTCCGCCGCGTCCCTGTTCCGCACGATTCCCAAGGCCAGGCCGAACAAGCGGTCGCGGTAGGTCTCGACGATGAGGCCGAACGCGTCGTCGTCGCCGTCGCGGGCCCGTTGCACCATTTCGCGGGATACAACGGCCTTTTTGCTTTCCCCACCGCTAATGTTGGACGCCATAACGCCCCGGGAAGTTTAGTCGCTTAAGAACTTTATTTTATAGAGCACCAGCCGAGGGTACGCTATCGCGGTAACGCTTAACCACCGTCGTCGGCTGAGATTGAGGTTCCACGATTTGAGGAATTCGATTCGGAAGACTTTGCCCTCGTCTTGATAGAAGCCGAGCCGTTCCGCCAGCGGTATAATTTCCGGCGATTCGACTTCCATCATCGCGACGTAGTCGGCGCCTTTCATTTTCAGGTACCGGCTCATAGTCTTGGTGCGGAGGTACTTGTCGGCGTCGCGGTCGAGGAGGCCGCCCAGGTCGATGATGTAGTGGTCGGCGTAGTAGCCGAAGGCGCCGATGTCGAAGGCCGCTATGCGCGCCTCCGCCGGGAGGTTTTGGGCGACCCATTTGCCCGCGCGCTCGTGGACCGTGGTGATGTGGTGGATGTTGTCGGCGTACATTATACGCCATTGTAAGTACGAGCCCGCCGCCGAGACGAAGGCCGCCGCGAGGAAGACGTACGGGATTATCTTGTATCCCCTATCCTTGACCCAACCCAACACGAGTAGGGCGCCGTACGGTATGGCGATGGCGAATAGCGCGAAGTTGCAGCCCTCGTACCTGCCGGCGGTGCCGAAGTTGGGCAAAAGGAAGCCGTACAAGACGTTGTGGGCCAGCACCCAGATTATGAAGAACCCGAAACCCGAATGCAGGCGGCGGCGAACGAGCTGGATAACCGCGCCCCACAAGCCGAGCTGGCTCAGCACGACGGGTTCGGTGAATATCTTCATAGCGTTGGATAGGTCGTTTTGCCCCAGCATCCACACGTGGATGTACCGGTACCAGTAAAACGCCAGTATGGCGGGGCCGTTCCATACGACGCGCTGATAATCGGCCGCCGCGCCCAGGTAAAGCCAGTGCCGGCCGAAATACGTCGTGGGGAAGGGCACGCCCGCCACGAGCCAACTGTGGACTACAAACGGCGTGTCGAACAGCAGCGGCATCAGTACGTAGCCGACGAGCTCGCCCGCGTTCGGCCGCCGCCTTTCGCGGACGAGCTTAAAAACCCACCACGCGAACAGCATGACGACTAGTATGCCTCCCTCGGGCCGCACCGGTACGGAGGCCGCGGCGGCGAAACCGGCGACGGCGTGGCGGCCCCGGCCGAAGGCCGCGGCGGCGAGAGTCGCCAGCGCGAAGAACAGCGACGTCTCCATGCCGGATACCGAAAACCACAACGCCGGCCCGAAGAGCGTAAAAAGGCACGCCGCGGCCGCGGGCCACCACCGCGAGCGGTCGGGCCAGAAACCCCGGCAGAGCCAGTATATCGCCCCCACCCACAGCACGTGGCTCGCGATGGTCAACGCCAACGCCGCGGCCCGCGCCGGGAGGTGGAAGAAATAAGTTTCGCTCAGAAGCATGGTCCATAAGGGCCCGGTGACGCCCGCGGAGCGCTCCCCCGGGTTGTACTCGAACCTTCCCTCTCGGGCCAGGTTCCGGGCGAAAACCTGGTGGATCCAGGCGTCGTCCGAGGACAAATTCAATCCCTCGAGGGGGATGACGGTCGCGAGCCAGATGGCGGGCGCTATTACCGCCAAAGATAGCGTTACGGCCAGCGGCAACTTTGGGCTCTTGAGTATATTGCTCATAAGCGGCATCCGCGTTGAGTTAATTTGGGGCCGGTCCGTCGTTTACCCGGCTTCGCGGGGCGGAAGAAGAAAGGGTTTGTTAATGGCTACCCGAGCCTAATAACCGCGCGGCCTCCTCGAGGTTTCCGGGCCGTACCATATGGCGGACGTTGGGTTGGTCGGGATAGGTCTCCAGCGAGCGGCGGAAGGCTTTTTCCGCGGCCTCAACGTCGCCGACGCGCAGGTACGCGATCGCTTTATTCGCGAGGATTTGCGCGTAGTGCAATCGGAAACTCTGGTCGCCTACGCCTTTGCGCGGAAAGGCCTCGAGGGCTCGGTCGTAGTGCGGTATGGCTTCTTTATAATAACCGTGCATAGCGTAAATATTGGCCAGCTCAAGCAAGGACTCCGTCAAGTCCCGGGCGACGGGCGCGGCCGCGGCGAGCGTCGCGAGCGCTTTGTCGGTCTCGCCGGCCTGGAAATAATCCCTTGCCAGCATTAACTTGTATTTACAAATACCGTCGCGGACCCACTCTTCGGCCAGGTAGCGCCGGGAGGCGGGGTCGGCCTCGACCTCGGCGACGCCCCGCACGGCGTACCGGCGCCAAACGGGCGACACGGGCCGTCGCTCGAGCGGCGGCTCCGTTACGCGGTACAACATACCGGCGGGCTCGAGCGCGAAGCCGTACGACGGGACTTCTTCCCTGAAGATGCTGTAGTAGACGTCGTGGTGGGTGGGCGCGGTTAAGATGTCTCGCTCGAAGGCACGCTCCCACATTTGCGCCGCCACCGGGTCCCGCGGCTCGAGGCGGCCCGCGGCGAATCGCCCGTACTCCGAGTACACGCTCCCCGTCGCATCCACGAACACGTGGTCCGGTCGGTAGCCTTCGACCTTCTTCAAGTAAGCGGTCTCGAACGTCCCCAGCGAACCGCGTTCGAACATTATGTTAAGGCCGTTGTACGCTATCGTGCGGAGGAAGTTGGCGCCGTAGTCCTCGGCGAAGTAGTAGTCGCGGTAATCGTTCCAATAGAAGTTGAACGCCGCCGGCAGCGCTACGGCCAGCGCGAGGGCGGCGTATCCGGCCCGCCGCACCCAGGCGTTCCGCCGCGTAATCAGCTCGAAGAGGGCCAGCCCCAGGAACAGCGCCGACAACATAAAGAAGGGGATGTACCAAACCTGGATGCCCGGGAGTTGATGTCCCTGGAGCAGTAGGACCAGCGCCGCCGTGGCCAGCGGCCCGGTAACCAGCAGCAGCAGCGCCAGAAAGCCCCACGGCTTGGCGCGGCGTATCAAGCCGATTACTATCCCGGCCGCGACGGCCAAGACCGCGGGCGGCGCGAACTCCTGCCATAAGAATTTCCCCAGCTCGAGTAGATGGAACGGCAGGAACTGGAGGCGCTCCGGGTTGGGGCCGCCGTACATCCGCCGCGTAACGTGGCCGTAGGCGCGCGCGAACGTGCGGGGGTCGCCCCAATTTATGGCCGGCCCCTGGACCGCGCGGATGGGTAAATAGAGGTATACCGCGAATCCGAGCAGGACGAACGCGAGCGCCGCGAATAAACCCCGAAGGCTCGGCAACCTGCGAAAACGCCAGATTAAATATACCCCTACCGGTATAGATACTATGGCCGAGGAGGTGTGGGCGCTGAGCGCGAGGCCGCCGACGAAGGCCGCGAGGTAACCCCACCTGGCGTCGCGCGTGCGGACGAAGTTGAAGGCGGCGTACAACACCGCCGCGAGCGCGAGCGCGTTCACCGCGTACGCTTCGGCGACCACGGCCTGGCTCCAGAACGCGCGGCCCAGGCCGAAGGCCGCCGCCGCGGCCGCCGCCGCAGCCGGTGCCGCCATCCGGGCGTCGGTTTTCACGTCCAGTAATAAGCGACGCAGCAGGAGGAACAACACCAGGCAGCAGGCCGCGGCCGCCGCCGCCGACGCGAGGTTAACCCGCCAGGCGATGCGGCCGAAGGGCACCAGCGTGAAGAAGTGGCCTACCAGCGACTCGAGCGGATACCCCGACGGGTGGGAGATGCCGAGCTTCGCCGCGGCGGTGATAATCTGCCCCGAGTCCTCGAACGTTATCGTCGGCGGCAGCGTGACCAGGTACGCCGCGAACGGTACGGCGGCGCTTAGTGCGCCGAATAATACGTCTAACTTTTTACCCTTCTTCTTCAAGTCGCGCATTTATTACCCGTGGTTTAGCGGTTTACCCGCTGCCCTTCCGCGCTTCCGTTTTTAACGCGCCGTCCGTCACGGCTTCGCTTGCCCGGCGGCGATAAGCTCCGCCACGTAGGCCGCTGCGGGTTTTTGACCTTTGAAGAACGACAATACGTACGGCCGGCCCCGGGCGACGAAGAACAGGCGGTCCAACAGCGTGTCCTCGCCCACGTAGACGTCTTCCAGTTCCTTAAAATAATAACCGCGGACCTTCGCCTTCACGACCCGCTTGACGTACAGCGCCAGCCGGTCGCGCCACACGAGGAGGTAGCCCATACGGCGCCGGCCGTAATTGCCCTCCAACACCCGGGCCGCGCCGAGGGGCGCTTCCGCCAGCGCCAGGTCCTGCAGCGGCGGCGGCAAGTTGACCGCCCTCGCCTCCGGCCTCCAATCGGGCTCGAGCCAACGGCGGAGCTTACGCCCCAGGTTCCGAACGTAGTTCGACGAGACCGCCCAGCTTATGCGGAACGCCCGGACCAGCTTGGGCCCGAATATCGCCGCCGAGAGGAGCGCCGCCAATACCAGCGCGCCCAACACGACGGGGTAGAACGCGGCCAGCACGGACCCCAGGGCGACGAACACGTCTTCGGCCGCGCTCACGACGGCGTTGGCGGTCGCGGCGGTGACCTTGGTGGAGGCGACTCGAGCCGTGGCCTTGCCGGCGTGCGCTACGAACGCTACGCCCCCCGCGACCAGGATGGCGATAACCTGCCACGTTACGTCCTGGCCCTGCATCAGGACCGCTACGACGACCATCGCGCCCGGCGTCCGTATGAAGGTGTGAACCGCGTCCCATACGTGGTCCACGGCCGGGATTTTATCGGCCACTACCTCGACGACGAGGAGGACGCCGGCGACGATGAGCACCGGCCAGCTCGCGAGGACGTCGAACTCCGGCCCCAGCACCGTCGCCCCGGTGAGCTTTTTGATCAGGCCCAGCGCGAAGACCGTTACGTATAAATTAATCCCGGCCAGGAACGGGATGCCGAGCGCGCGGGCGGCGATTATGATTGCCGGGGGAACGGCCTACCTCCCGGGTCCTTATTTCTTGTGCCACGGCGTGCGGACGCCGTAGTTGGGGGCCTCTTTGGTTATCTGGACGTCGTGGGGGTGGCTCTCGGCCAGGCCGGCGGGCGTCACGCGGACGAACTCCGCGGTTTTCCACAGCGTTTTTACGTCCTTGGCGCCGCAGTAGCCCATGCCGGCGCGCAGGCCGCCGACGAGTTGATAGACGACTTGCGACAACGGGCCCCGGTACGGGACGCGGCCCTCGATGCCTTCGGGCACGAGCTTGGCCGCTTCGGCGTCTTCCGGCTGGCCGTAGCGGTCGCGCGACAGCGACGAGCCGCCCAGCGCGCCCATGCTCCCCATGCCGCGGTAGGATTTGTAGGCGCGACCCTCGTAGAGTATGAGCTCGCCCGGGCTCTCCTCGGTTCCGGCGAAGAGCGAGCCGATCATCACGGACGAAGCGCCGGCGGCGACGGCCTTGGTAATGTCGCCGGAGTACTTGATGCCGCCGTCGGCGATGAGCGGTACTTTTGCCTTCCGGCATACCGGCGCCGTTTCCATTATAGCCGTCACCTGGGGGACGCCGGCGCCGGCCACGACGCGCGTGGTGCAGATGGCGCTCGGGCCGATGCCCACCTTGACGCCGTCGACCCCGGCGGCGATAAGTGCCTCGGCCCCTTCCGCGGTGCCGACGTTTCCCGCGGCCACCTCCGCCTTTTTGAATTTGCGTTTGAGCAGCTTGACGGTATCGATGACGCCTTTGCTGTGGCCGTGGGCGGTGTCCACGACGACGACGTCGCAGCCGTTCTCGAGCAGACGCTCGACGCGCTCCAGCGCGCGTTTGCCCACGCCCACCGCCGCGGCGACCCGCAGCCGCCCCTGCTCGTCCTTGCAGGCGTTCGGGTACTCGATGGCTTTGACGATATCCTTGACGGTTATAAGGCCTTTGAGGCGCCCCTTGGCGTCGACGATGGGGAGCTTTTCGATGCGGTGCTTGTGGAGCAGCTTTTTGGCCTGCTCGAGCGAGGTCCCCACCGGCGCGGTTATCAGACCTTCGCGCGTCATCAGCTCGGCCACCGGGATGTCGCGCCGCTTCTCGAAGCGCAAGTCGCGGTTGGTGATGATGCCGAGGAGGACCCCCTCCGCGTCGACCACGGGGACGCCGGATATTTTGTAACCGGCCATAATGGCGAGGGCGTCGGCGATGGGGGAGTCGGGGGCGAGGGTGAAGGGGTCGACGATCATGCCGGAGACGTACCGCTTGACCTTGTTGACCTCCGCGGCCTGCGCCTCCGTCGGCATATTGCGATGTATTACGCCGATGCCGCCCTCCTGCGCGAGCGCAATTGCGAGCGCGGCCTCGGTGACGGTGTCCATCGCCGCCGAGACGATGGGGACGTTGAGCTTTATGTGGCGCGTGAACTGCGTCCGGACGTCCACGTCCGGCGGGAGGGCGGCGCTGTAGCGGGGTTTCAACAGTACGTCGTCGAAGGTTACGGCAATCTTGTTGGCGTCGAACTTGGGCATGGTCTGCTCCCTTTTAACTTGCAATATAGCATAAATAAACCGCCGGGGGCAAGGTTTATGGCGGCGGTATTTTTGCCTCCGCGCCGCCGTAGACTAAATACACGCCGCGCTTAAAATCCCTTTGACAACCGAGGCGGGTTGGGTTAATATACTCCGCTTCCCGCGTGTGGGTTCCGGCTCGCGGAAGGCGAAAGGGGTGGTCGGAATGCCGAAGACGGGGGAACAACCCGGGGTCGGCTTATACGTGTGCTCGAGCTGTGACCAGATCGTGCGGCTCGACGACCCCGACGACGCACTGCCGCCGTGCCCGAATTGCGAAGGGACCGAATACCGCTAGCGGAGCGGTTCGGCCGGCGAGGACGGGCGCACGTGAACGTGCGCCGCGAACACCTGGAGGGACGATTATGGTATACCGTGCCGGATTGCCGACGCCGTTGACGGACGTGTACCGTTGCGACAATTGCGGTCACGAGGTATCGCTGTCCCGGGGCGATAAATTCCCGCCCTGCCGCTGCGGCGAAGCCGATTGGGATAACGCCGGAGAACGACCGGATGCGGCGCGCCGCGACGACGAGCGCGCGGAACCGGCCGCTCGCTGAACGGCGGCCTAAAACCTTATAATATACCGTGCGGCTTCCTTTGCGGGGGCGGCTTGAACGGCGCCTTTTACTATGTCCCCGCGTATTTCGTAACCGCCGTCACGACGGCGCAAGAAACGCTGAAACGCGGGGCGGCCGTTCGTTACGGATAACTAGGGTGGTTTTTTTCCGAAATTTATTTACGCAACCGCCGGGGCGGGCGCGCCCGGGTAGGGGCCGCGAGTTTCGTTTTCGCTTGACAGATATAGGCTACCCTGCCATAATGGTAGGTGAGAGGAGAAGTTTGGCTTGCGGCCATCGGCTTACATATTAGTATGTTTGCTACTAGCCGGCGTGAGCTTGGCGGCCGACCCGGCGGATAAGGTTTTCATCTCGGAAGTCTCGTACGACCCCGCCGAAGGCTCGCCGCCGCCGTTCATAGAATTTTATAACGCCGGTAAAACCAACGTCGACCTTAGCGGGTGGCGCGTGCGTATCGCTTCCAGGCAAGGCATCGAAATGGTCGCGTTGGTGAAGGACGGCGAAAAAATGGTTATCCCGAGTCACGGTTTTTACCTTATAGGCCGGGAACGGGACCGCGGCGCCTGGTCGAAATTCTCGTATAAGCCCGACTTCTATTGTGAACTCTCGATGGATTTTTTGAAAGGCGAGGGGGGCGTTATAGTCGAGCTCCCCGGCGGCCAAAAGCGGGACGCCGTCGGCTGGGGACCGGTGCGTTGGCCTTATTACGAGGGCACGCAGCATCCCGGCGTAAGCCGCGGCCACAGCTTGGAACGCAAGTCCGGCCCGAACCACAACGAAGTTAACGGGAACTCGTACGACACCGGCGACAATCTGACCGATTTACGCGAACGCGCCAAACCTCAACCCCAAAATATCAATAGCCCCCGCGAATCCCCGGCCGCCAACACCGAGAGCAACGCCTGGGGCCGAATAAAAGCGATGTATTACAACCAGTAAAGGCCTCGCCGCGCCGACGGTGGGGCATAGGGCGCAGTAGGTCCTATGCCTTTTTTATATCCGGCGAGCCCCAGGCGAGGACGGAGCGACGTGGCGACGAAAAGCGACGCGAAAATAGAGGCCGAAGTCGAGCGACAACTCGCGGTCATCCGCGAGGGCGCGCTGGAAATCGTCACCGAGGACGACCTGCGCGCCAAGCTCCGCTCGTCGCTCGAGACCGGGCGGCCGTTGACGGTTAAGCTCGGCCTCGACCCCACCGCGCCCGATATCCACCTCGGCCACACGGTCGTATTGGGCAAGCTCCGCGACTTCCAGGACCTGGGCCACCAGGTCGTCTTCCTGGTGGGCGATTTCACCTGCAGCATCGGCGACCCGTCGGGCCGCTCCAAGACCCGGCCCGCGCTGTCGGCGGAAGAAATTCGCGTCAACGCCGAGACCTATTGCGACCAGGCGTTCAAAATCCTCGACCGCGAGAAGACGGTCATCGACTACAACAGCCGCTGGCTCGAGCCTATGTCCTTCGCCGACGTCATCCGCCTCGCCGCCCGTTACACCGTCGCCCGCATGGTCGAGCGCGACGACTTCGCCAAGCGCCTCGCCGAGGGGTTGCCTATAAGCCTCCACGAGCTGCTCTACCCGCTGGCGCAGGCGTACGACTCGGTGGCGCTCCAGGCCGACGTGGAGCTGGGCGGCTCCGACCAGAAGTTCAACCTGATGGTAGTGCGCGACATCCAGCGCGAGTTCGGCCAACTGCCCGAGGTCGCGGTCATTACGCCGCTGCTGGTGGGCACCGACGGCGCCCGGAAGATGTCGAAGTCGCTCGGTAACTACGTCGGCGTGACCGAGGAGGCCGAAGAGATTTACGGCAAGCTGATGTCGGTATCGGACGAGCTGATGTTCGACTACCTGGAGATACTCCGGCTCAAGAAGCCGGAAGAGGTGAAGAAGCTGCGGGCCGACGTCGCCGCCGGCGGGGCCCATCCCAAGGACGTGAAGATGGAGATGGCGCGTCGCGTCGTCGAGCTCTATCACGACGCCGCCGCCGCTCGAGCCGCCGAGGAACACTTCGAGCGCGTCCATAAAGAGGGCCTGACGCCCAAGGATATGCCGGTTTTCAAGTTTAAACGGGAAAGCGTTAAGAATACCCCCGTAGAAATTATGGTGGGTGCGAGATTAGTTAAATCTAAAAGTGAGGCTAGAAGGTTAGTTAACCAAGGTGCGGTGGAAATAGACGGCCGGAGGTTAAAGGAAGGCGAAGGAGATATTTCGTTTACGTTCGCCGAAGGCGATTCTTTCTTTATTGAATTAGGTAAACCTTTCGTTATTAAGGTTGGAAAACGAAGATTCGCCCGAATCGTAATCGAATGAGCGTAAAACCCTACTACGAGGCGACGTTCGCGTTGCTTTTTTAATGTAGGGGCCGGCCTTTAGACCGGCCCGTTGCGTCGGCCGACAGGAATGTCGGCCCCACCGGCTGTACCTTCAGGTGCGGCCACCTTGTTTTTATTAAATATGAACGGCGGGCCGACAGGAATGTCGGCCCCTACGAGAACGCGGCGGCGCGGCGATGGGGTGGTAGGGGCGACTGGCCAGTCGCCCCTACAAAACGCGGCCGGGGTGGTACGGTCGTTT
>Ga0307376_10006304_pt1 | contig 10513 bp, 5 predicted proteins | sample TR2MG_FD_202536 | JGI IMG/M metagenome (GOLD analysis project Ga0307376, IMG submission 202536) | Soil microbial communities from Risofladan, Vaasa, Finland - TR-2 | ecosystem: Environmental > Terrestrial > Soil > Coastal area > Acid sulfate soil | place: Finland: Risofladan, Vaasa | collected...
GCTACGACAGGTCGGACGCCGGTAACGCGCATATAAAAACGATGCTCGAGGAGCAGATGGCCTATTTGCAGAGGGAGGTAGAGAAGCTCCAGGGGACACCCGGCGCTGATACCGGAGAGGACACCGGCGCTGGCGCCGGCAAGAAACTCAACGAGACACCCGAGGAGGCCGCGGCCAGGGCCAACCTGATCCAAATGGGATTCCCCGGGTAACGGAGAGCATGTGGCCGAGACCTTCGATCCACTGGCGGAGTTCAAAACCGAAGAGTTCCGGTTCATGGACCCGCTCAGGAAGCTCCTGCGCTTCCATGAGGTCTTCCCTCAGATCCCGACGTATGCGAATGCCGAGCCCGAGGTCAGGGAAATCATGCGGAACCGGGTGCTCGGGGCCGCCAACACGGACGAGCTCTACAGCCGGACCCTGGGCCAGCTCAAACAGAACGGCGCCGACTCGGAAATCCAGAATCGGGTTTTCAACCAGCTCGCCCACGATGACGCCAAGTATCAGAAGTGGGAGCTGAAGGATAAGCAGCTGTTCCGCGGCAAGCTCGTCGGTCAAATTGACGCCGAGCAGGGCTACCGCAGCCAGTCGATGCTCGGGCAGACCTTCTCCCCGCAGGGCGCCCAGGGCCTCCCGCCGAAGTACACCGCGCCGCCGGCCCCGATCGGACCGGTCTCGGTTGAGCAGGCAAAGCAGGGGCTCACAGCCGACTATGTGAAGCAGGTTACGGAAGATCAGCAGGAGCTGCAGCAGAAGAAGCAGATGGTGGCCCAGGAGACGTTCCTCGAGGGGCTCCCGCCCGGCGTGGAGTGGGGCGCAAGGAAGATCTTCGGCGACACCCCCCTCATGGGCGAGCGTCAGAGCGCCGGGATCCCGGTTCTCCGTGAGGCCCTGGCGGGCTTCGCCGGCCAGCTCATGAACACCCCGGGAGAGGCCGCCGATGTGGCTGCCAATGTTGGGTATGTGGCGGAGCAGGGGATCTCCGATTTCCGGAACACGTCTGACGCCCTGAAGCGGGTGCGCCTCGAGGCCGAGGGCAAGCCGATCCCGCCCGAGCTCATGGCATCCAAGGCGGACCCGAGGGTCAACGACCTGAAGAAGTTCCAGGAGTTCAACAAGAACATCAGCAAGTGGGGCGACGAGTACCTCGAAAGCATCCAGCTCGGGGCCCCGCAGCGAAGGACGACGCGGATCGAGGAAGCCAACTCGCCGGTCAAAATAGCAGAGTATGTGTTCGGCGTGGGCGGCGACATGGCCGGCTTCATGGCGAAGGTGATGGCGGGGCAGGCGGTGGGCGGTGGCGCCGGCGCCTACATCATGACTGCCATACCGTCTATCTCGGAAATTTCCCAGGAGGTGAAGCGGCACACCGGCGGCGAGCTCCGCCCGGAATTGGCGATCCCGGTGGGGGCCGCCATCGCCATGCTCGAGAAGATCGGCGTCGAGCAGATCGGGGCGGCGATGACGAAGCCGCTCAAGGGCCAGATCCAGAAGATCGTCATCGGCCGGCTGGTTGCCGGGTTCGAGGCCGGTGGGGTTGAGGGCTTCACCGAGACGACGCAGCAGCTCGGGAACATCGGGGTCGCTCGCACCTTCATGACGCCGGAGGAGCTGGCCGCGATCGAGAAGGTGTTCACCCCCGACGAGTGGTCACAGCTGGTGAACTCTCTCGCTGCCGGTTTCATTGGCGGCTTCGGCATGACCTCTGGGGGCGGAGCCTACAAGGACTTCATGGGCGAACGCGCAACCGAGGAAGAGGCCGCGATGTTCGATCACCTTCGGAGCCAGCTCGGGCAGGAGGCGCTCGAGGCGATCGACAACCTCGCCCGGCTCCAGGTCCAGTTCGGGCCGAAGCCGTCAGAGGCGGCGGCGAAGGTGGAAGAGCAGGCCGTAGAGGGGGAGAAGAAGACCGAGTTCAGGGAGAAGGTGACGGACGCCGAGCGGGAGTACATCGCCAACCACCCGGAAATCCAGAACCTGATCAACACCGCCGAGGCGGAGGAGATTGCTGACCGGCTTGGTATCTCACTCGAGGACGCCGAGGATCTGAAGCGCCAGAACAAGCAGGCAACGGAGCCGGAAGCGGCGCCGGAGGAGGGGGTTCCGTCCGAGCTGTTCGCTCAGCAGGAGACCGGCGGCGCGGTCATCCTGGATGCCCAGGGCAACCCCATCCGCATGGAGGGGCTCAAGGCCACAGAGGAGGAGCAGGCGCCGGCGGCCGAAGAGGCGCCCACCGAGGAGGCCCCGGCAGAAGAGGCTCCAGCCCGACCGGCCCGGCCGGCTGGGCAGGTTGGTGAGGCCATCGATTATCTGAATGCCAACGGGCAAGCCAGGGCTGCGGAGATCTTGACGAAGGCCGCCGCCGGCGAAGAGCTCACCCCGCGCGAGAAGGCCGTTCTCACCAGCGTCCAGAAGCTCGCCACCGAGGGTCAGATCGAGCCCGAGATCGGGTTCATCATCGAGCAGGCCAGGAAGGGGCTCCAGGAAAAGCTCGACACAGAAGAAAAGGCCAGGGCGGCCCGGTTCGCCGAAGAAGAGGCGGGCAGGGAAGAGGCCCTCAAGCGCGTCAGCGGCAAGGCCGATCGCGGCCTCGTGCTTGGTGCGATTGGCGACGGGTACGAGACGGCGAAAGAGATTGCGGATCAGACTGGCCTGCCGGTGGGCGACGTCCGGGGGCTGGTCAATGAGCTCGAGAGCAGCGGCGAGGTCGAGCGGCGCGGCGCCGGCAGCACCACCGACCCGTTTCGATTCATCACGCCGGGGGCGCAGACCCAGGAGGAGCAGCGCAAGGCCCCTAGGACGCGCGAGGAGTACGACGCGGCCTTCGTTGACGTGATCAACAGCGGCGTGACGACGATGGGTGACATCATGGCGGGGCTGCGTGACCGGCACAACATGGAGGTGACGCCGCAGCGGGCCGCCGCCACCCTCCGCCGGCTCGTTGCAGAGAAGGCGATCAGGCGGACAACCGCCAAGGGCGTCAACCACTACAGGCCGAAGGTGGCCCGGAAGGCGGCCGAGGCCCAGGCCGCTCAGGCTGAGACCGCCCCGGCAGAGACCCAACCACCGTCTCCAACTCGCCAGCGCAACGAGGCCCAGGCGAAGCGCTATCGTGACCTCCTGGCCGCAGCTGGGACCGTCGAGGAGGTGGAGGCGGTCGAGGCTGCCTGGGCAAACGAGAAGTCGAAGCCCTGGTGGCTGAAGTTCGAACGGGAGATCGCGGCCAAGAAGAGGCTGGTCGTGAGCGAGGAAAGGCGCCGGGCTGCGGAGGAGAAGCCTGCACCTAAGCGAAAAGCCGCGAAAAAGGTGGCTCCCGCGCCCTCTGTTCTCGAGCAGCCGGCAGTGCAGGCCGATGTGGCCCAGAGGGCGTCGACGGCTCAGAGGGGCGTCTGGGACGCTGCAAAGACCGCTGGTATTTCGCGCGAAACCGCCGAGGCGATCACCGAAGGGATCGGCGAGGACGGGTACACGGTTGCTGCCCTGGCCGCCGTTGATGAGAACATCGCAAAGGCGTTGGAGAATCCGGACGTCGCCACCGCTTCCGCCGTGCTCGAGGGGGCGGCAGCTGCTTACCGGGAGGCCAACGGCGAGAAGCCGCTCAGGGCGAAGAAGCGGGTGCCCAAGCAGAAGGCGGAGCCGAAGAGAAGGCGGGCACCCAAGGAGGAGAAGGCTCCGGCTGAGAAGGCGCCACCGGCGGCCGAGGTCAAGGCGCCGGCAGCCGGGCTCTCGGAGTCGGCGACCGAGGTTCTCGCGGCTCTGAATGACGGGGCCGCCACGGTTTCAGAGGTCAGAGAGAAGACCGCTTTCACCAAGCCCGCTGTTCGCAAGGCCTTCCAGGAGCTTGGGCGGGCCGGGCGCGTAACGCTCAGCCGGCAGCCAGTGGAGGATGGGAAGGGCTGGCGGTTTGTGGCGACCCCGGTCGCCGAGGGTGGAGAAAAGGCGGCCAAGGCCCAGTACAAGGAGGACGTGAAGGCTGCCAGGGAAGAGAAGAAGGTCGCCAGGGAGAAGGCCAAGGCCGAGGAGAAGTCGGCTTATGAGCGGGTGAAGGAGGAGTATGAGCGCGTCACCCGCCCGATCGAGGAGGAGAAGAAGCAGCGCGACCGCTCGTCTGAGCGCGGATCGCTGCAGCTGGCTCCCGAGCGCCAAGCCAAGAATGACGCAGACACCGAGCGCACCCGGTCGAGGTGGAGTCGCCGCGGGTTCATGGATTTCATAGCTCGAGGGGGCAGGGCCAAGTATCTTGGCGGCCTGAAGTTTGAGTTCAGCGGCGCCATGACGAGGGGTCAGAAGCAGGCGTGGAGCCGGATGATCGGGACGATCGAGGGCTATCTGAAAGAGGGGCAGGCAGACATGAAGCTGCTTGACGACCACCTCTCCAGGGTCACGCGCGATCCCAACACCAGGATGCGGATCGGCAAGGTGATGAGCTCCTTCATGAACGGCGAGATCACCGGCGAGCAGGCCAAGTCCATCCTCGGGAATCTTCTGACCGATCAGGCGCTGAAGGACTTCACGGCGGCGCGGCAGCGCAACACCGACCGCAAGGCTGCCATTCTTGCAAGCCCGAACATCCCGGCGGCGATCCGGGAGAAGCTCGCCGAGAACGAGTTCTACCAGCGCAGGGCCTATGAGCGCTTTCTCCGGGGGCCGAAGGCGGGCCGCTGGGGACGCTACAAGCCGACCGAGGCCGACCGGCTGGAGGCCGTCGACCTGATCACCAAGTCGTATGCGGGAGAGGTTCAGAAGATCGCGGAGCGGACAGAGTCGATTCAGAAGGAGATGCCGGACGACTTCGACTATGTGAGCTTTTTTGAGGGCTTTGATACCGAGCAGCTCAAGGGCGTCCCGGGTGAGCTGGCGGACCGGTTGATTGGTCTGAGGGTTCAGATCCGGGACATGAAGAAGGGGCTGCGGTTCATCGAGGCGGCAGCCGGCAGCCGGGGGGGGGTGGTGGCGGTAGCTGACGGCCTCCGTGACATGGCTGCGGCGGCGGTCGAGGAGCTCATGACGGATCCCGTCTCCTCGAGGCGGGAAGGCAGCAGGATCAAGATCAACAACCTCCAGGCGCGGGTGGCGACGGACGTGTTCCGGAAGCTGTACGGGGAGATCTATGACCCGGCGGTGTTGCAGCGCCTGACCGTGGAGGCCCAGGGCACCATCCTCGCCCAGGCCGCGTTCTTCGAGCAGATGTTCGAGCACGGGAGGGGCGAGGTCTGGGCGGCGGGGCGCAACGAGGTCAAGGGGCTGACCGCCCGGTTGGGCGGGGTCGGCGAGGAGGGCAAGCTCTCCGACGACGACGTGTTCCGATACGGGAAGCTGGCTGGGACGTATGTCTCGCCCGAGTTCAAGGACTTTCTCGACCGCAAGGGGCTGATGCAGGCCGGCATCACCGACCTCCTGAACTTGGCGACGATCTCGCCGAACAAGTTCGGGCAGATTGTTGGTGGGGCGTTTGGGAAGCTCCAGGGCTTTACGCGCATGATGGCGCTGTCCACCGTTGGCGCGTATGTGAGGAACTATCTGAGCAGCTACCTCCAATTCGCCATGGGCTCTGGCGACTTCCTCCACCCGGAGTTTCAAACGAAGTTCTACAAGTACACGCGGCAGGCCTTCCAGGCGTGGATGAACGACGAGGCCGCGATGCGTGAGCTCGCCGAGGACATGAAGCACGGCGCCTTCCACTACACGCAGACATCGATCGTGTCCGACCTCGCCCCGATTCTGAAGGGGCTCAGCCGGATCCCGTATGAGCGTAGAGACCAGAAGGCCATTGAGAAAGCGGTAGACGAAGCCATCAAAACCTTCTACTTGTCGAAAAACGTCCCGGCCAAGCTCAAGGAGTCCTATATTCTCGTCGATTACGCCGCGAAGAAAGCCGCGTGGGAAACAAGGTATGAGCTGGCGATCGCGAAGGGAAAGACAAAGGCGGTGGCGGAGCAGTATGCCACCGAGCATGTGGAGAAGTTCTATCAGAATGCCGACCGCGTGCCCGAGTGGATCAGCGCCCTGAGCAAGGTCGGGGCGCAGGATTTCGCCGGGTTCAAGTATGACTCGGGCCGGATGGCCGTGAACACCGCCATCAACGCCTTTGTGTCTATCGGGAGCAGGAAAGCGTCGCTCGAGGGGACCAAACTCCATGAGTGGAAGGGCATTCTGAACGAGCACCCGGATCTCATGGATACGTGGCAGCCGCTCGCCGGATTTGCCATGGCCCGGACCTTTGCCATTTTCGCCGGGGCCTTTGGCATCGGGCAGTATGTGTTCATGTTCAATACCACCGGCAAGCTGGCCTCGTTGGCCGGCGCCCAGCTCATGCAGCTTTTCGGCTGGGGTGATGACGACGACGAGGTCGAGGAGCTCACGACCGAAGAGTCGAAGGCGATGAACAACATCGTGGCCGTCTACGACGCAAAGGCGCCGAAGTGGGAGTACAAGAACACGAGGGCCGACGGCACTAAGGAAATCCGTGTGGTCCCCCTCGGCAGCCAGTTCGGAAACTGGGCCGAGGAGTCGATGATCGGGTTCGTCCAGCGGATGGCGATTGCCGGCGAGACCCCTGAGGAGATCGCCGAATCGATGGGCGGCTGGGAGAACCTCGCCGAGTGGCTGCCGATGGGCATGACGCTCTCGAACTTCTATGAGATGGCGACCGGTTACGACCCACAAACCCAGTCCAAGGGCCGCGGGCTGAATGAGATCTTCGAGCCCGGGGCCACCGAAAAGAAGAAGGAGCTCGCGGCCGAGGTCATTCTCAACCTGCTCGCCGACTCGTCGGGCGGGCTCGGGCGATCCTGGAAGGAGTACCAGAAGCACGAGCGCCGCGCCGGCAGGACGCCGAAGGTGGGCAACTACCTGAAGAAGTACAGCGATGGCGGGGTTGACGAGTTCCTGGAGGTTCTCAATCCGCTGCTTCGTCCGCTCCGGCCGATCGTATATGACAAAAACCAAGTGCTGAGCGTGCTGCCCTATCAGCTGCGGGCCGAGATCATGACGATTGCGGACTACAAGCTGATGATGGGCGCAGACAAGCGCGGCGCCAGGGCGTTCGAGGAAGGGGCCACGGCTGACGAGATTGCGGAGTCAATTACCGGGTCCAAGGGGCACAAGGACGCGCTCCGAGAGCTTGCGGCACACATCCAGACCATCAAGCCGGCGCTGAAGTGGCTCGAGATTGACGACGAAGAGGTCATCGGTGTGATGCTGTCGAAGAAGCCCTATGACGGCGGGCTCAACCGGGACGAGGCGAAGGCCGTCGTCCGCAACCGGGTCGAGGAGTACATCAACAGCCCCGAATATTACAAGCCGGACCCGCAGCTGACGGCCGACCAGAAGGGCGAGACGCAGATGCGCGTCTGGATGTACCAGAATCCCTACCAGCCGGTCCGCGCGATCTATGACGCTCTCGTGGGCGCAGGCTATGAGGTCGAATGGGACGACGCCTTCAGAAACCGCTACGCCAAGATCCGCCGCGAGGTCGTTCAGGACCGCAACAGCATGTATCCTTCTGTCTCCCCCTAAGCCAACCACGGTAGTCTCCTCCACCGTGTAGGGGGAGACGCTTCTCCAAAGTTTCTGCTTGACACGTTAAGATTTGTTCTGGTACGTTTCTTTGGGGGAGATTTTCATGATCGAATCGGGTCCGGTTCCCAACAGGCTCAAGAAAATGCTCAAACACCGGAAAACGATCCGCGCCTATCCCTCTTCTTACAGTACTTTAGCTCGCGCCGCAAATGTGGCGAGGAACACGGTCGTCAACCTCGCGAACGGCGATTATATCCCCATGCTCGACACCGCCTACAAGCTCGCTCGCGCTCTCAATGTCACGGTTTACGACATTTGGGAGGAGCTCGAGCTCGATCAATTCCTCGAAAAACTGGACGACATCCAGACCAAGATCCTGATCGCCATGATGGAGGATGAGGATGAGGGCTAGGAAGACCCGCGTTTGCAGGTTTTGCCTCCAGCCGTTGCCGGACTGGACCGAGGGCTGGCCGCACGACCCGGGAGTTTACTTGTTCTATGGGTATCCGATCAACGCTGGTGTCGATCGATTCCCAAGAGCAATGATTGTCACCGTCGAGGGCCACAGTGACCACTTCGGCACGCTCTATCGCACGGCGAGGAGCTCGCTGAAGAAATCAACCGGAGCGGCCGGGTTTTTCATGCCGCTGATGGTCCCGAAAGTGTTCCCGTCGGAGCAGGAATTGGCCGCTGCGGCGGAAGAGGCCAGCGAGGCCGTGAAGAAGCTCAGGGTGAAGCCGCTTGCCAAGCGCCTGAGTAGGAGGTTGAAATGAATCGTGTGCGGGAAGAAAATCTGAACTGTATCAAGGGCGCCTGTGACAGCGTCGACCACGCCGTCAACGAGATTCTGTCGGCGGCGAGCGTGATCAGGCGGGCGATTGACACCATCCAAAAGGGGGTTGAGGTCGAGCGGCAGCTCGGAGCGGACGATGTGGGCGTGACCGACCCACTCGAAGCCCCCGAGGAAGACGCTCCGTATGTGCCGAAGAAGTGGGCGGAGCCAAGTGACGAAGGCTGAGAACCTGCCGTACACCACGCACGGGCCGTTCGCAACCCACTCCCCGGAGTGGCACGCCCACCGGGCGAAGTGCATCGGGGCCTCGGAGATTGCCAGCATTCTTCGCGTCCCCGGAGCCTTCTCCACCCCACTCAAGGTGTGGGCTGACAAGAAGGCCCTCCTGCAGAGCGACCCACCAACCGAAGCCCCTGATTTCCTACGTTTTGGGCTCAAGCTCGAGCCCGTGATCGCGGACGAGTTCGCGGAGCGGACCGGTCTGTTGGTCGAGGAGGAGGATCGACAGTTCATCTCGAAGCCGTATCCGTTCCTCGGCTGCTCGCTGGACCGGTGGTTCTACAAGGGCAAGGCGAAGGGCCCCTTGGACCTCAAAAACACCGGGTTCTACATGAAGGACCGGTGGGAAGACGGGATCTATCTGCCGTATCAGGTCCAGGTGCAGGGGCAGATGGCGGTCACGGGCGCCGAGATCGGGGCCTGCGCCGTGCTAATGGGCGGGAACGAGTTCAAGTGGGGGCTGGTCGAGCGCAATCAGCGCTTCATCGACGCCATGCTAGAAAAGCTCGAGCGCTTCTGGGAGATGGTGATCAACGACATCATGCCGGAGCCCGAGGCGGAAGACACCAAGCTGGTTGGGGTTCTTCTCGGGCGGGAGTCGGCCGGCGTGTCCGTGGCGCTCACTGGCGACTGGGTGGATGTCGATGAGCAGCTGCAGAAGACCAAGGAGGAGATCAAGAAATTGACCGAGACGAAGGACAAGCTGGAGGCCCGGCTGAAAATGAAGATAGGCGAGGCGGAACGGGGCGTCCTGCCCGGCGGGGGCCAGTACATCTACAAAACAGTGGAGCGCCAGGGATACACGGTGCAGGCGACCTCCGTGCGGCAGCTCAGACGGATCAAATAGGAGGAGACATGGGAGACAAGATCGTACCGAAGGCAGAACAGTTCGACAGGGTGAAGAGGTTCATCACTTCGCCGAAGAGCATGGGCGAGATCGCGATGGCCCTGCCCAAGCACATCACGAAGGAGAAGATGGCGCGGGTGGTGGTCACGGCCATTCTGCGGACGCCGAAGCTCTTGGAGTGCGAGCCGGTGAGCATCATGGACGCGGTGCTGCAGGCAAGCCAGCTCGGCCTGCTGCCGGATGGGGTGCTGGGGCACGGGTATATCCTGCCCTACAGGAATAAGCAGACCGGGAAGTACATTGCCACGTTCATTCCGGGCTACAAGGGGCTGATCGACCTCGCCCGCCGCAGTGGTGAGATCGCTTGGCTGCAGGCCCGCCCGGTCTTCGATGGTGATGACTTCGGATATGAGCTCGGCATGGAGAACACGCTTTGGCACATCCCTGCCAGGGTCAAGGGCTCGGTCCCGGGGAAGTTCAAGGCCGTTTATGCAATCGCGAAGTTCAAGGACGGCGAGTATCAGTTCGAGGTGATGTACAAGGACGAGGTCGAGACCGTCCGCAAGCAGGCCCACGCCGCCGCCGGCAGCGCCTGGGACACCAACTTCGAGGCCATGGCGCTCAAGACGGCGATCCGCCGGCTGTGCAAGTTCCTCCCGCTCAACCCCGAGTACCAGAGCCTCGTCGCCAAGGACGAGTATGCCGAGGCCGGGGTGCTAGGCGAGGCGATGAGCGAGATAGAAGACGTGGATGCGGATGGCGTCGTTTCGGAATCGGTGGATCCCCTGGATTTGATCGCTTCGCAGCTTGAGGGAGCCGAAATTCCTGATCCCAGGTTCGAGAAGGCCTCCCCAAAGGCCCAAACGCCCCCTCCGGGGCCTCCGGATGCCCCTCCAGGCGATCCAGACCCCCCTGGGGGGGCACAGACCCCTGATTCTGGTCCGGATGATTCTGGCGACCCACAGCTACCTTTTGATGCCACGTCAGAGGGGACCGGGAGGATCTCGAAGGCCGAGGATGCGAACTTCTTGGCCGCTTTCGCAAACCTGCAGGAGCGGATGAAGAAGGCGCAT
>Ga0307376_10006305_pt1 | contig 10513 bp, 4 predicted proteins | sample TR2MG_FD_202536 | JGI IMG/M metagenome (GOLD analysis project Ga0307376, IMG submission 202536) | Soil microbial communities from Risofladan, Vaasa, Finland - TR-2 | ecosystem: Environmental > Terrestrial > Soil > Coastal area > Acid sulfate soil | place: Finland: Risofladan, Vaasa | collected...
GTGGATCCATCGTCGACGATAATAACTTCCCAGGTATAACTCTGCCCGGCCAGATATTGTTGGATCTCCGTAAGAACCCCATTTTCAATATTTCGCTGCTCATTCCAACAGGGGATGATGATTGAAATATGTATTTCAGAATGTTGCGGCAATGTTCGCATCTCCTGTAATCTGGCGCTGTTTCGAACGAACAACGGATGGCTGAGCAGTGACTCTCATTGATCAAGAATCCAGTCCTCGACCTGCGTTAAGACTAACTCTACCTCTAATTCGCTTCCCTGGGCAAGTGCCAAATCAACATCTGTTGGCGGCTGGCCGGTCCGCAACTCGTCCAACACTCGCAAGATTCGCAAACGCCCATCGGCCGATAAGGCCGGATGGACCAGAGCCATACCCACCCAGTTGATGGCCTCCAGTGCGTCCAAATCCTTGGCCCGCAGGCGAGCTATTTCGGCCAGGGTTATGAGTGCGCCGGGCAGATTGCCCATATCCCAGTACAAGCGGAGCGCTTTGGTCAAGTACTGGCGGGCAGCCGTCAAATCGCCCAAACCCACGGCCGCACCTCCCAGGATTCGCAGACAGTTACCGAGCAAGTAATCTGTGCCGAGTTCCGTTAGCGCCGGTAGGGTTGCCAGGCCGACCGTCCAGGCTGAGGCAAAATCATCCCGTTCAAGATGCACAGTCCCCTTATTGACCGCCACCATGGCTCGCACGCTGGGAAATGGTCGGGAGCCTAGGATTTCAAGGGCCTGATCGTAAAAGTGTAACGCTTCCTCATAATCTCCCTGGTTGCGAGCATTTTCCCCTAGGCTGTTCAAGGCGTTGGCGGCATCGCCCACATTTTCTTCTTCCCGGGCGAGGCTTAGACTTTCCTCAAGCAGGCTCTTCGCCTCGTTATGAGCGCCGGTCACCGACGCCTGGTTACCCAATTGGCGAAGGGTAAAGATCAAGGTCCGCCGATCGTCCAGCTCGCGGGCGATAGCCGAAGCCGCTTCCAATTCTCCCTGCGCTTTTTCGTAATCACCTAACCACAAACCGGTCACCCGGCCGAGTTGAGCCAGGACATTGGCTTCAAGTCGCCGGTTGTCCAGACGTCGTGAAGAGGCTAAGGCAGCCAACAATAAATCATTGGCCTGGCGGTAGTCGCCCATCCAGCTGTACAAATTGCCCAGAGCCACCCGCAATCGCATGGTTTCTGCTTCATTCTCTTCAGGATTTAACAAGCTTAAACCGTGTTCCAATAAGCGTTGGCCTTCGATAAGTGCGCCGCGACCTACAGCATCATTGCCGGCCCGACGGAAATATTCACCCGCCTGTACCAATTCGCCGGCTTGTTCATAATATTCGGCGATAAGGGCATTAAATTCAGCGGACCGCTCACCGCCCTGGGCTGTCAGCCACTCAGCCGCTGCCAAGCTATAGGTACGCAATTGACGTTGGAGCAACGTCTCTTTGATCAGATCACGCAACATCGCCTGCCCAAATATATATTCTCGGCTACCGGCAAAAGCAGGCACCTCCCGCTCATAGATGAATTCCCGGATGACCAACGCTTCCAGAATATTCTCCAGGTTATCGATATGGTTATCGTCGGCGGCATCGAGGGCGACTAGCGCTTCATCTTGAAAAACGCGCCCGACAACGGTTGCCCGTTGCAAAACCAATTGTTCAGGATAGAGCAGGCTATCGAAGCGGGCCTGAAGCAAACCAACCAAAGTACGTGGCACTCGTAGCCGGCCCACTCGAGACCTCACGACGGTCCAATGCCTTTCATCCAGTTTCTGGATGACCCGGTCCTCGATCAACATCTTGACCAACTCTTCCATATAGTAGGGGTTCCCCTCAGATTGGTCTACGATCAGGTCGCGCAGATCGCGAGGCAGATCATCTACCTTCTGGAGTATTTCCGCCACCAGATCACGACTATCCCGCTTGTCCAAGGGGCGCAGGTGAACCCGAGTTTGGTTCTCCTGACCAACGCCCCAAGATGGCCGCCTCCGAAAGAGCTCTGGTCGGGCCATACACACAATCAAAAGCTTCGATTTGGGCAATGATCGGAGTAATTCGATGATCAGGTCTAGAGAGGCTTCATCGGCAAGATGCACATCCTCAATTTGAAAAACAACAGGATCGACGGCCGCCAATTGGCCTAAAAATGCACCGACAGCACTCCGGCCGCGGTCGGCTACCTCCTGGGGTTCACCACCCAGGTAAGGAGTGCCAGTCAGCTCAAATCCGACCAGATGACTGATTAAATGAGCCAACTCCTTATTTTCACCTATGAGACCGGATACGCCACGTTCCATCTTCTCTTTAACAACTATCGAGCTATCGCTATCCTGAATCTGAAAACGAAAGGACAGTAGGTCACGCCACAAGCCGTAGGGTCGCTTGGTCATCGCCGGAGTGGCCCTCCCCCGGAAGATGAAATACATTTCTGACCGTAACTCGGACCAAATGGCGAACTCCGAAAGGAGACGTGATTTACCCAGGCCAGGATCACCGGTCACCGTTACTATTTGTGACTCAGCTTCTTCAACCGTGTTGATGTAGGCCTTTTGTAGCATTTCCAGCTCAGCCAGGTGGCCGATCATACGGGTTGCGACACCTTCAACGCCCCGGAACTGGATGCGAAATGCCCGCGGTTTGGCAGCGAGCACGCGATAGGTTTCGACCAGTCTTCGGCCGCCGGGGCGACGTGCGCGTACCGGAGCGTCCGGTTCAATTTCGAAGATCCCCTGGACCTCGCGAAAAGTATCCCGGGTGATCAGGACCAACCCGTCGGCAATGCCGGCCACGCGGCTGGCAAGGCTGATCGTTGCCCCAGTAGCCGAATAGGCGCCAGTATGCTCCGAGACAGTCAGTAAGGCAGGGCCGGTATGGATACCAATCCGAATAGGTAATGGCTCTCCGGCGGGAGTGAGTTCAAAGGCATGCTCGGCCAGGGAATCGCGAATGGCCAGGCCGGCCCGCACTGCCTGTTCCGGATCATCCTCCCGGGCCAGGACAGCCCCCCAGACGGCCAATAGATCGCGTTCATTACAATTAAGCACCATACCGCCGCCATCATCGATAAGCCGGGTCGCGTCTGCCCACAGTTTTTCCACTCTTTGGCGGGCTGCCTCGGGACCAAGGCTGAGATCGGCCAGCGCCGCATATTCGGCCGCGTTGGCATAGACAATGGTAATCGTCTTATTTTGTTCTGTTGGCTTGCTGGCTGTGTAGGAGCGATGGACCGGCTGGGTAACCGGCCGGCGCTTTCTATGATCCAGGGCGGTCTCGGCTGCCCGCCGTAGATAAGCCGGGGCGACGCCACCCAGGCCGCCTAATACCCGGGTTACTTCGTGAATAAACGCTTGCACCGTAACCGGCCGATCTTCTGGTTCTTTCGCCAGAGCCCGCAGCAAAACGTCATTGATTTCGAGCGGCAGATCCGGGTTAAATAGCGTGGGCGGCGGCGCCGGATCGCGCAGATGCATTAACAACGTTGCCATCCGCGCATCCCCAACAAAGGGCAGGCGACCGGTAATCAGTTGGAACACCATAACCGCCAAGGAGTAGATGTCGGCTCGCCGGTCGACGGTCTCCAAACCCATTATTTGTTCTGGCGACATATAATCAGGCGTGCCCAGAGTTACGCCGCCGCCGGTGATTGCGCTATCGACCATAGCCCCAGCCGTTATCCGGGCGATGCCAAAATCCGTTACAAAGGCATTGCCCTCGCGATCGATCAGGATATTGGACGGCTTGATGTCCCGATGAATGACACCTTGGCGGTGGGCATAATCCAGGGCCGGACCAACCTGGTTCAGGAGGAAAAGCACCTCCTCCAGGGGGATGGGGCTGTCACTGAAGGCATCCTCCAGCGTGCCGCCCTCCAGGTAGCGCATGACAATGTAAGGTGGTTCGTGGGAACTATCAAAGTCATAGACCGGCAGGATATGAGGGTGTTCCAATCTGGCTATAACCCGTGCTTCTCGTTGGAATCGGCCCCGCACCAACTCATCTTCGATAACGGTCGGCCGGATCACCTTTAGAGCCACATGACGGTCCATTCGAGGCTGGTAAGCTTGGTAAACGGTAGCCATGCCCCCCAGGCCTATTTCTTCAATTATTTCGTAAGGACCGAGCCTCGTTCCGATCATCTTTCCGCTATCCGTTTTCAACTGATATCAGTATACGGTTTCGGGGAATCAAACACAATTTATTTAAGAATACCGGCTCGGGGCGGGGCAAGTGAACAATAAAAAAGGCGGATTCATTTTCCTCGAGGGAATCACAAATCCGCCTAAGGACAGATTGAGGCTTTAGGAGTCTATACGCCGGTTACCTTACGACGGCTGTTATCCGGTCGTTTCCCCGGTCCATGGATCTCAGCGATAGCGCTCCAGGCCGGTGTATTCGGATCAAAGTGAATGCGCTCCCAGCCAACCAGGCCGTAATCTTTTGCGTAGAAATACTTCTCACCACCGTTCAACCAATGCAACTCGAGAACATCCTTAACCGTAATCCCGGTACGGAATGTGTATTCATCATAGTGGGCGACGAGCTGTAGCGAATTACTCACATCCCCCGAATTTTCGGCCGATTTTTCACCGCTTCTATCATTATAAAATTGAACTTTTGTCTTCGCTAAAAATATCTGGTCCAAGGCCATCTTGCGCCTGGCCCAGCGACTGCCCTTTTTGAGATCGTTGTCGGTCAGGCGATAGTAGCGACCTGCACCGGGCGAGGTGTCAATATCCCGATAGATGAAGTCGTTATCGAAGAAGAACTGCTCCCAATTAGCGTTCTTGGTCTGGTAGAAGGTCGAGCCGTCCCATTGGGTCTGGAATCGTTCCTGGCCTCCATCAGCGTTCTTCACCTCGTATATCCGGCCGTCACCGCCTATATAATCCTTCAGATCGTACACTTTCCCGGTTGGTTTGAGGACCTCGATAATCTTCTCAGACGGCCGTTCGGCGTCCAACACACTAGCTTCGGCGTGATAATAACCACTGCCAACCTTTTCTGACGACAACAAGCGCACGGTGGCATCTTGTTTGATCTTGAAGAGCAACGGGCTTTCACTCTCGGGCTGCTCGCGCATGTTGAGTTTTAACTTGGTTATAGCCAAATTATTACTACGTATGTCGAGGCTCGGCCCCCAAAGGTAACCCTCGATCAGGTCGCCAGCCGGCGGCTTGAGGCTGCCGAACAGCGGCTCTAATAGAGGCCAGGGGTCCATCAATCCGGCGGGCCAGCCGGCCAGTTGATAACCTTGTTTCTTTACGGTCATATGGAGATGCGGCCCGCTCGAATTACCGGTGTTGCCACTGAAGGCGATAATCTGGCCGGCGTTCACCTGATCACCTACTTTCACCGCGATCTCGGCCGCGGCATGGGCGTAAAGGGTGCTCAGGCCGTGGCCATGGTCGATAATCACATGCCAGCCATACGCTGATGGTTTGCCGTCCCGGCGCTTGTCCGCCACCTTCAGCACCGTTCCTGGAGCTGCGGCATAGTAAGGCGAACCCATCGGCGCGGCCAGGTCGATTCCCTCATGGCCGGGATAACCGAATTGAGAGTAATACTCAGGGCGTTTGCCAAAGGCCTGGGTGATGAACTTCTGGGTCGTTGGCCAGCGTTCAAATTGAAAACCATCCAGCTCCGCAGGCTCGTCGATCACAGGATCCGCTGTCTCTACCGGCTCTGATTTATCCTGTTCATCCACAGCGGCCGGCTGACTGCCCCCGGTGGTGCCCGGGTCGGCGCCGTTACCGAAATCTAAGGGCTCCGGCCGTTTGGGAGCATTACTCAGATAATGCACGTCATCCCATTCGCCATCAAGGACGTAATAGACCCGCTTCTCGCCAATTTGAAGATTTTCGGCCATCTGGCAGGCATATTTTAGACCATCATATTCCGCCCAGAATTCGCGTGATACCGGGACAAAGGCATGGGCGAAAATAACCTTTTGCAAGGCCGCGGATGGGTTGAGGGTCAGCAAACGGTGTTCCAGACCTTGTTGCCAGATGTACTTTTCCACATTAGCGGCTTCATCTTCAACGCCCGGCTGGTACCCGGGCAGCGCCGTTTCATCGCCGCCCCCACTGACCCCGCTTTCACCATCGGTGGGCGGTGGTGGTGGCGTCACTTCAACCGGTTTCGGCGCGCCGGCCGGCGCATCAACAATCCCGCCTGGTTCCAGCTTGCTGCCGATGTTTACCCAAATTGGTTCACCCATCTTGTGCCCGTCGACGATTGAATCTGGATTGTCCCGTTTATTTGTCGCGCCATTGTCAAAAGTCAGGTATGGGGTAAGGGCAAAAATGCCCACATCGTGAGGTTTCCAATGGTCACTCCAACTGGCATCAGGTCCGGGTCCGCCTGATCCCGGCAACATCCCCGCATAGGAATGTTGGTAATAATGGGGAACCAGCTTATTTTCCTGCCACTTTTCTACCAGGACGCCCATGCCGCCATACGGCACACCATGGCCGGCATTGTTGTCATAATGAAATTTGAACCAGATATCGCCATCATGGATGCGGAAGTCGCTGCGGTTTTTATTCAATTCCCAGCTCGTGATAGACAGGCCCTTTACGACGCCACTCTTGGCCTCCGGCCCCTGAGGATGGACAGCCGTGATATCCGGATCGACAACGTTCTTTATTACCTGCGGGGTTGTGGGAACAGAACCGGTCTCCGGCGGCACATAAGCGGGGATTGGATTGGCTTTCATATAGGCGACGAACTCGGGTATAGCTGATTGCCAGCTGGCGTTGTTCGGTTGCCAGTAACCAAGGTTCCACATGGCCAGGCCGATAATATCGTCGTACCTGGCTATTTCTCGCTCGTAATTCGTCAGTTGGAAGTAGAAACGTTGGTCGCCGGGATAACCAAAGCCACCATCCAGGCCGCATTCTGTGATGGCCATGCCGCCATGGGCGCCCAGGGAGTTCAGATATTCGATTTCCTTGATCGGCCGGTAAGGATTTCCAAACAAAACCTTTCCGTCGGCACCGACCAGGTCGGGGAAGCCGTAGGTGTGCCGGCCGTAGATATTTCCGGCGGCCCAGGCTTCCAGGATAAAGGGAACCAGTAGCGCCTTCCACATTTCAAAATCACCCGGACTGCCACCTGCCTGGTTCAGCACACAGACCTTGAAGCCATCGGCATTGGCCAGCTTCATGACCGCCCGTTCATAAGTCACCAGGTTTCTTAAGGATGCGGGATCGCTACCCCCTTGTTCATTGGTAATCGTGTAATAATCGGCCGGGTTCTTTTGCCAGCGTGCCCGCAGGCCGCCGTTGTCATGTTCCAGGTACCAATATTTCGCCGCCATTTCCAAGGTAATCCCCGCCGGCAACGAATTAATATCGCCTGGCGCCTCGAGATAAACCGAAATATCCCGGTAGATTGTGGTCGTGTGGCCGCCGCTTAAACTCTTAGCTTCTACCAAGCTGCCCCCCTCGCCCACCGCTATGACAAGACGCGGTTTGGCTTTAAGAAAATCACCAAAACCGAGTCTCTCTCCCGGACAAACATGCGCGCCTAACTTGGTCATATTTCAATCCTCCAGATATTCTGGCCTGCCTAATTCGCAGACCGGCATTTCCATAGCCGACGATCACAATGAAATTGGTCCGCACCATAGAAAAGCAACCGCGATCCTATTACTGCTTAAGCAGGCCGGCCGGGCACCCAAATCTCGGAAAAAGCGGGCCAACCCTGGCACTCCCACCTTGCTAGCTAGCCAATTGTGCCAGGTCCAATCGCCCATCTATTCAGTTGCTTAATTCAGAAATCGAGGTATTCGCCAATCATTTGTCTGGGGAGCTTTCTCTTGAAACGATGAGGACCGTAGCCGCTTGATCGCTCCCTCATATCCTGTGCAGATTACATAATAACACAGGCGCCACTATTTGTCAGCGATTTTGGCATCATAACAATGGTGTTACCTTGACGGCCGCTCAGGCCAGGTCAACCAGGGCTGAAATGCGCTCGACCGAGCGCTCATAATAATCGTTACCGAATATCTGTAAATCGATAGCCTCAAAGGGACGGGCTTCAACACAACGGCCACAGCCCCGGCAACGCTAAGAATTGATCACCACCAATGCCCCAACCATGGAGATAGCCTCCACAAAACACAGCTCCTGGGTACAAATTTCACAACCCTAGCAGTTGTTATTAACGGCCACCGTCACACCGGGCATGCGGGTCACCTTTTGACTGATCATATTGTCCAGCCGGGGCAAGGCTTTCCAAAGGCAACAACATGGACAACAGTTGCAGATGGTCATGAGCTTCTGCCCGGGCGTGGCCCCCAACCAGATTCTATCCAGCTTTTTCCGGCCGATCATGTGGACTAGACCGGCCTCCCGGCAGCGGGCCAGGTGGGCCAGGGCCTCGTCCTCACTGACCAGGCGCCCTAGCTCGGGGTTTATTTTCAGCACTGCCTCACCCAGAAAGATACAGCCGAGTTCCCGCGGATAATCAGCGCAGTGGACGGCTTCCCGGCAAAGGCAGAAATTCATGATCCAGCGCTGGTTGGCTTCCGGGATAAAATGTTCGACCACGGCCGAAGGCAATACGGTGTCGCCCTGGCGGTCGATGGGTTCATTTACCTGGATGACATTATCTTGCGGCAGATAGATGATGTCATCGTCCCAAAACAGGCTGTAGTCGACCAGCCGGCCGATTCCCGGCGCGCGGGTAAGAGTGGCCAGCCACAGCCGGGTGGGAAAGGCTCGTTTAATAATCTCTACCAACTAAAAAGGTCGTCCCATAATCTTTCAGGGGTAGCTTAACCGAGGCCGGCCGATCTGGCAGGTGAAGAAAGTCACCTCCGGCATCTGAATTTTGACAGTTTATCAGGCGCCCAGGCACCTGCCATGGCCCACACAACGTTGGCTCCTATGCTCGGGTTCCACCTTTGTCCGAACCGGAAGTTTATCCAGACCCCTTAACCCGGCAGCAGCGACGCAGCTTGTTCGATGATGGCCGCCGTCGCAACGGCCGTGTCCCCGGCCGGGGAAAGCTCGGCCCAGTCTTGCGGCCGGCCGAAAGCGATCCGGGGCGACAATTGACCTCTTGTCGGGAAAAAGAGATGGCCCATCACCTGGAACAGTTCGGCCACTTTCTGTTTATAGTGCGGCTCTTTTCGATACCAGGTCACCGGGCTGCGGAACCAGCCCGCGGAAAGCACGCCGCTGACAATGGTCGCTGCGACCTGGCATTCGGGCACCTTGCTTAGCATGAGAGCGATGCTAGACGACCAGCTGGCCAGCTCATCTCTGGCCTCCCTCGGCCGTATCGTCGGGTCCGGATCCAAGCGGCCGCTGGGAAAAGTTAACAACGCCCCACCCTGCTTTAGATGGCGCAACGATTCCCGCAAGGCGCCCATCCGCGAATAGGAATCGCCGACCACGCTGTCCGAAGCGATGAAGATGAAGTGATCGACCGTAGCCGGCAACAGGCGCACAAGGGAGACATTGCTGGCCACGATCTTCAGATCATCCCGGGGTAAAATAGAGGCGGTCAATAGAAAATCTATCGTGCCGGGATGGTTGGCGGCCAACAGGAGCGGGCCAACCCTGGGCAAGGGGCAGGCTCCACTTATGTCAACCTCTTTGATAAAATCGTCGATACCGTTGCCGGCCGCTTCCCGAAAGCCTACCGTGGCCACGTCATTTTCAAAGGTGGCTGCGAAACGGGCGAAGCGGCCGACCGGCGGCCGGAGGAGGGGCGTTACCAGGCGGCCCAACCGGGGATAGTTCCCCAGACCAAGCACCCACAGCGCCTCCTTGATGATAGCTCGTTGTAGACTTTCCGCGTCGACCGTTGGCTCATTCATCTTCGATAGAGGTTCATCCCAAAAGTAGCTTCGAACTCAATTAAGCGGGCCAATTAAACCAGAAACGACCGATCAAGCAAAACCAACGATTGTTACTAAAGCATACGGCCGTGTAGACGAGCATGGTGAACACTATACCTACCGGTTCCCCCCCCAAAAAAAATGTCTGAATGCTTGTCCGTGCTGGTGATAGAAGTCACCGGTTAAATGGTGTCATTCGTCTCTATACAGGGACGAAGGTATCGTTTATGCTTACCCTGGTTGGGATGGCAAAGCGGAAGCATGACAAGATCAGTGGGGTAGCATGGTTGAAAATCCGGCCGTGGATCCGCAAATAAGGGCGATAAAACGAAAGCCTGGCGGCTTGAATGAAGGTGGTTTCGCGGCCGCAAGCGAGCTGAAAGTCACAGACAGTTGCTGCTTGCTGATCCCCTGCCCGCTTAGTAAAATTTTTTGTTGTGGCCTAGCCAGACATCGGCCCTTTGATGGATATATTTTTTAGCGACCAGAATGGCGAAAAGGTTTTTTAATTTTAGAGGGAGGGATCTAGTCGCAATGCAGGCTGGCATATCGCGTAGGCTATGCCAGGTCGGCCAGGCGGGCCCTGCGTTTTCGGCCGGAGATTAACGAACGAAGCTCACCGTCTTCGTTTGCTGGCCCCCAGTCGGCTAA
>Ga0307376_10006306_pt1 | contig 10513 bp, 7 predicted proteins | sample TR2MG_FD_202536 | JGI IMG/M metagenome (GOLD analysis project Ga0307376, IMG submission 202536) | Soil microbial communities from Risofladan, Vaasa, Finland - TR-2 | ecosystem: Environmental > Terrestrial > Soil > Coastal area > Acid sulfate soil | place: Finland: Risofladan, Vaasa | collected...
CAACATCTTAACGATGGTGGACAAGTCTAAATTAATATCAACCCCTTTGCCTAATTTACTTATGGTTTGCGCAGTTGTAAGATGATTATGTTTTGCGTAAAAATTTATTATGTCCCCATTCTCTCCACATCCAAAACAATGAAAAAAACTATCGTCACCCTTATCATTGACACACATAGACGGAGTCTTCTCATTGTGGAAAGGACAATTTACGAAGTATCTATCTGGCCCCCTCTTACTAAGGGCAATACCTTGAGATTTTATATATTCAATTAAATTGCAATTCTTTTTAATTTCTTCTATAAGAAGCTTTAATTCATAACTCATCCAAAAACTATATCCTCATCATCGTCTTCTTCGTATTCTTGCTCTTTAAAAGTATCAACATCTATCTTTTGATAATCTTGTAACTCTTTAGAAACTTCGTCAGATGATATATAATTAACTTGCTTATCTATTTTATCTATCATAGTCTCCTTTGGCATTTGGGATATTGACCCGATATCTAATCCACCCTCGAATAAGTTATCGTTTTTATATTCCGTAACGTCTCCATAAACCCTAGAGCAGGCACCGTCAAACTGCAATAGCGCAGTGTATGAACTATCGCCATATCTATCTTTCGCAGTGTGCCAATGCATCTTGTTTTTATCGTGCTTATCCAAAATCAAAACATATATTCTATCGCAATCTGCTGAAATTTGATTCGAGCCCTGAGCGTCATCAGCTCCAAACTCTACTTTGCCGTCCTTTGACTTTCTCACACGTTCGATTGCATCTCTCTTCAATTGAACTGCTGAAACTGTTGTGAATCCGTATTTAGAACCGACTCCTCTAAGGAACTTACAAATAGTTCCCATCTCTTTCCAATGGTCTTCTTTCAATCCTGAAGACAAACATTCTAAATAGTCAACGAAGCAAACGTCAATATCATGTTGTTGAATTATTGTTTTTATACAATCTTCTACTTTATTTATAGGCACTCTGCCAGACGCACATATGTGTACAAATTTAAAATTGACACCCTCTGCTTTTAAATCGTGCCATTTTTGAAAAGTCTCTTTAATAGCGCCAACATCTTTCCTTGTGAATTGCGCCGCTTCTATACGGGCGGAATGAACTTGGGCGTTATTACTCAACATCTTATTAGCGATGCGTTTGTTTTCCATCTCTAAAGAGATATAGACTATATTTTTTTTAGCGTTTTTATACATAGCGTCAGCTAAAGAAAGCATCATTGTTGTTTTACCACCGGCTGGCGGAGCTAAAAAAACTGTCAACTCGCCTGGTCGCAAGCCTGGCCCAAATGCTTTATCTATTTGCTTTATCCCTGACAGCGCTCCCTGATAGAGCCATGGCATATTGATTCGTTTGTCGAATTCTTCGCACATGATATTCTGCATGTCTGTGATGTCGATTATCTCAGTATCTATATGCTTGTCTATTAATTGGTCTTTTAATGACATTAGTTTTTGAGCGGCAATACCAACTGCTTTTATATTAGAGTCGTTGCCATCGCTATTTGAAACTTTAGCCACTTCTTCAAAAGCAGCCTTTAACGATGTTTTTGCGTGGTAATCTTTTAATATTTCACAGTAATAAGGGACTTTGTTTTCTTGAAAATCAATAGTGCATATAAGCTTGAATGACGACACGAGATTAGCCATCTTCTCTCTGGAAAATCCTGTTGAGGACAGTTCCTCTTGAAGTATGTCCGGCGATAGGCACTCCTTATTAGTTGAGTGAAACTCCATATAAAGTCGATACAGAAGCTGATGAGTGCCTGGCGAGAAGAACTCCATCGTCATGGCCTTGTCTGAAAAAACTTTATAGCTTTCTTTGCTGCTCAGTGATGATAAAAGATATTTTTCTACTTCTACTCTACTTGCCTTGCTTGTCATCTTGGCCCACTTTTTTATTTTTACTCTTAATATTATTCAACTTCTCATCTCTAGTTGACTTCTCAGTGTCTTCTTCCTTTTTACTTAACCTAACCAATCTAGGAAGTGTGATTTCAAATATGTCGTCATTGTCAACATTTACTTGATATATCTCATTGAAAAAACTAGGACCTAAAAACTCAGGTGTTATTTTTAATTTGCTATCAATTGTAAATATGGTCGCCCTATCCTTATGGGAAGCTCTGTACGAGAAGACGTCATCGAAGAAATTATAGCTCATTTTCTCATGATCGGTTTGCCCTCGATTGTCAACATCTTCAATGAATAAAAATGGAGCTTCAAACAAAACCTCTCTCAGTCCCTTACTCTCATTAAATGCTTTAGAATTTATATAGAACATCCTAGACAATGAAGTGAGTTGAGAAAACCTAACTCTATAAGCATCGTACTCGTAGCTAATAACAGCCCTAAACAGCATAGACAATATCGATGTCTTGCCAGATTTTGGGCCTCCTTTTATAATGCAATTCCTATAAGGATTTATATCATTGGCTCCGTTGAGGCCTTCGGCATAATCTAAAACTTTCTTTTTTATTTGCTTTATTTGAGGGAGAGTATACTGGTCTAAGTCTCCGAACTTAATACCTTGATACTTTTCTGGAATCCCATAGTCTGGGTCATTTAAAACAACCATTGCACGAGACTTTCTAACGCAAGTACAAACGACAACGCTGCCGCTCTCTTCGTCTAAGTCTAATCGCCCAGTCCCATTGCAAGCTTTACACATGGGACACAAAATATTCGTCCAATAATTAATATCTGACTTATTGTCCATTCAAAACTCCTAAATTAAAAAAGAATAATTTTTATCAGAGGAACCAACTTCTTTAAGTGTTCCTTTGGATTTTATCAACGCTCTTTCCAAAACTTGAGAATACCTTTCCTTCCAATCTAACCCTAACATCTTATCTTCGTAGGGTGACATGTCGTATGTTTTTTCTATTATACTAATCAATGACGATTCTTTTCTGTTTTTTATATTTTTTAACTCAGTTTGACAAGAATTGTATATTTCCTTGACGCTTAAATCTGTGAAGCGATTCATATAATTAATGGACAATACAATGCCGTAATTCATCAGCATCCTATTGACTCCAATACTGTACGTTTCATCCATCTCTTCCTTTTCAACAGATGTCAAATGTGTCATAAGTTTCCCTGCTCCTCTGACGTCTTCTTTCTCACTGCAATCCATTGATTTGTAGGACTTTAACGATAATTCTATCTCGCCTTCGGTCGAACCGAGCAATGAAAAAGTCTCGATAAATAAATTAACTATTTTTTCATGACATAGAAGAGAAACATTAATATTGTAATCCGTTTTATTATTGTATATTGCCATCAAATACTTTGACGTGAACCAGTCTACAAGTGCTTTTATTATTAAATTATTACATATACCTATCTTGCTATATATCTTATCTTGTATTTCTTTTAACTTCATATAGCTTTTTTGCCCTCTAGAAATCTGAATTCTATTCGGGTTACACTCATGAGACCGCACCTCGTCAATGAAGGACTTTCGAATATAGTCTATAGTACTAGATGATGTCCATGTTGAATAATGTTTGATATGATATTTTTCATCGTGGTTTTTTTTGACGCTCAATCTTTCCCATTCACTATACCCAGTTTTGTTGTTTTTATTAGACATTGTTTTCTCCATTCTGATATTGACATCAGGACTTTCTTTTTTAACTTTTTTAATTTCATTAACTATTTCAATCAGTGGAGAGTTTATATTTTCTAACGGAACTTCCTCTTTGTCAATAGCTTTTTCAACCTTGTCGATTTCTTTATTTTTTTCTCTTAAATCAAATTCCCAAAAAGAAACATCTTTAAATCGGTAACTGTATCTATTCTTTATTTTTTTTCTGTAAATGACATTTCTATTTATGAGGGATTTTACAGTTCTAATAATACTAGACGGGCATATGGATAAATCTTTTTCTATCATAGTGTAACTTAGTAAAAAATCCACAACTTCATCGTGTGTTTTTTCATTCAAATAAGAAATGAATAGAATCTCTAACTTAGTTAGATTCTTAGCTTCATTAAGCTTTCTTACTCTCTCTAAAAAATTTTCTAAATTATACATATTCTCATTTTGCCACGTATATATATTCAGTCCCAGTTGACCTACTTTCTCTAAAATTATAGATGTAGTCCTTTACTGAATATACATTGACGGTTTTTTTATATCTTAATAAAATTTTCTTTATATAATCGGGCGAAGCCCAAGACTTATTATTATAACTCAGTACCCAAACAGGAAATCTTTCCATCTTATCTAACATCAGTATGAAATTTTCCTCATAACCCTTTTTACCTGAAAACCTCTTTAGGCTTTCTCTGTCCTCATGTATGTCGCTTATACTCTTACCATAAGTATATTCTTCTAAAAACTGATACAAATAAGAATAATCAGTGCTGTTACCGCCATATGGTGGGTCTATGTATACTACGTCTGTAACGAAGTCAGTACTTTCAAGGAGCTCTATAATATCGCAATTTAATGACAAGCAAGGTTTGGATAAAGAATTATTATTCGTATAGTATTTGCCATTTAAAAAATCGTTAACCAAGCTATTTACGTTGCCAGTTCTAAAACTCAAATCGTGAAACATGTTCTGCTTGATATTTCTATCTAAAAATTTATCATGTGTCTCAAATGAATATTCTTTATTAAAAACTAACTCATTAAATTTCTTACAGTATTTAGTAAACCAAATTGGAAAGTCAATATTCATGTCTTTGTCATAGTAAAGACCAATCCGCCTGTCGTGCTTGTCTGATTTTTTACCATAGTTTTCCATTTGCTTCTTTCTGTGCTTCTGCAAATCACTAGCCTTGTCTATCCCTCCAAATGGGAGTTTTGCTTCTATCATTCTAATTAACAAAAAAGCAATAGCTGACTTGTACGAATTATCTAAAAGAGATAATTTACTTCTAAAAATATCTAAATTGTCGCATTCTGCCTTGGTGAATCTAGTGTTAAAATAATTGTCGTAAACGAATTTTGATTTGTCCTCGACACTATCATCTAATACAAACATCATCTCATTGTAAGATAATTTAAAGCCTGGATTCTCGACCATTGCATAGGAGCTTAAAAAGGACGACGTTAAGAAATCATTAGATATAACTTGCTTGTTCATGTATTTCATAAATAAAGAAAAAACAGCACTACCAGAAAACGCATCGAATACTGAATTGAACACTATGCCTTCGTCTGACATTGCGCTCCAAATAGCTTGTAATACTTTTTTCTTATTCCCCGTATAGCCAGCAAAGGGTATTTTTTTTATTTTGTTCAATGCTGGCTTTATATCGGGTGTGTCGAAAAATTCTGCGAACATGTCAGACATTATCTACTCCAATATTTTTAACTATTATACACTTCAGATTCGTCTCTTATTATTATCTCAAACTCATCTTCAGTTTTTAATATGTCGATTCGCTCTTTAGAATGGTCTATTAAATATTTTTGAGTGTCCAAGAAATCTATTATAATGGCTCGTGTCTTCTTCTTACCATCCTCTTCAAACGGTCGTATAACCCTTCCTATCCTCTGTAGAGCTCTAGTGGATGACTTTCCTGACCCAGCGAGTATAAGTGCGCTCAATCGCTTAACATCAATCCCTTCATCGAATATGCTAGTTGCTATAACCGTTTTTATTTTATCATCTCTCAAGTCGTCCAAGACTTTCTTTCGCTTCTTATTAGACATCGCACCTGATATAAACACTGAGTCGTCAATCATCTTCTCTAAATTAACGCCATGCTTCTTTTGCTTGACCAGTACCAATACAGTATGCCCTTTGTCCAATAGACGATGAGCCATGTGTTTGACTATTAGATTTCGACGCTCGAAATCAACAATATAATTCTTGTATACTTTTGGATAAGTAAAGAACCTCATAAAGTCTGTATCTATTTCATAAAAATAGATGTACGGCTTAACTAGAAAGCCCTTACGGATAAGGTACGAAGCACTTATGTCAACTATGAACCCATCTGCACTTTCCAAACAATTAACATCTTTCATTTTTTTATTTTTTATTTTTTGCTTCTCATACGGAGTATAAGCCTTGCTGGAAAAGAAGGCGGATATCTCCAAATCCCTCTTATCGTCCCTCCAAGGGCTTGCTGAATTATGAACTAAAACTCCGTTCGCTACGAAGGACTGATGTCCGCTCATTTCAAGGTCGTACACATATCCTTCGCTTTCTACTGAAGCTATTTCTAAAACTTTCTTTTCCAAGCAGTCAATATCGGTTGTTTTAGTATTTCCCTTATGCTTGTCATTTAGACCATCTAAGGCGTTATGAGAAAAAATAATTTGCCAAGAGACGTTATCTCCAACTATCTGCCTTCCTCCATTGTGTGGTGCTCTCTCACTGATAGTATATTGAACATTCAAGCTACGTAGTAAAGAACAAAATCCGTCTTTTAAAAGAGGAGATATAGTGGTATATCTCAGTGTTCGTCTATTCTTATTTATGTCAGATATTGTTCGGCTATAGCTACCGTCAGAATCCATTAATCCGGCCAACAACTCCCTCCTAATCTCTTCGCTAGAAAAGATAAACTCATCTGGGATGGATTTACTAATACTACAAACCGTACCAAAGACGCTTCTTAAAAAAATGGATAATGGTTTACAGCTAATAGAGACTATTTTACACTTATAATCAGTGTCTTTTATCTTAGGATTTACTTTTAATTTCGGATGTCTTATTCTAGATATAAAGCTATCAACAAAATCATTTTGAATTGCAAAAGAAATGCGATTTCCATCAAGCCATCCATCTCCGATAAAATAGCCTATCATATACGAGATGTCAAATAATGACAAGTCGGAAGAAACGCCAACTTCACTAGCTCCTTCAGTGTAGATAAAATCAGGAGTGGGTAACTTATGTTTATTTTTAAAATACTCTCCAACGGACAACGAGCCACCATACTTCTTTGCCACTTTACCTCTATTCTTCAACTGCCAAAAAGACTTAGTGGTGAGGCCTAGGTCATCCGAGTTGCAATTAGAAATGTCAAGTCCGAATCTGACATTGCGATGTTTTAAATAATTATTCCTAAAATAGTCAAAGATAGTTATGTTGGACAGATTGTTACCTGACCAATTTTTTCCATTATCGAGAAGTAGTACATCGCCAATTTTTAACGATGTTGGCGTACACTCTTGTATCTTATCGTCTTGAATCCTGAACAGTGAATGATCTTCCGTCATGGAAACCGACCCCTGACCTGCGAATCTAATTTTATAAGATTTTTTATTATTCAAATGTCTAATAAAGCGCTTAATCGGCTTCCATTTAAAACAGTCTCCTTCCCACCCTCTACTATGATACCCTTCTAAGTTTATAACCTCGTAACCATTTTCCAAGTAATAGCTATAGCATTCACTTAGAGAATTCCAAGCTTCTTCTATTGTCAAAACTTGTCCGTATCCAAAAATTCCTCCTTTTATCTCTATTGTACTTTCCGAAAATACTGACATTCCATATCTGTAAAACGCATTCGGACAGTTCAGCATCACTTCTTTAACAGTGTCGCAAGCCGCATGTTGAACCTCGTCAAAAATGACAACTTTAGCTCTTTGCATCAGTGCTTTAATCTCTTGCTTTTTTGCTTTTATTTCTGGGGATATTTTTTCTTTTTCACTATGCTCTTCTTCAATTGATTCTTCATACTTAACGTCAAGAGAAGCACAGGCAGTCTGAACCGTCATTACATTAATATCTTTTATATCGCAATGGCCTGCACCTATAACACCTACTTCTAATGGAATGCCTGAGACTGTTAAAAATCTCTCAAATTCATCTTTTGTCTGCAATATCAAATCGCCTGAAGTCGCTAGAAAAATACAGTCTTTAAGACCTAGTTTTTGAATGATGCCCGATGCTATAAGTGTCTTTCCTGCCCCAGTGGCTGCCTTGACTATTCCCCTTTGCCTCTTAATGGATTCGTTAATTGTTTCTTCTTGATATTGTCTGGGAGTTATTCCAGTGCTGAATTGCAAATCTAATTCTTTCTTAAACTTCTCTCTCAAATCAACGATATCAAACTGAATTTTGTTACTCTTGAAAATTAACAATACTTGGGAGAGGAGGCCGGTATATAACGAAATACAATTTTTATTATTCCATCCTAGTTTCTTTCTCCCATCCCACATTCTGCGAGTATCAGAAGTTTCGATGCTAGAACAGCTTGGACATTTTAAATCGTATTTCTTGTCAGCCTTTGCATCGCTGTACTGAGTGGAGCAATCGGCGCAAGTGTATATCATGGTATTATATTTAGGTGAGAAATTTGCGCCCATAACGGCGTAAGAAAGTTTAGTTAATACTTTCTCTAACACATCTTCATCTAAATTTCCATATATATAGCTGTATACATTGTGGACTTTTATAGTCAAATTCATTATTATCTCATTTTCAAATAGTCAGTATTACTTAGTGCTGTCTTTCTTTTCTTTACAGGCCAAATCCACACTATTACAAGATGGGCAATTAAGTATTCTTTCATTGTTTTCAAAATCATGGCTACAAAAATTACACTTATATTGAAGCATAACTATCTTTGATGCGAATGTCTTGGAAAATTTAACTCTTTTTTCTATCATTTTTTATCTTTTCCATTTTTGTCTTCATTTGATCTGAGAGCTTTTGTAAATTAGAACTAGCCGGAAAAACTTGGTTATTAAATATATTTTGTCTAATAATAGTTAATTCCATCAGTATCTGAATCATAAATGAATCGTATTCACTGACGATAGAATCTAATTTTTTAATCTTATCTGCTTGCTCTTCATTATTTTCTTTTTCTTCACTCATTAGTCTGCCTTCCTATCTTCTCCTAGTAAACTCTCAATTATTACAGAGCCCTCTGTCCAATCGTAATATTCAGATTGATGTCTCAAAAGAGCCTCGTAACCTAAATTCTTCACAACTTCTTTCTCTTCTTCTTTATCAAGAGGAGACTTTCTAGGCTCGTTCTTCAGCCAAGTCTTTAAGAAGTTCTTATAAAAATGAACTTCTTCATCACGAGATGCTGTTTTGACTCTATTATACACTTTTACATCACATACGCCCAAGTTAAACTTAATTATTTTGCCATGTGGTATTTTCAACATTTTTCCAGTTATAGAATCCTGACATTCGTAAACAATTTTTTTACCCTTCATATTTTTAGACAGTACATGAACTATATTCCCAGAATAGTCACTCATTGCGCCGATGTCACCTGACTCTAATTCAAAATCTTGCTCCATTGAATGTCCGTATTTTGTTTTGAATATTATAGCCACTGCTTTAAGAGCTATGTAGTATAGCTTCTGTAGCAATTCGTCTGCTTTACCAGATAATTTATCAGCCTCTTCTTCAGAGGAAACGAGCAAAGCTCTAGATATCCTATCTTCTTCAAATCCAAGAACGTCGAAAATATATTTGAAAACATTATAATCATGATGATGCTTGGATGTTTCTAGGTTTATTATTATTTCATTTTCTAATCCGATTCTTTTACTTTTGTCGTAAAGTACCTTGTTAATAAAATTGTCCAAGTACTCATACATGTCGTTTGAATTTAAATAATAATAATCAATTTCCATACCATTTACATCAGATATGTATTTTAGATAATCATTTATAAAAGAGTGATTGTGATAAGAGTATGTCGTTCTGTCTGCATTAGCATCATTAATGACTATTAATGGAAAGTGTACGAATTCTATATCGACATAATCGCTAAGCAAGTCCACTATTTGATCTGTTGGTTCGTTAATATATTTTGACGAAAAACTAAAATCAAAATTGCCCTTTAACACAAGTATGTCTTTTGGCTCAAATCCATACATTGGAGATAGGATATTTTTAATATAAACCCACATAGGTAATTCTGTCGCCATGTAAGTCGTGACATTGCTTTTTTGTTTTAAAAATATAACAACGGGATCGTCTGTTATTTTTTCGCCATCGGCGTCTACGTGTCCAAACTTATCAGCGTTATCTAGTAGGAAGTCATACATTTCATGATATACATGAGTGTTCTTAACTGAATCAATATCCAAATCGTCAAATATCAAATAATTACTATCTTCTCCATCTACGAATGAAAACGTAAACCCAACTGAGTGAATGTCTGTGTCTTTCTTTTCATCATTGCTTATTTTAGATTTTTTATTATCTAAATAAACGTTTCCTGCCTTTGTATACACATGCCAATATGAGATGTTGCTTATATTTCCTGTTTCTAAAAAAAGATGAAACATCTCCTCTATATATGAGCCGATACAGTCGTAATAGAACTCATCACTGGCGATGTTAAGGTTATATAGTTTGTTAAGATTAAAGAAATATTGAAAAACTAAATTTCTATTAGTTAAAAAAGTACTATTATTTTTTCTTATCAATATGGCTGGGCCTTTCATGATATGACCATTTCTCTTAACAGACTCACCGTCGTGTATAAAATCAGAATCGGAAGACAAATCATCTATTATAGCTATGTTCAAGTTAACGACTTCGAAATTG